>Ga0224535_1000204_pt1 | contig 18017 bp, 16 predicted proteins | sample 714E13034metaG_FD_179898 | JGI IMG/M metagenome (GOLD analysis project Ga0224535, IMG submission 179898) | Peat soil microbial communities from Stordalen Mire, Sweden - 717 E1 30-34 | ecosystem: Environmental > Terrestrial > Soil > Wetlands > Peat | place: Sweden: Norrbotten County, Stordalen... | reverse complement strand
AGGTTTCGCCGCAAAACTGCACAGACTCCGAAAATTCAAAGGTATTGTAACTGCCCACCGCCGAGAGGAAAAGAAACAACACGGTGCCGGCAAGGAAGGCGCCCATGATGCGCCGGTCACGCGGGCGCGACAGGTCAATCTGCACGGCGGCCGCGAAGGTGGCGCTTTCCGCGCGCCGGTGCCGCGCTCGCAGGACCCCGATCAAGGTCAGAATCATCCCGCCGATCAGGAAACCGGGCGTCACCATCCAGGTTAGGATGCTGATGTAAGGGTTGGAAAAGTGCGCCACCGCATCCAGCATGAGCAGCATGCAGAATGAGAACAGGCTGCCGATCACCACGACCAGCCCGGTCAAAGTCATCCAGTTGCGCAACAGGGGCGACCGGTGAGGCGGTTTCCCTATGATCTCGGTATTCATATTGGTCTGGTGACCATCGCCGGAATTAACCCGGCCTTGGGTTTGTCAGTTTTGCTACCGACGAAAAAACCACTTTCGGTTGCGCGGGCTTTTCCGTCCGGGCAACCGTATCTACTCCAATCATTCTCAAAGCCATCAGCCTTACCGTCGCGATTTGCGTCGGGGAATCCTCCTGGCACCAAAACCGCCACCCCGTTATCAGCCAGTTCAAATACTCGTTTTCTTGCAGGCGCCGAGGTAACGAGGCTTAAATTTCTTCGGCCATTGGCGTTCGTTCGAAGCCTTCTCACGTCGGCTCCTGCAATTTTAACTGGCTGCCAGGACTTGCCTGGGTCGCTTACTGCTTGAACGTCCGCATGTACGCGACGAGCGCCTTGATGTCGTCATCCGACAGGCCTTCAGCCGGTTTCATGAGGGTCTTGCCGTCGTCGGCCTTCACGCCTTCCTTGATGGCCTTGAATGCGGCGTCATCCTTCATATCCACCTGAACCTTGGCATCCGTGAAATCCTTGACGCCCAGTTTCTGGCCCATCTTGGTCTGGCCTTTGCCATCTTCACCGTGGCACTTGGCGCAGAGTGAATCCCAGTTTGCCTTGGCGTCCGCCGCCGAGGCGTTGAGCACAACGGCGAAGCCGAACACGGTCGCCAGCATGAGTGTTTTTTTCATCGTTTGTTCCTGTTTTTGTTGATGTTTAACCGGCGCCGCTTGGGTGCCGGTTTAATGTTGGAAAGGTGGCCGGAGACCCGCAAGTCCACCAACCTTATTTTGTCTAATACTAATCAATCAATCGATTAATGGTCAGCCCGCAGCGAATTACACCGGCAACTAACCCGCCGCATTCTCCCAAACCGCCCGCTGGCATTCGATTGTCTTAACATTATCTTAAGCTGGTCATCACTTCAAGATAAATTGATAGTTTACATCAGTATAGAATAAAAAATAATGATTTTAATAAATGAATCTAAATCAGTGGCGGGTGGCGGATTGGGTGTTCTGGCCGGGGTTGCCGGCGGACGGTGTGAAGCCGCCAAACAGAACAGGCAGACAGCCTCCCTTCCTTCTCTGAATTCTATCGGGGCGATTCGTGTGACATCGTGCCCGTCCGTGATTGAAAATGTTTTCGCGGTTTAATCCCGCCTCACACCATTGGCTTGAATTCGTGGCCGGCTCGCGCCATGCTCAAAGACCCTGCGGGCGTTGAGTGCGCAATTATCTCATGCCGTGCGCCGCTTTGACCCCACCGCGGCGTGAAAGCCCTCGGCCGGCGGTGCGGGGGGGGTGTTGGGCGGGGTGATCGCTTTGCTCCAAGTGTGCGGCAACGTCAGATCATGTGAAACAAAATCGGTTCCGCGGTGTCTTTTAATAAATAACTGTCATGGCAAAACCTAAAAATCGCCGGAAGCTGATCATTTTTTCAGCCATCGGGCTGGTGCTGGTCATATTGATCCTGCTGGCCATCTTCAAAAAACGCGAAGCGGTCATCACCGTTCAAACCGAGAAGGTCGCGCGTCACAGCCTCACCAACCTCGTTGTCGCCAATGGCAAAATCCAGCCCGTCATCCAGGTCACCATCAGCCCGGAGGTCAGCGGCGAAATCATCGAATTGCCGGTCAAGGAAGGCCAGCAGATCAAAAAAGGCGACCTGCTGGTGAAGATCAATCCGGATATTTACGTCGCCGCCGTCAACCAGGCCAAGGCCAACTATGAATCCTCGCTGGCCGCCAAGGCCTCGGCGGTGGCGAACTTGGAAAAAGCCCAGGCGGACTACGACCGCAATGTGGAATTGTTCCACCAGAAGCTGCTTTCGGAATCGGATTTCATCGGTTTCAAATCCGCTCGGGACGTGGCCCGGGCGCAGCTCGACAGCGCCGGCGACCAGGTGAACGTGGCCAGGGCCAACGTGGACAGCGCGGAGGATTCGCTGAACAAAACGACGATTGTTTCGCCGCTCGACGGCACCATCAGCAAATTGAATTCGCAACTCGGCGAGCGGGTTCTGGGCACCGCGCAATTTGCCGGGACGGAAATCCTGATCATCTCGGATTTGAACCAGATGGAGGCGCGGGTGGACATTGGCGAGATGGACGTGGTGGGCATCAAGCCCGGCCAGAAGGCGCGGCTGGATGTGGACGCGTTCAAGGACCGCAAATTTTCCGGCACGGTGACGGATGTCGCCAGTTCATCGAAGGACAGCAACCAGGCCGGCAACAATTCCAACAACAGCAGCAGCCAGTCGCAGGAAGCCACCAAGTTCCAGGTGCGCATCCGGCTCAACGACAAGGAAGACTTCCGGCCCGGCATGTCCGTGAGCGCCGACATTGAAACGGATTATCGCACGAACGTGCTCACCGTCCCGCTGGCCAGCGTCACCACCCGCCCGCCCAAGCCGCCCAAAAAAGGCGATCCGGCGAAAACCGGCGGCACCAACACGGCCAGCGTCAAATCAGGCACCAATGCGGTGGCTTCCAACAACGAGGCCACCAACAGCGGGCCACCGGACAAAAAATCCTCCAAGATGGTGGACGTCGTGTTTGCGGTGGCTGGCGATCGCGTGGATGCCGTGCCGGTGAAAATCGGCATTTGCGACGACTATTACTGGGAGATCACTGACGGCCTCACCAACGGCCAGGAAATCGTTTCCGGCGGTTACCGCGCCATCAGCCGCGACCTCGACGACGGCAAGAAGATCAAAAAAGGCCCCGCCACGTCGGAACCGGCGAAGAAGGATTAAGCTGTGGCGCTCATCCGCCTCCAGAATGTTTCGCGGCGCTACCAGATGGGCGCGGAAACCGTCCACGCGTTGCGCGACGTGTCGCTGGAAATCCAGCGCGGCGAGTACGTCGCCATCATGGGGCCGTCCGGCTCCGGCAAATCCACGATGATGAACCTCATCGGCTGCCTCGATACCGCCACGTCCGGCCGCTACGAATTGAACGGGGTTGGCGTCAGCGACATGGATGACAACCAGCTCGCGGAAATCCGCAACCGCGAAATTGGGTTCGTCTTCCAGACCTTCAATCTGCTGTCGCGCTCGAATGCGCTGCACAACGTCGAGCTGCCGCTGATTTACGCCGGTGTGCCCGCGGAAGAACGCCGTCAGGTTGCGCTCGACGCGCTCACGCAAGTCGGACTGGCCGACCGCATCCATCACAAGCCCAACGAACTTTCCGGCGGCCAGCGCCAGCGCGTGGCCGTCGCCCGCGCCCTGGTTAACAAACCATCCATCCTGCTGGCCGACGAACCGACCGGCAATCTGGATTCCAAAACCGGCGAGGAAATCATGGCGCTGTTCGACGAATTGTCCCGCAAAGGCAACACCATCATTCTCGTGACGCACGAGGAGGACATCGCCCGGCTGGCGCGCCGCATCATCCGCATCCGCGACGGGTTGATTGCCAGCGATGAAACAACGGTGAAATGAACATCGAACATCGAACATTGAACATCGAACATCCAACGAAACCGCGCCCGATGATTGTTCATTGGGCGTTGGATGTTCGATGTTCGATGTTCGATGTTTCCCTACCATGAAGCTCCTGGCCGAACTCCGCGAAGGCCTCGGCATCTCGTGGGACGCCGTCCGCGCGAACAAAATGCGTTCGACGCTCGCCACCCTCGGCATCGTCATCGGTATCGTCACGGTCACGCTCATGGGCGCGGCCATCAACGGGCTGAACCAGTCGTTCATCAACAGCATTTCCTCGCTCGGCGCGGACGTGTTCCACGTGGCGCGCTTTAACTGGATGTTCGACTTTTCTTATGACGAATGGATCAAGATGCAGCGGCGGCGCCCGCCGCTCCGGCTCAGGGACGCCGAGGCGCTGGCCAAACAATTGACGCTCGCCGCCGCCGTCGCGCCCAAGATGGTCGGATGGGAACCGGTAAAATACAAAACCCGGAGTGCCAATCTTGTCCGCGTCATCGGCACCTCGGATGCCTATCTGCAAACCAGCGGCATTAATGTGGCCGAGGGCCGGTTTCTGAACGCCGCGGATGCCGCGGGCGGCCAGCCGGTCTGCGTGATCGGCAGCGACGTGGCCACCAATTTGTTTCGCGGGGAATCCCCCATTGGCCAGCGCATCAAAATTGCGAATCAATCGTCCCAGGTCATCGGTGTTCTGGAAAAGCAGGGGAGTAGCATGTTCGTATCGAGTGAAGACAATAACATCATCATTCCCATCCGCGAATTTCTGGCAATCATTTGGAACGGGCCGCTGTATAACTGGGATGGCATCGTGGTAAAGGCCAGCGGGCTGGCGCAATTGGATGAGGCGCGGGAGGAATTGCGCCAGGCCATGCGCCGCATTCGCCATTTGCGGCCGGATGAACCCGACGATTTTGGCATCAACCAGCAGGACCAGTTTGTGAAATGGTTCCACAAGCAAACCGGCACGATTGCCCTCATCGGCCTGTTCGTCACCAGCCTGTCGCTGTTCGTCGGCGGCATCGGCATCATGAACATCATGTTCGTCTCGGTGGCCGAGCGCACCCGTGAGATCGGCGTGCGCAAGGCCATCGGCGCCAAGCGGCGCAATATTTTGCTGCAATTTCTGGTCGAGGCCGCCTGCATCTGCCTGATGGGCGGTCTGATCGGGCTGGGCATCGCCTGGCTCACCACGCTGGCGGTTTCCCACTTCTTCTTCCCGGCGACCCTGTCCTGGCCCATCGTCGTCGTCGCCCTGCTCGTCTCGCTGCTGACCGGGGTGGTGTCCGGTTTCCTGCCGGCCTGGCGCGCGGCGCGAATGGACCCGGTGGACGCATTGAGGAGTGAATAATGAAAAACTTGATGAATGGATTGTTGGATAAATGGATTATTGAAGACATGGAAAGTTGCGCGCTGAATTCATTTATCCAGCAATCCAGCAATCCAATAATCCAGCCTTTGCGATGACGCGACGATCAAACCTGCTGCTCGCTGAAGTTAGGGAAAGCTTCTCCATGGCCATGAACGCGCTGCGGGCGCACAAGCTGCGCTCGGCGCTCACCCTCCTCGGCGTGTTGATCGGCGTGTTCTCCATCATCGTCGTGATGACCGCCATGCGCGTGTTGAAACACACCGTCGAAACCGGACTCAGCGAGTTGGGCAGCCAGACGTTTGCCATCCAGCGCTGGCCCGAGGCCCAGTTCGGCGACAATTCCGACTGGCAGAAATACTGGCGGCGCAAATACGTCACTCTGGACCAGGGACGGCAGGTGGAGGAGAAGGCCACGCTGGCCGCCGTCGTGGGCATCCACGGCAATTTTTGGCGCGGACAGATCTCGACCCGCTTCGCCAAGACCGCGCCCACCTCCCAGTTGTACGGTGAAACCCCCGGTAGCTTCCCGGCGCGCAACTGGGACGTTGCGGAGGGCCGCGCCCTTTCCGAAGACGACGTGGACAATGCCCGTGACGTGTGCGTGCTCGGCAGTACCCTGGCCAAAACCGCTTTCCCGTTTGGCTCGGCGATGGGCGAAGAGATAAAAATCAATGGCTACAAATACACGGTGGCGGGCGTGCTCGCCTCCAAGGGCGGGGCAATGGAAAGCGACCAGGACAATATTGCCATCATCCCCATCAGCACGGCACTCAATCGTTACGGACGCTGGTGGAACGACCTGACTATCCTGGTGCAGGCGCGGGACGTGGCCAGCTACGACGATTGCATGGAACAGGTCCGCGGCATTCTCCGCAACGTGCGCAGGATCCCGCCCGGCGAGCCGGATGATTTCGAGCTGTTCTCCAACAACTCGCTCATCGAACAATTCAACACCTTCACCCGGGCCGTGCGCATCGGCGTCACCGTCGTCAGCTCCATCGCGCTCATCGCGGCAGGCATCGGCATCATGAACATCATGCTGGTCTCGGTCACGGAACGGACGCGCGAAATCGGCGTCCGGCGCGCCATCGGCGCCAAGAAGCGCAACATCATGACGCAATTCATCCTGGAAGCCATCGTGCTTTGCGAACTCGGCGGGGCCATCGGCGTCGTGCTGGGCATTCTGGGCGGCAACGTGCTCGCATGGTTTATGAAAGTGCCGCCCGTCATCCCGGTGGACTGGATTGTGCTCGGCTTGCTGATCTGCTCCATCGTGGGAGTTGTGTTCGGAACTTACCCGGCCTACAAGGCGGCGAATCTCGACCCGATTGAGTCACTGAGATACGAATAAATCACAGGCATGTCCGTCAATCCTTCGCGAACGACCGGCTTCGACAAACTCTACTGGCAGAGCGACCGCGCAAATTCAGAGTGCAGTTCCGTGTGGCTGAAGTCCGTCTGTTTGAGTTGTTTGCCCTGACCGACCAGTTGCTTGACGACGAATTGGCCCGCGTAACAACGTTTGCAATGGACCAGTTGCAGGCTGAACCGTTTGGAGAGTTTGGCGGTCTGCTTTTTATCCAGGCTCAGTTCCGCCAACATCTTCTGAAAGTCGGCCGTTTTGGCGCCCGCCGCATGTTGTTGCAGCGTTTCCACAGTCTGTTTCCCACGGTCAAATGCCTGCTGTTGCTCCGCTTCGTACGCCGCCAGACCGGCGGCGTCGGATTTCTTCACCTTCTTCACCGGCACGCTGGCCGGCGCCAGGCCAAGCTGACGGGTACGCATGTATCGCTGACACGCCTGGCAATAAGGTTTTTTGCGCAGCGCCAGCGGCACGATCAAACCGCCGGCGGCAAATCCAAGAATCTCCAGTCCGCGAAAGGCGTAACCCCATGCTTCCATCGGATTCCCCCGCGAACCGTCATTCTGTTTCCAGGCAAATGCCCGCGCCGTCGCGTCGAAATACTCGATGAATCCGACCGGCGAGCCATCTCTCAAGTGAACCAGGCGCCGGCTGTTGAATTCGATGTACTGGGCGGCGAAATAGGCGGCCAACTGAAACACCAGCACCAGCCAGAGCAGCGAGCGGGTGATTTTGACGCCGCTAAACCACGACGCCAGTCCATAGCCGCTGGCCGCCGCCACGCCCACTAGGATTGCTCCGACGGGCAATATGTAGTTCGCATACAAGCCCATGATGTGGAAGTCCGTATTGGCGTCCAAAACGTAAATGCCCAGCAGCGTCAGCGCGGTGGTGACCAGACCGGAAATCAGGACCAGTGAATGAGATCGCTCCTCCTGCGGGCCAAAGGGAGCAGACGACGGGTTTGTCTCTGGAGTTGGGTTCATAAGAAACCCTTTTTGCCAAAAATTCCGAGCCTGGCAAAGAATTATTATTCATCATCCAACAATGTTGGCCGGGCGATGGCGGGACATGCTGCGATTGGTTGGCAACATTTAATCCTCCCAGTTTCCAACAAACCGGCATTCCCATGAGTTTTTTGTCGGATTTGCCGCCGGGTGGCGCTTTACTGGTGATAATGACGGATCACCGGACATTACTTGCGGAGTACGCCGCCAACGGCTCGGAGGAGGCGTTTCGCGAATTGGTGGCACGCTACATTGACCTCGTTTATTCGACGGCCGTGCGGCTGGTCAACGGCGACACCCACCGGGCCGAAGATGTCGCGCAAACGGTGTTCGCGGATCTGGCGCGGCAGGCCGGGAAGATTTCCCAGGACGTCATGCTCGGCGGCTGGTTGCACCGGCGCACGTGGCACGTTGCCACCACGCTCATGCGCAACGAACGCCGCCGTCTTAATCGTGAAAGGCAGGCCGCTGAAATGAACACTTTGCAGGACAACCCCGAAGGCCAGTTTGAGCGGATCGCCCCGCTGCTGGACGAGGCCATCAATCAATTGGGCGCCGGCGACCGGGCGGCGATCGTGCTGCGCTTTTTCGAGCACCGCGATCTCCGCGCCGTCGGCGTGGCGCTGGGCAGCAACGAGGACGCCGCGCAAAAACGCGTCAGCCGCGCCGTGGAAAAGCTGCGCTGCCATTTCGCCCGCCGGGGCATTTTCGCCTCTTCCACCGTGATCGCTTCGGTCATCGCCGCCAATGCCGTCCACGCGGCGCCCGCCGGTCTGGCTTCCGCCGTGACCACCGCCTCGCTGGCCGGCGCGGCGGGTTCAAGCTCCTTCGGCCTCGCATCCGCCTGGATCAAAGCCATGCTGGTGAACAAAACCGCGTTCATCGCTGCCGGGGTCATCCTCACCGCCACCGCCGTTTCCATCTCCACTGTATCCACTGCAAAAACCCGGAACGCCCGGGCCAATGTGCCGGTGACCGCAGCCAGCCTACGCGAGGGGCTGGTGCTGGACATGCCCTTTGACCAGGATGAGGCCAGCAGCGGCGTGATCACGGACAGCAGCGGCAAGGCCAGGGGCGGCAAAATCACCGACCGCAGCGGCCAGAGAAACCATGGCGTGGCGGCCGGTGTGCGCTGGACGGCCGATGGCAAGCGGGGCGGAGCGTACGAATTCACCGACGACGGCGACGAGATTGTGATAACCAACAACAAATCGCTGAATCCGAAGCAACTGACCCTGGCGGCCTGGATCAAGACCTCCTGCATGGATGACAAGTGGCGGCGCATTTTCGACAAATCTTACACCCAAGGCTACGCCCTCAGCGTCGCCGGCGACTTTGGGAAACAAACCCGGCGCGGTCTGCTCAGCCTCGAGATGGGACCGGGGACTCACTTCGGTGTGACCAGAATAAAGGTGGCCGACGGGCTATGGCATCAGGTGGTGGCCACGTTTGATGGAACCGATCAACTGCTTTTTGTGGATGGCAAGCTGGAAGCCAGGCCAGTTCGCTGGAAAAAGAGGGAGAAACTGGGAGCGACCGACTTCAACCTGGTGATTGGATGCAACCGGTCCAATCTCAGTCCGGCAGAAAATGACCTAGGCGCATCCTTCCGCGGCCTGATAGCCGAGCCCATGATATGGAACCGCGCGCTTTCCGCCAATGAAGTCGCGTTCCTTTACCAATCGCAACAATAGTCTGCCGGAACCGGATCGTTCAATTTATCTGTCAACCGTAATCAAAACCGAACTTATGAAAAAAAACACCTGCGCCATATTGACGGCAGCCATTGTCGCCGCTGTCTCCATTCCGTCCATCATTGCCAAAGCCGGCCCAACTGATGAGTCCGTAACCGAAAGCAGCCTCCACAAAGGTTTGATCCTGCATTTCACGTTCGACCAGGACGCGCCGGGCGGCAAGGTGACCGACGTCAGCGGCAAGGGAAACAACGGCAAAGCCTCGGGCGTCCGCTGGACGGCCGACGGCAAAAATGGGGGAGCTTATGAATTCACCGCCGACGGCGACGAGATTGTGGTGGCCAACAACAAGTCGGTAAATCCAAAGCAAATGACCCTGGCGGCCTGGATCAAGACCTCCTACATGGATGACAAGTGGCGCCGCATTTTCGACAAATCCTATACCCAAGGCTACGCCCTCAGCATCGCCGGCGACTTTGGGAAAAACCAGAGCCAGCGCGGTCTGCTCAGCTTGGAGATGGGACCGGGGAATCACTTCATGTTGACCAGAAAAAAGGTGGCGGACGGGCAATGGCATCAGGTGGTGGCCACCTTTGACGGAACCGACGAGATGCTTTTCGTGGACGGCAAGCTGGAAGCCCGACCGCTGCGCTGGAAAAAAGGGAAAAAACTGGGAGCGACCGACTTCAACCTGGTGATTGGATGCAACCGGTCCAATCTCAGTCCGGCAGAAAATGACCTGGGCGCATCCTTCCGCGGCCTGATTGCCGAGCCGATGATGTGGAACCGTGCGCTTTCCACCAACGAAGTCGCTTTCCTTTACCAGTCGCAGCAGTAGTCTGCCGGAACATAAATCTTGGAACGCAACTCCAAGTGCATGAAAATCCGAACGCAGCACCGAAACGCCGGCCAGCGCAACTGCCATGAAAGAAAACATAAATCGCAGAACATTTGTCACCCAGAGCTGCGCCTGTGGCGCGCTGCTCCTGGCCGGAACCTCGCATGGCATTGACGAGAGCATCCTGCTCGGCGGGGAACGCTGCCGGACCAGGGTGCGTCTGCTGGAGAGAAAAAATGAATAAGCCCCTTATTCTTTCGGGAATAAACACTTCCAGTTTCCAATAAATCCGAACTCCGAAGTTGAATTTCTGCGATAGCGGAGTGCGACCGTCCGGCAAATCCAGTCGCGCGAATTTTCAAGGGGACGGCGGATGATTCTCCTTCTCGATCCCTCGCTCATCGGATGGGAGAGGATGGCTGTAGGCCGGGTGAGGATATGAATTGAAGGCCGGGTTGGGGGCGTGGCTCAAATAGGGCGGGGTTTCTCCCAACGAAGACGCTCTGCTTCCAAATATGCCTTCACCGAATTAAGAACAAACAAATAATCTGTATGTTGTTTAGAGGCGAACTCGGTGCTGTGGACTGATGCCCTAAATAGAGAAGAATAATTATTTACGATACTAAATGCCTCATCAATTAACTCTTGGATGTGCTCGAAAAGAAGCGGGTGTCTTTTATGAAATGGTTCAGACTGGTTGATCGCTTCGTTGTAGTTAAAATGGGCGACCATGTTATTTCGCCAGCGTTCCAACATCGCGATTGGTTTTATTTTTAAGACGTTCTCTAAAAGCCTCCTCGCTGAATAAATCTGGATTTTTTCTGATGCTTTCTTCTAAAAATCTCGTCAGATGAAATGCCGAGCCATCTTCATCATAAATCCTGCACAAACGAATGACGCACGCGTCAATATGTGCGCGCATGGTAAAATCCCAAAAACAAGGAGAATTTTGTATCTCTCGAATATATTCAGACCAGGAATTTCTCAATCCGTTAAAAATGTCGAAATGAACTTTGGCGTAAAACACATCACGCTGAAGAGAATCTATTTCTTTTGAAAGTTGCTTTGGTGTTTTCTGAAATCCCATAGCGTTAATTTAGATACAACATTGGGTCAATCTGCGGGATTTCATCGCGTCAAAGCAAACGCGACCAGAGCAACCACCGAAATAATCAGCGAGCAATAACATAATCTCTCGCTCCATTTGTGCCACAAAGGTCTTAATACGACAATATGTTCAGGAATGGGAACGCCACGATAATCTCGTTGTAATAAAGCTTCCACATTCTTATTCACCATCTCAGAAGAATGCCATACTTCGCCATAGAGACACACGGAACCGAGCAGGATACCAGCCCCTAGACCAATCCACGCAATTCTCATGCAAAAAAGCGATATACCAGCGCTCGCTTTATCAGCGTGTAAAGATACAAGCACCGTCAGAGCACCCGAAGCAATGATTAATAAATGCCGTAACCATGCACATCGTTTTTCTTCCCGCTCTTTCATCATCGCGAACAGATCTTGATGTTCCTGTGCGGTCATAAATAACAATATTTACGCCAGTTTCCCATGCCCCGCTATTCCCGGGTCGGAACCTTGGAAGGCTTTGTGGGCTTCACAGCGGGCTTAGCCGTGGTGCCAAAGTGGCGCCCAACCCTATTCACCCGCCGCCATTCACGACCAATGTAATAGGCTACCGAACTGCCCGGTTTGCCGAACTCCTTGGTAATTGCCGCTGTGATTTGCGCTTCGGTCTTGCCAGCCTTGGCCATGCTGACAATTAGGGCGAGCCTGTTAGTTTTATGTGGCGTTGGTGTTTGAGTGGTCGGAGATGCGATTGGAACGGAAGGTTTTCTTTCATCGGCTTCTTTGATAAACTTCACAGCTTCGTCTTGGGTAATTGAAAAACCTTTTTCGCCCACCAGAGACACAAGCGCGATGGGCAAACTTGGATATGGCGGCTCGCTTATTCTGCGGCGAGCTTCCGGCAAACAATCTTCCGCTGTTCGCTGAATCTGATTAAGCTTCAAATAATCCTCGGCCTTTTGTCTCGCATTCTCTATTTCTGACTTTTTCAAAAACGCTGACAACGATGCCTCGACCTCCTCAAGATCATCATCAAGCATATCGAAGGTCTTAAAGCATCGTCTGGAAAACTCGCCACCGGCGGATGAAAGGTAGAGGCGCCAGTTGCGACCATCAGTGATTACCGTGAACATCGCTTGATTGTCGCGGTTGTAGTTACGCATCTGTAGTTCGGTTGCGGTCAGCTTACCTTGCATTTGGCCAACTGCTTTTATTTCTACGAAAACGGTCGGCACAAATGGCCGCAAAAAAAGAGCTACATCAACTTTTTTACTATCTTCGTTTGGGACAACGACGAACTCCGTGTTCACTTCGATTGGATTCCAAATGTTCCATCCCAAGCCTTGCAACACCCTTGCCACAAGTGAGAGGCGAACGTGTTCTTCGTTTTTATATTCGCCGTTCAGCAACCGCGCTTTGATGTCTGCGAGCAATTCTTTCATAATCGGGTTGATTGATATTATTCAGGTGCAATTGCATTCACAATTTCCAAAAATCTGGTCGAGCATGATTTTGACGGAGTGGCCAGCGTGCCAGTCGTAGATGCGCTGCCGCGCGTCCTGACCGACCGGCAGGCCAGCCCTACCGTTTTGAGCAGCAGCCTTTTTCGCCATGCGCCGAGAATAATAGTTTTCTACCGGCTTGCAAGTTCGCGCCGCTCTCCGGCGCGGCGGATGATGCGCTGTATTTCCAATAAACCAAGAATTTCATAAGTTTTTTGTCGGATTTGGCGCCGGGTGGCGCTTTACTGATGATAAATAACGGATCACCGCAATTGAATGAAAAGGCACCATCCATGAACTGGAAACAATTTCTGAACAACGCCGTCAGCCTCCTGTTCTTTTGCGCAGCCACCGGAATGCTTGCGCCCGGCAATTCACCCGCTGCCGAAACCAAAAATCCCAACCCCCTGCAACCCGGCCAGGAAATCGAAATCTCGTTCGCCGATGCCGGCCTGCCGCCGACGTTGTATTCCATGATGAATGGAACGGCGGTAACACCTTGTGTGACCGTCCGGCTGCCGGATGATTACAATCCCACGAACATCTACCCGCTTCTGGTTTATGTTCCCGGCAACGATGGCGGAACCAAAGGCAATATCTACAACGCCGAGACCATCGCCGGCCCCCGTGGCTGGATCGTCGCCACCGTGCCGCTGTTCAAGAAATCCATTGACCGGAGCGAGCCGGCAGGCGGGGTCATCATCAGTTTCGAGGACTACCAAGTTATATCCAAGGCCTATCGCACGATGCTGGGGCGTCTGTTCGAACGGATTCCAAACATTGACCGTGAGAAGAGCGCGTTGGTGGGATTTTCCAACGGCTCCATCACCATCGCTGTGCTGGTGTCGAATCACGACGAATTCATCCTTTCCCACTTCCGGAATTTCTGTTTGGTGGACCACGGCATGTTTCATCTCGCGGACCTTCACAAAAGCCAGGCGCGTGACTGCCGGTTTCTGCTTCTCGTGGGAGACCAGGAGGGCCTGGGCCGCGACGTGAAAGTCCGGCAAGCCCAGCTTCAGCAGGACGCCTGGAAACTGCTCGGCGTGAATGTGACCTGCCAGATCATGAAGGACACCGGACATGAATTCAACCAGCCGCAAATGGAACTGGTGGGCGATTGGTTGCGGAACGATGCCGCGAAAAGCCCCATTTCCCCAACCAGCACCAACAGCCTCAAGCAATAACCCAAAGCCTCATGTCCCCGAACGTATTCATTGGCAAAACGAAGCAGCCGACCGATGGCGAACTGACCACCTCGCTCGGCCCGGCCAGAGCAACATGGGATCAACTGCTGGCCGATCTGGACCGGGAATGCGGCGTGAACATCCAGGAATGGAACAGCTATTCCCCCAAAGCGGGCTGGAGTCTGCGGGTGAAGCGCAAGGCGCGGACCATCGTCTGGCTTGGCCCGCGGGCAGGCTCCTTCATTGCCGCGTTCATTCTCGGTGATAAGGCCATGCGGGCGGCGCGCGCCGGCAAACTGCCGCAACGGATCGTCAAAATCATGAACGAAGCGCCGAAATATCCGGAAGGAACCGGCGTCCGCATCACCCTGAAAACGCCGAAGGACCTGGCGGCGGTCAAGACGCTCGCCGCGATCAAGCTGGCGAATTAACCAACCTGTCCCATGATGTCAAAGATGCACGGCCATCAGGATTGTACTGCTGAACTTACTCGAACACTGATCGGTGTCATGACGACGAGAACCAGGTAGATCATGAGGACGTTTATCCGAATGTGTTTTTCCATGCCTGCCGCGGCGGCAAGCTTGTGCGCTGCGTGCTGCCTCATCTGCGCCAGTTGCTCCACGGACAAAACCATTGCTTCACCGCATTCCCACCCGGTCATCGCTCAAAACGTCGAACCTTGGCGCGGTGTGGCGGGCGAGATCATAAAGCAGACCTACGTTTACAAGACCGTCGGGGACTGTAACATCCGTGCCGACGTCTTCCGTCCGGCTGATAAAATACCACGTCCGGTGATCCTGTGGCTCCACGGTGGTGCGTTCATCTGGGGCAGCCGTAACAGAATCAACGCAGACCAACTGGCAAGATACGTCAGAGAGGGTTTTGTGGTCGTTGCGATTGACTATCGCCTGGCACCCGAAACGAAACTCCCCGCCATTCTGGAGGATCTGAGGGATGCCCATGAGTGGATTCGCAAGGCAGGACCGGCCCTGTTCCAAGCCGATCCAGACCATATCATCGTGGTCGGCCATTCGGCGGGTGGCTATCTGGCCCTCATGGCCGGCTCCGTCCTGACTCCGTCGCCCCGGGCGCTGGTCTCGTTCTATGGTTATGGTGACATCAGCGGAAACTGGTGCAATCAGCCCGATGCTTACTACAGCCAGCAGTCCACCGTTTCCCAAGAGGCTGCCCGTCAGGCAATCAACGGCGGGGTTCTTACGGAGGCTTCCCACGAGGCTCGTTGGCCTTTCTATTTGTACTGCCGCCAGCAGGGCCGCTGGGCAAAGGAGGTTGTGGGCGAACCGGCTAATGTCGAACGGTTCTGTCCCATTCGTCACGTGGCGCGAGCGTTTCCGCCGACGCTGCTTTTGCACGGAAACAAGGACACAGACGTGCCCTACGAAGAGTCGGTGCGCATGGCTAAAAAGCTTCAAGACAACGGCATCCATCACGAGTTGATTACGCTGCCTGACCGTGGGCATGCCTTCGATTCTTTCGGTGAAGGAATGAAGGATCCACTGGTGGCGGATGCCTTCGAGCAGGTCATCCGCTTCGTCAAGGAGAATGCTTATTAACGGGCAATTTTTAAACCAGTTAACATTTGGATGAACTCCAAGAAAGGAAACACCGGCATGAATCGAAAAACATTTCTGAAAAACTGTGCCTGCGGTTTGTGCACCTGCGCCGCCGTCGGCTTGATTGCCCCTGAATCCGTACCCGGCGCCGAAATCAAGGCGCCCGAGGACTGGCGCCTAAAGTTTGTCAAAGAGCGCTATGCGAAGCTCCTGGGAATTCTTTCCAGCCGCATGGATGAAAAGACATTGAACGAGACCTTGGCCGAGCTGGGCGCCTATTGTTCGGGCTTGGGCAACGGAACGCTCAATAAATTCCGCGGCGACCTCGAAGGTTACCGCAAGATGGTCAAACAGAGCGTGTCCGCGGACAACATCACTTACGATTGGGACAAGGGCGTCATCACGATGGCCTCCGATGAACGGACCGACTGCTTCTGCCCGCTGAACAGCCGCGTCCAGCACACCCCGGAAGTCGTTTGCAACTGCTCTTTGGGCTGGCAAAAACACACCTGGGAAACGCTGCTGCAAAAGAAGGTCAAGGTGGAACTGAAGGAGTCCGTGCTGCGCGGAGGCAAACGTTGCGTATTCGAAATCCGCATTTTGGAACCAGTCGCTTGAACTCAAACGCAAATCCAGGCCAGCCGCCATTAGCGAGTCAATCCACCGCCATTCTCAACGTTAGGGAGCCGACCAGCGCCCTGTCAACGCTCGCGTGGTCCGTCACGGCGATCTTCCTGTCCTTCTTCGTTTTCACGCAACTCAGCGTCATGCTTTGTTTCGTTGTCGGATCGACCGTTTCACCCTTTGTGGCGCCGCTCGCGCTGCTGCTTTCACTGGCCGTCGGCGACTGGCTTGCGCGACGGGAGGGTCTGCGCGGCCGGTTGCGGATTGTGCCGTCTGCGATCGTGCTGACGGTGGTGGCGCTCGCCTTGTATCTGGCCTCGGCCTTTTTTGACATGTCGTGGGACGGGCTCTGGTACCACCAGACGGCGGTGTATCAGATGTCGCACGGCTGGAATCCGATCCGTGATCCGATGCACAGCCTGGCCCCTCATCTTCAGGACTGGCTGCATCACTATGCCAAGGGACCTTGGTACGTGGCGCTGGCTTTGTTTCAGACGACCCACCATATCGAATGGGCCAAAGCCGCCCCGTGGATGGCTTTGGCCGCCACGTTCCTTGCCGTGTTCGCAGTCGGTCTCGATTTCGGAATGCGCCGGCGCACGGCGATTGTCGTCGCTGCGCTCGTATCGCTGAATCCCGTCGTAACCTGCCAGTTGGTCTCCTATCTGGTGGACGGTCTCATGGTTTCGTTTATGGCGTGCTTTGTTGCCGCCTTGTTCCGCTGGTTCCGGCGACCGAGCCTGTTGATCCATTGGATTCTGATGGCATCGGCGATTCTTTGCATCAACGCCAAGCTCACGGGGCTGGTCTATCTCTGCTTCGGTTGCGCCGCCGGTGGACTTTATGTGCTCATGAAACGACGCGAACTGCTGATCCGCTACGCAGTCTTTCAGCTCGCGTGCATCCTGTTGGGCGCCGTGGTTTTCGGCTTCAATCCCTTTGTGACCAACACCGTGCATCGGGGCAATCCGTTCTATCCGTGGCTGGGGAGCGCCGCCCACCCCAGCTTTGCCCAAAGAGGACAAGACCCGAATGAACTTTACGAAACGCCAAACAACATGAAGGGGCGCAGTCGCTTTGTCCGCCTCGGGTACGCCATATTCAGCCATCCCGGACCGCAGACGTTTCTCGATGGAGAACCTGCGCAGCTCATGTGGCCGTTCAACGTGCACTGGAACGATTTCACGGTTTTCCGTTTCCATGAGGTACGCATTTCGGGCTTCGGCCCGCTCTTCAGTGGCGCGTTTCTCATCAGCCTCTGCCTGATGGGTGTCGTCCTGATCCGGCCGGGCATCCCACGCGAGATTGTGGTCCTGCTCGCCGGCACGATCGTCGCGTCGCTCCTGGTCAGCGTCCATACGTGGTGGGCGCGATATGGTCCGCAACTCTGGTGGCTGCCCATTATCGCGGTGATTGCCGGACTCGCCGTGCCGGGCTGGCGCGCGGCGCGTTGGACCGCCTGGGGCCTGGCCGCGCTCCTGTTGATTAATGCGGTCCTTGTGGGTGTCGCCCATTTCAAATGGGAAATCGAAGCGACGCACACGACCTACGAGCAGATGGCCCTGCTGCGACAGAAGGGCGAAATCAAGGTTGATTTTCAGTATTTCCGCGAGCCGTTCGGCGAGCGGCTGCGCGCGGCGGGCGTCACCTTCCGCGGCGTGCGGAGATTACCGTGCGATCACCCGATGGAATTGATGAGCGTCGTGCCCGGCTATCCCGGCACCATCCATGCCTGTTTCGATGAAAGTAAATCGTTAAAACCTTAATCGTGAAAACGTGAGGCGTGAAAATACTGCGAACAATTTGGATGAAGCTCGCTCGCCAGGGCGGCAGCTTGCAGTGAAACGGAAGATTGACGAGGAACTGAGAGGCTGATTATCGGGCACTTACGTAGATTTCGGAGGCGGCAGACCAAAGGCAG
>Ga0224535_1000202_pt1 | contig 18197 bp, 14 predicted proteins | sample 714E13034metaG_FD_179898 | JGI IMG/M metagenome (GOLD analysis project Ga0224535, IMG submission 179898) | Peat soil microbial communities from Stordalen Mire, Sweden - 717 E1 30-34 | ecosystem: Environmental > Terrestrial > Soil > Wetlands > Peat | place: Sweden: Norrbotten County, Stordalen... | reverse complement strand
GATTCAAATCCATCCATCTCTACAAGCAATTGATTAAGAGTTTGCTCTCTTTCATCGTGTCCTCCCCCAAGACCTGCGCCACGATGACGACCAACCGCATCAATTTCATCAATAAAAATTATGCAAGGAGCATTCTTTTTGGCTTGACTGAATAAATCGCGGACTCGTGAGGCTCCAACACCGACAAACATTTCCACGAAATCAGAACCACTGATAGTCAAAAAAGGCACTTCGGCTTCACCGGCAATTGCCCGCGCTAAAAGTGTTTTGCCGGTTCCGGGCGGGCCAATAAGCAATAATCCCTTGGGAATTCTTCCGCCCAGCCTTGTATATTTCTTGGGATCCTTTAAGAAATCGATAACTTCCTCCAACTCGGCCTTGGCTTCATCAATACCGGCAACATCGGCAAAGGTAACCTTCTTGGATTTATCCGTAATCAACCGTGCTTTGCTTTTACCAAAGGCCATTGCTTTTCCACCACCCGCTTGCATCTGGCGCATAAAGAATATCCAGACACCGACAAGAAGAATCATCGGCAGCCAGGAAACCAAAAGGGTCATATACCAGGAATCTTCCGTTGGTTTGGCAGTAATTTTGACTCCCTTTTCTCTAAATTGCGTGACCAGTTTATCATCCTTTGGCGCATACGTTTTAAAAGCATTACCATTAGCCAGCTTACCGGTGATATTATCACCTTGCATAGTTACTTCACTGATTTCACCTTTATCTAAAAAGGCGATCAGCTCACTATAATTTATGTCTTTGGTGCCTGTTTTAGGCTGGTTAAAGAGCTGCCAGACAAGCAAAGAAACGAGCATGACAGTAAGTACAAGAGCGATATTTTTTTGAAACTGATTCAATATTCTTCTCCTTAAGATCAATTATACTGGTTAATCTTTATAATAATATTTAATATAACTCAAATATTTTCTGATATCTTCATAAAAAGATTAGTTTGTGTAAATTTGCGGCTATTTACGAGTCCATGATCTTCAACTTCAGAACATTCTTTGTTTCTGCGGTTATCTTAACCCGGTCATTAAAATGCATATTTTCTATCCATATTACAGAGATATTATCAACAAACAGCATGATTTCATCGCGCTTTGACCGCGGTATTTTATGGTCAATAAATAAGTTTTTTATTTTTTGCTGCCCTTGCATACCCAAGGGTTGAAACCAGTCTCCATCTCTTCTATTGCGTAGTATTAAAGGCTGCTGAAGTTTATCTAAATCTAAATAAACTTCATTTTTGCCGCTAAAATCAACATTTTCTTTTGTTGTAAGTTCTGAACGGATAGTAATATTTCTTTCTTCAAAATAAACAGAGCCGGGAATATTCATAGTATATTTACATTTCATTTGTTTTGGACAGACTTTTTTTCTTTCCAGAATTAAATTGTCATACTCGCGTCTGGCTTCAATCCCCAAAGGAAGAACTATAATTTTTCCTGATTCGCACTTTTGTGCCAAATTATCCAGAAATTTTATATGGATAAAGGAAAACCCATTCTTTGCGGGACTCAAACTTTCTAAAAGGGTTTTAAATAACCTCAACCGGATAGCCGGATGTAGTTTGTTTATGTCCGCTATTTTTAACAAAATCCGATCTTGCTGTCTTTCTATGACCGATGATTTCAAAGCGTGAGCGACATGCTGCCGGATGAATTCATCTTCCGTACGCAATATTTCCGCCATTTGCGCCAGATTTTCTTCAATTTTCGGATTAAATGTTTCTTTTAAATATGGAATCAATTCCGATCTAACTTGATTACGCAGATATTTATTGTTTTTGTTGGAACTATCCTGACGATATGGAATCCCGGCTTCATTCAAGAAGGAAATAATTTCCCGCCGGGATATTTCAATCAGCGGACGGATAAATTTGCCATCACGCATTGGTAAAAAACCTTTGAGACCTTCTAAGCCACTCCCGCGTAAAATATTTAGCAAAACAGTCTCTGCTTGATCTTGCAAATTATGTCCTAAGGCAATTTTTTGTGCCTGGTAATCTTCGGAGATTTTATTCAAAAAATCATATCTTTTCCGCCGGTAAAAATCTTCCGGTGAAATGCCTTTCTTCCCTTTTATCTGATCCATTTTCCCGGAGACGAAAGCCAATCCCATTTTTTCCGATAAATCGCGGGAAAATCTTTCGTCTTCGTCTGATTCTGTTCCCCGTAATCCATGGTTAAAATGGGCAATGATTAAGCTCAAATCCAAGGCCTTTGCTATTGGAGCAAGAACAGTCAAAAGCGCAACAGAATCAGGTCCACCGGATAGCGCCACAACCACACGCTCGCCTTTTTTCAGCAGTTTATATTTTTCTATGGTTTGATTAACTTTTTTTATCATATCTAATGGCCGTTATATCTTTATAAGCTCATTATCCTACGGCGCTTCGCGCCTGGGATAGTTTCCAATAGCCTTTGGCCATTGGATAATTCGGCTAAAAAACTTCAATGCGCTTTGCTTTTGAAGTTTTAGCCTCATTACGACTAACACTTCCTATAGTCTACGAGTTTCAAATCCCCATTCGCTTTGCTCAGGGGATAATTCAATTAACGCTTCAAACTTCGCTACGCTCGTTTTCAGTGTGTTTCATTAATAAAACAAAGAATTAATTTCCAGCAGATCTTCACAATAATAATCTGCTTTAAGATTCAGCAAATCATTTCTATTTCCCAATCCATTTAAATAAGCGCAACTCAATATTCCAGAATTTTTAGCTACGGCAATATCGTTGATGCCATCTCCGATGATGAGAGTATTCTCTTTCGCTACTCCATATTTATTTAATATATAATCAATTACGCGGCGATCCGGTTTTTGAAATGGCGTGGAATCGGCGCCAATTATTTCCACAAAATATTGGGCTATATTTAATCCTTGCGCTATGGCCGAAGTGAAATTATAGCGCTTGTTCGTCAGAATAATTTTTGTTTTATTTCCAAAATATTTTAAGACTTTTCCCACTTGTGGACAAAGGCCGGTATTGTCCAAAAGATGTTTACCATAGTAATCAGTGAAAATTATCATTGCTTCTTCGTGGTATTTGATATGATCTTGCCCCAACGCTTTTTCAATCAACTTGCTTATACCGTCACCAATAAAACTGAGGATTTCTTTTTCCGGTTTTTCCTTTAACGTCAGTGTATTTAACATATAATTTATTGCTTGAATCAAATCAGCACCTGTGGAAACAAGCGTGCCATCGAAATCAAATATCATTAAATCTACTTTTTTCATCAGTTCACCTTCGATCAATATAGCGGAGTGCCTCAACAAACACAAGTTTGTTTCTTCAAAAAGTGTTTGACTAAGTTCCCGGCCAATGTTAGATATATCAAAACCGCTTGGATCCCTTTTATCGACTGAGACGGTATTTATTTTCAACTAAACTGTCGAATAAAGGTCTTCCTTTTGCGGGAAGGCCTTTTTTTAATGAGTCCCAAATTTCAGAAGCGCAGCGCATAACCTGAAGGTCATCTGCGACTGAAATTTGTTGGACGAATTATCCCCTGAGCAAAGCGAATGGGGGTTGAGGGGTATAATTTAGAACGAGCGAAGCGACGCGGGATAATGATCATGAAGAAAAGACCCTTGAATAATTTTGCTATAATCGGCGCAGGTATGGTGGGAACTGCAATAGGTTTTTTATTGAGAAAAACCGGCTATAAAGTCATCGCCATTGCCGACAAATCTCCCGCCGCGCTGAAAAGAGCCCTACAGTATACCGGAGGAGAAGCTTTCCGTAACCCCCGAGAAGCGGTTCTGGAAGCTGATTGTATTTTAATTACTACCCCCGATGATGCTATTTCTTCTACTTGCCAGAAGATCGCTCTTTGTCCGGCAATAAAAGGTAAATTCGTTTTCCATATGAGTGGAGCAGGCGGTCTTGATCTTCTGGAGTCGGCAAAAAAAGCAGGGGCGGTTGTTGCCAGTATTCATCCCTTGCAGAGTTTTTCTTCAATTGATCAAGCCATCCAAAATATCCCCGGAAGCTATTTTGGAGTTACGGCGGACAAGAAAGCCCAACTGCCGGCAAAAAATATTGTTCGCGATTTAGGCGGGATTCCCTTTTTAATTTCCTCTGATCAGAAACCGCTTTACCATGCCGCCGCCTGCTTTGCTTCCAATTACCTGGTTTCTTTAATGAACGCCGTGGAATCCATTTATCAGGCTATCGGCATAAATGAAAAAGACGCGAAAAAAGCTTATCTGCCTTTAGTTTACGGCAGCCTCAAAAATATTGATAATTCCGGTTCTATTACTTCCCTTACCGGTCCTATTGCCCGCGGTGATTTCGGCACAATTAAAAAACACATCACGGCAATTAATAAAAATCTGCCGCAATATTCCTCTTTGTACTCTTCTCTGGGATTAATAACAGTTAAGGTCGCGCAACAAAAAGGAACTCTGAATGCCCGGCAGGCAAAAACAATGAATGCTATTTTGAAAGGAGTAAAAAATGAGCACACAAAATAAGATCAACCGTAAAACAATTCTCGACATAAAAAAGATGAAAGTTCAGGGAGAAAAAATCACTGTATTGACGGCTTACGATTATGGAATGGCCTCTATCCTGGATGAAAGCGATATTGACATAATTCTGGTCGGCGATTCATTGGGAATGGTTGTTTTAGGTTATGACACTACTTTACCCGTCACTATGGAAGATATGCTGCATCATACTAAAGCAGTTTCTCGTGCCGCTCAGAATGCTTTAATTGTTGCTGACATGCCTTTTTTGTCTTATCAGATATCCCCGGCAACCGCTTTAGCCAACGCTGGTCGTTTTTTGCAGGAAGCAAACGCTCAAGCAGTTAAACTTGAGGGCGGCAGAGAATATGCTGAAACTGTGCAAAAAATCGTTTCGGCAGGAATTCCGGTTATGGCCCATCTGGGTTTAACTCCTCAGTCCATTCACCAAATTGGCGGTTATAAAGTTCAAGGAAAAAAAGAAGATGCCGCTCGTAAAATTATTGAAGAAGCTAAAATTTTAGAAGAAGCTGGCGCTTTCTCTCTTGTTCTGGAATGCATACCGGAGGGACTTGCTTCCGAAATAACTCATTCTCTCACTATTCCAACTATTGGCATTGGCGCCGGTGTTAATTGCGATGGCCAGGTTCTTGTAATTAACGATATGTTGGGAATATATGAAAGATTTACGCCTAAACACGTGAAAAAATATGCCAACTTAAATTTGGAAATTAAAAAGGCAGTGAAAACATATATCGCGGAAGTTAAACATGGTACTTTCCCAGATAATGAGCACAGCTTTAAGTAACCGGATAAAAATTTCGCGCAAAAAGTGGAGCCCCCTCCGGCAGGAGCCGGAGGTTCCCTGGGATTAACTTAATTTCCTGAAACTATTATTTTCGCTTTTTGTTGTAAATTTTTCAAAACATCAGTAAAGGCTTCTGATTTCTTTTGTTGTTCTAGATAAGCGTAAATTTTGTCTTTAACCGTTTCCAAAGCTATTTTCTTAGCTGGTTTTTTATCCAGCACCTGAATAATGTGATAACCAAATTCCGTTGTAATTACCGGACCAATAACATTCTTTTCCTGTGAAAAGGCGGCGTCTTCGAAAGGTTTCACAGTTTGTCCCTTTCTTATAAAATTTAAATCGCCGCCAGCTTCTTTACTGGGACAATCTGAATTTTTACGGGCGAGTTCGGCAAAATCATCACCCTTCAATAGTTGCTTGCGCAAATTTTCTATTTTTTCCTTCTTTTCGGCTTTGATTTTATCATTATCACCTTTGTTGACTGCCACAAGAATATGACGGACGTGCACACTTTCAGGGGCAACAAACTTTTCAGAATTGTCTTTATAAAATTTGCTTATTTCTTTTTGCGTCGGCTTTGCAATATTACCAATTTCCAAATTTGCAAATTTTGCGACTTTGGCTCCAAAAACGATTTCTTCCTTAGATACCTTGTTTGCTTTGAGGAATTCATCTAATGTTTTGTTTGGCGGAAGACTGGCTTTTATTTTATCTGTGAACACTTTTATTTCTTGGTCGCTTACTTCAATTTTTTTCTTTGCCATTTCATTGATTAAAAGGGTTCGTATGATGAATTCATTTGTCAATTGTTTTTTAATGTTTTCCCGAGCTTCTTTTTGTTTATCGACTGGTATCTTATCCTTGAACATTTTTATTTTTTCTTTGATTCTTCTTTCCAACTCTGATTTTTTCAAAACTTCCCCATCAACGCTCACGGCTATATCAGTTGCTATTGCTGGTTCAACTACAACATTAGGTGCGGCGTTGGATGCGAGAGACCCCGAAACTGCCGGCTGTATTTGGTTCGTGCCAACTGCCGAAGCCGGAGACTCTTTCTTATTTTTATCATTATTACCGCAACCTGACACCAGAACGAAAATAAATAGAACAAAAATAGCTATCCAGCTTCTATTGATTATGTTTTTCATAAATCTCCTCCCGAAAATATTTGGCAGTACCCTCTTAGGTTTGTCATTTATATGTAAAATACACATATCCGTCAAGAACATTATAATGAGACTCGTCGAAAACTAGCACAGTGACGTTTAAGGCGTTAGTCGAATTATCCCCTGAGCGCAGTGAATGGGGATTTTAGCTAAGCGATCATGACACTAGCCGATAATGAGTCCCAAGTTTTAGTGAGACTCAAATATTACAAACGAAGTGCAGTAATATTTGTAAGTCGTAGTGAGACTCTCTGAAAAAGAGCATTGCGAAGTTTGAAGAGTTAGTCTAACTATCCAATAGCCAAAGGCTATTGAGAACTATCCCGGCGCGAGGCGCCGTGGAATAATGAGATCATAAAGATATAACGGCGACGTCGCGGGATTAACTTCAATATATATGTCGTCATGTCACCGTGCGTAAATATTGCAGAATCTTTATTTGCTCTTCCAGTTTGGGAATTTTTGTTTCTGCGTTTAGTTTTAATCCAGACATACCCGACATGGAAAGAAGCCGTTCCAAAGCTTCGAACATATTAATTTGAGGATAAACTTCTTTGGTAAAATAATTTATCAATTTTAAAGTTTTAAAACCATCAAACCAATCATTGAACTGGCGGGTAAATGTTTTTTCATCTTTTGTATGGCGGCATATTTTTAACCAAAATACAGCAAAGTCACAATCTCTCAAGAAAAACTTTAACATCGGGTGGATTCGCTCTGTTTTCATTAAAATTTCATCATCGCCGCAAATAAACTGGTTCTTCATAAGTTGCAGCCAATCGGCTAATATTACGAATATTTGTGGATCGTATAAACGATATTCTTCTTTCTGATCGCCGGAAAGAAATCTTTGTATTCTTTTACCAGTTCCAAAAGGAACACGTGCGGAAGGACGCGCCGACGGATAAACGCATGTTTCTTTGATATAACCAATTTTACTCATTTTGGCGAGTTTGCTTAAGAAATAAAAATCTTCTCCCGCTTCGCGCTTATTCATTCCTCTTACTTCCAGGTAAGCTTCGGTTGATGTTACAATCGTTGAACCTATGGAATGGAAGGCCCAGAGAGATTTTGCATATTTTAGCCCTAACACCCAGTAGCGTAAAAATATTTCATAGCAGCAAATTGCAGCCTGTTCTTCATAATTCAATGGCATTTGGTGTTCATAAGCTACAATTGCTGTTTTGACTTTTTGTGTAAAATAATTATTTATTGCCGATAAATAATTATTTTGTACTAAAGTATCAGCATCGAGACTTAAAATCAGATTGCGTGGAGTGGAACTTTTTTTCAGCAAGCGCAACGCCATATCCATGCCAATTTTTCGCGCCATCCCCACGCCACCTAAATTTTGCGGCATTTCATTCATTCTTGACGAGGCATCAATGTAGCCCAGCTTTAATTTCGCATCGGACAAATCAAGCAAAAGAGGATATATTTCCCGATCGGTGCTGAATTTTCCTAAAGACTTTTTTTTCACCAGAGCTTCCAGATATTTAATTGTTTGCAGGTTGTTTTTTATCGCAGCGGGAGGTGAATTACCCTTGTTATTAATAACGCACAATATAAAAGAATATTCCAAAGACGAAAGCTGATTTTGCGCAATAGATGCCAATGTGGAAAAAAGCATTTCTCTTTCTGCGTAAGCCGGTATTACAACAACCTGAGAAATATTTTCGGTATCATTCGCGTTTAAATTCCACTTTTCGCCAGTTGAATAATGCTGCAGATAAATATCAATTAAAGAATTTTTTTTCATTGCAAAAATTTCATTACGCTTTCTTTCAATAATGAATAGTCGTTACTTTGAAGCCAGTTGATCACTACCCCCTTTTTCTCCATCCGCCGAAACCATGTTTCTTGTCTTTTGGCAAATTGGTGGATGGCGGTGTTTAATCTGTTTTTCATTTCGTCAAATGTAATTTTTTTTTGCAGATATTGAGAAATAAAACGATACTCCAGCCCAAAGCTCTCCAATTTTTTCCAGGTCAACCCTGCGGTATGCAGTTTCATTACTTCTTCGATCATTCCCTGCTCCAGCCTTTCTTTTAACCGCACCGTAATACGCTGCCGCAGGGTTGATCTTTCCCATCTGATGCCGAAAACCACTGCATTAATATCCGGTTTTTGAGTTTGATCTTTTGCACTTCGTGCCCGTTCAATTTCTATCGCCCGGATTAATCTTTCAGAGTCTTCAAGATCGGTCTTGTTATGCAATTGCGGCTTTAACGCCAAGAGCATTTTTTGCAGTTCATCTTTTGATTTCTGGCTTAATTCTTTCCGCAATTCCTGATCCATTGGGGCGTGAGGCATATTATACCCTGTCAGCACGGATTCCAGATAAAGACCAGTTCCTCCGACAAGAACAGGTAAAATTTTCTTTTCAATGAGTTCACTGAATGTTTTGTAAAATCTGTTTTGGAATTCAAATAAATTAAATTCGCTCTCAGGAGCCACTATATCTATCAAGTGATAAGGAATCCGCCGGCCATTAATAATATACTGGTTTAAATCTTTGCCGGTGCCAATATCCATGTTTTTATAAACCTGGCGGGAGTCGGCGGAAATTATTTCGCCGTGCAAATCATTGGCAAGCTTCGCAGCCAGTTGCGTTTTACCCGATGCTGTCGGCCCCAGAATTACAGCTAGATTTTTTGCCATATTTTTTAAATTATCCGCCTTCGCATGTAAGCAATCAAATCGTTACTAAACTATATTATGAAAAAATAAAAGACTGGATCTAGGAAAAGAAGCAATCTTCCCGCGCCGGTAATTACCATCTGCAATTTTGTCGATTTACAAATTTCAATGCGCTTTGCTTTTAAAGTTTTAGCCTCATTACGACTAACAAATTTCAGTCGTAGATGACCCCATGGTGCCCTTTAGGGTATTCAGGTTATGCGCTACGCTTCTGAAACTTGGGACTCACTACCGCACTGCGTTTGTTTTCAATTGTATCCCACAATCCCCATTCGCTTCGCTCAGGGGATAATTCGACTTGCGCTTCAAACTTCGCTACGCTCGTTTTCAGCGAGTCTCATTAAAAAAAAAGCCCCGTTTGACGGGGCTTTTTTAGTTCGAGTTAACTTTAATAATGGAAATTATTACAGTGGCTGAACATTTGTTGCGCTGGGACCTTTGTTACCCTGTTCAATGTCGAAACGAATTTTCTGACCCTCATAAAGAGTCTTAAATCCTGTTCCGGCAATAGCACTATAATGAACAAAAACATCTCCACCTTCATCATTTTCAATAAAGCCAAACCCCTTCTTCTCGTTGAACCATTTTACTTTTCCTTCTGCCAAAGCTAAAACCCTCCTTTTAAAAATTTGTTCCTCATCAGACATAAGCCCGTAAGAAACTAAAAAAACCGCATGAATTCTGTTTCTCAACTGAAGAATTCTTTGCGGCTATTTTATTTTTTGTAAAACTTAACACTAACAATTTCCTGACAAACACCGCTTTCATCTTCCCTACAAACGTCACAATAAAATTGCGGTTTTTTTACGTTGTTTTATAAATATCACTGTTTTTTCTCAAAATCAAGCTTTTTTCGTAATTTTTTAGTGAAGCCCCCCGGGTGGAGCCAGGGGATTCAATGTCCCGGGATTTAATTATGTGTTTACGTAAAATATCCGTAAGCTCTTTTTCTTTTCCCATATAAAAATGATCAGCGCCATGAATTATTTCCACCGGAGAATTTATCTTTTTTGCTTTTTGGATTAGAACATCTATCATGCAGAACTGATCGCAGTCCCCGCAGATTAATAAATTTATTTTATTGTTTAAATTATCCCAGTTGAAATTAAAATAATTAATCGGCGGTGAAACACAGATATTAGCGGCAAAAGGATTCCTGCTTTCTTCGAGGATTTTTGAACCAACCCACGCGCCAAAAGAATAGCCTGCCAAAAACAATTTTGTCAGCCCATGTTTTGTCAGGTATTCACACACGGCAAAAAGATCTTCCTTTTCGCCTCTCCCCTCATCGTAGACACCGGTACTCCCGCCTACACCTCTAAAGTTAAATCTTAAGGTTGAATAATTTTCGGCAGCAAACACTTTTTGCAGGGCTTCAACAACATTGTTATACATCGAACCGCCCATCAAGGAATGTGGATGGCAAATAACAACGCCTCTTTCTCCCGAAGATTTGCCCAATAATCCTTCGATTATCAGTGGACCATTTTTTATATATATCTTTTCCTCCGCCATGATGATTCCTAAATTGACCCGGCAAGGTGGCAGGCACAAAAGCTTTGTTCATCAATTTTTTCCAGCCGCGGTTCAACCTTCGCGCAAATTTCCGTTTTATAAGAACAACGGTTTTGAAAAGCGCAGCCTTCGTCATTTTCGGCTCTGGCTTCTCCTTTTATGTTCATCATTCTTTTTTTCTTTTGGGGGTCGCAGGACGGCACTGCGGAGAGCAGCATGCGGGTATAAGGATGAAGCGGACGATTATAGATATCGCTGTTTAACGCAAGTTCGACTATTTTACCCAAGTACATTACGGCAACACGATCGGAAATGTATCGAATAACGTTCAGATCATGGGAAATAAACAAATATGTTAAATTATAATCATGTTTTAAATCTTTGAGCAAATTCAGTATTTGCGCTTGAATAGAAACATCCAGGGACGAAACCGGCTCATCGGCAATGACTAACTCCGGATTCAATACAAGCGCCCGTGCAATTCCAATGCGCTGCCTTTGCCCGCCGCTAAATTCATGAGAATAACGATTTGCCTGCTCTTTACTCAAGCCGACTTTGGCCATGATTTCCAGCGCCGCTTCACTACGCGTCTTCTTATCTCCTATGCGATGAATCGTCAGCGGTTCTTTGATTATGCTTAATGCTGACTTTCTCGGATTCAGCGAAGAATAAGGATCCTGAAAAATGATCTGGACATTACGTCGATAAGCCTTTAATGCTTCTTTATCGTACGAAAAAATATTTTCACCTTTAAAAGTTATATAACCTGAGGAAGGCTTTTCCAATCTGGTCATCAGGCGCGCCAGCGTGGATTTTCCGCAACCGGATTCGCCGACCAAACCCAAAGTTTCACCTTTAAAAATCTGCAGGTCAATATTGTTAACTGCATAGATAATTCTCTTCCGAGGATTAAATAAACCACTGCTTAGGATATATTTTTTCGTCAACTCTCTAATTTCAACAAATGTTTTGAGCATTTTCGGCACACTAATTTAATTATTTTTCTTTGCGCCATACTTCCAGCAGGAAACAAAATGGCTGGGGTTAATTTCCTCCAATGGCGGCTCTTTCCCGGAACATTCTTCATCAGCGTAAGAACAACGGTCATAAAAACGGCAGCCCGGGGCAATATTATATAAACTGGGAACAGATCCCGGAATAGTTTTGAGGTAACCTCCTCTTTCCAAAGATTGCCCGCATCTCGCCGGTATTGATTCCAGTAAACCTTGAGTATAGGGATGCAGGGGATTGGCAAATATCTCTTCCACTGCCGAGCTTTCCACGATTTTCCCCGCATACATTACAGCGACTTTTTGGGCGGCCTGAGCAATCACTCCTAAATCATGCGTGATTAAAACGACCGTCATCTTATTTTTCTGCTTCAGGTTGGAAATCAAATCCAGAATTTGCGCCTGAATGGTAACATCCAGCGCTGTTGTGGGTTCATCAGCAAGCAGAAGTTTTGGATAACAAGACATGGCCATGGCAATCATTACCCGCTGGCGCATGCCGCCGCTGAGATTATGCGGATAATCCTGCGCCCGCTTTTGCGGATCGGAAATTCCCACTTCGCGTAATTGCTCAACGCTTAACTCCATGGCTTTTTTCGCCGGAAGATGTTGATGCAACCGGATGGCCTCGGCGATTTGTTCACCAACGCGAAAAACAGGGTTAAGTGAAGTCATTGGTTCCTGAAAAATCATGGAGATTTCACTGCCACGCTTGGCGCGCATTTCTTCGGCTGATATTTTCAATAAATCCCGACCGGAAAATAATATTTCGCCGTTAATGATTCTGCCGTTGGCAGGGATGAGCCGCATAATCGAAAGGGCAAGCATTGTTTTACCGCAGCCGGATTCGCCGACAATTCCCATAGTTTCACCGGATTTGATTTTCAACGAAACTCCGTCCACAGCCTTAAGTCTTCCCTGAGCAGTATCAAATGCTGTTATTAAATCTTTTATTTCCAGAAGTAGCGGCATATTCTATTGTTGAAACTCCAATTTAATGAGACCCGCTTCAAACTTCATCCCGACGAGTCGGGATGAAGTTTGAAGCGTTAGTCGAATTATCCCGCGAAGCGGAGGGTAATGAGTCCCAAGTTTCAGAAGCGAAGCGCGTTGAAACTTGCTGGACAAATTATACCCGTGATTTTTGGACACGATTGCACAGGAATTCAACGAGCAATCGAACAGCGACTCCCGATGCGCCTTTCGGAATATAGGTTTTTTCTTTATTTGTCCAAGCCGGGCCGGCAATGTCCAGATGCACCCAGGGCGCATCTCCGGCAAATTTGCTTAAAAACGCGGCGGCAGTGATTGTGCCGGCAGACCGGCCGCTGCTGTTTTTATAATCGGCAATATCGCTTTTGATAAGTTCGTGATAGCCCTCCCACAGGGGCAGTTCCCAGACAAGTTCTCCGGTAGTTTGGGCGGCTCTATCTATTTCACTTTTAAGTTTATCATCAGTTCCCAGCATTCCAATGACATCATCCCCCAGCGCCACAATGCAAGCGCCGGTAAGAGTCGCCACGTCAATAACAGCTTCCGGCTTAAACTCTGACGCATAAGCAAGTGCATCAGCTAAAATTAAGCGGCCCTCGGCATCTGTATTAAGAACTTCAATTGTTTTTCCGGAATATGATTTTATAATATCGCCCGGTTTATAGGCAGTACCGCCAGGCATATTTTCCGTAGCGGGAATGAGTCCGATGATATTCAGTGGAAGCTGCAAATCGGCAGCCGCCATAATCACACCCATAACTGCCGCTCCTCCGGACATATCCGTTTTCATTTCCTCCATTTTCTCCGCAGGCTTTATAGAAATTCCGCCGCTGTCGAAGGTTAATCCCTTGCCCACCAACACAATTGGCGCCGCGCTTTTTTTGCCGCCAGCGTACTCCAGAATAATAAACTTCGGCTCTTCGTTGCTCCCGGAAGCGACGGCAAGAAGAGCATTCATCCCCATTTCCTTCATTTTTTCTTTATCCAGAACTTTGCAGGAGACATTTTTTTTTCGGGCGATTTCCCGCGCTTTTTGCGCCATGATCGAAGGTGTCATTTCGTTGGATGGAGCGGAAACAAGGTCCCGCGCAAAATAAACGGCTTGCGTGATTATCTGCGCCTTTTTTATCGCGGATTCAATCAAGGAAAAATCTTTTTCGTCAGTAATGATATTTAATTGTTCCATATCTTTTAAATCTTCGCGGCCAACGGTTTTGAATGGCGTATATTGATAAAGCCCCAATAGCGAGCCTTCCGCCATTGCCTGCGCCACTTGATCCTTTTTCCGGGGGATAAGATTTAAGTTAATGGAAGTTGCCGCTTCTTTGATATTCATATTCCGCAGATGCTGCAAGGCCTTAGCGAAAGCGGCGCGAAGCTTCTCCAGATTAAATTCACTATGTTTCCCCAAACCAACAAGGGTTATTCTTTTTGCCGCAAGCGTTCCTCTGGTGTAGATTACGGATATTTGAGAAGGTTTGGCTTCAAAATCGCCATTCTCGATCAATTCGCTGATTAATCCATTGCTTTTTTTATCAATTTCCAGCGCCACTCCCGTCAATTTTTTACTATCTTCAAACAAAGTTAAAATAATTGTTTGGCTTTTTGTGTCGGCAAGTTTTCCTTTTTTGACAAATATTTTCACCTCATCATCCTCCTTTTTTTGATAACGCTTTTTTGCTCACCCGGCTTTGACGGATGATAACACATAGCCGAAAAAAGTCAATCCCGCGGCTTCAGACAGGGGATGAATGCGGTGTAATCCGTGGGAAGTCGCGTCATCTTTGGGGAGCCTCCAGCTCCTACCGGAGGGGGTTCCACTTATTAAGGACTGATAAAATAGAGGACTTATCCGCTTATTGCAATGTAATTATATTGCTACGCAGGCAATCATGAAGATTTTTGTAATTATACCAAGTAAGCTTTCAAAAATTTATATATTAATTTTTTGAAAGCAACTTGGTATTACTTTTCAGGATATCTAAGACAAAGGATATTCTTTTCACTCCCACGTTCATCCCCCGGCTTTAAGCCGGGGGATGAACGCGGTGTAACACGCGAGAGGTCGCGTTATCCTCTGCTTCGCGGGATAATTCGACCTGCAAGCTTCAGTGCTCTTTGTTTCTGAAGCTTGGGTCTCATTATTGTGAAGTAAGGGTTACCAGTGTAAAGTTGTATCGACGAATCCGCCAGAGGTAGTTCCCGGTGTTTTGAAGGCAAATTCAGCCCAACCGGCAGTTGCATAATCAGAACTACCGTTGTTACGGATATTACCGCAGACGAGCATGCCCATTTCCGACTGTGAGTATGATCCTGAATCCGGTGTAGTCAACTCAGTCAGACGCAATGTGCCGTTCGGCGCGCTGGTACAGGCTGCCGAACCATCATCACATATCTTGAGAACAGTTATATCCGTCACGTTGGGATTAACGGCATCCCACTGAAACTGCGGCTGAGAACCCGTTGGAGTTCCGCTTTCGATATGGGAAAAGAAGTCCACTGTTTGGTCCCATTGACTGATATACTCGGGCGCCCAGACCGGCGTAAACGGCGAATTGCCGGCAACATAACGCAGCCTATTCGCATCTATATCCCAAGGTATTGTATCAGCAGTCCGCCCCGTTGTGTAACGCGAAGAATCGTCGCCGTAAAACACATTGATATCGTTTAGCTTAACCGCCGCTCCAGCTCCAAGAACTACTCTCTTTTCCTGAATACGGATGTACATAGAAGCATCGTCGTCAACAATCAGTCCGTCACTTCCATCGCAGCTAGTAGTGCAACTTCCATTAGGTTGACTCCAGTCTTGATATCCCTTGGTATAGTCATCATAAGTAATATCTTTAAAGGCCAGCCAGCGGAGAGTGCCATCTGATTTCTTCTCCCACAAAACCAGCAGAAGTGGTCCGATATTATAACGGGCCGGGGAAAAATCCGAAGGCTTGGGTTTAATTGTTTGGGGGATATAATCTGTCGGACTTGCTGCGGCGAAATAGTTTGCGCCGTTCAATATCGCTACGGTAGTCCCAAGAACTTTAAGCGATTCATTATTAGCAAATGTAAAATTACCGGTCACCGAAGCAAATCTGATTTTTCCTGTCGCGTTGCCGCCCGCCCATGATCCGGAGGTGATCTCCGGCGTTCCCTGGACAATTCCGCTCCCATTCGTCCATACTACTGTATCACCGGGATTAATGGCTGTTGTTCCATTGGTAAAATATAAATTCGGCAGATCATACCTCATGAACGTTAAACCCAAGTAAGACTCGGAAGTGGTACCGATATTTATAGCACGGAAAGCCAAACCTATTGCTCCAGCCTTTAATGCATTACCCGTGGCCGTTTTAACCTGTACTTCATAAGTAAGCAAATATACACCTGTACCTACTGGAGGAGGAGCCCATAGCCCGTTGATCAAGGTGGTGTTACTGTACCAAAAAGCTCCACATTTATAGGCGCTGGCGCCGGTGCCGGTTGTCGTAAGAGTGTCGATAATGGAAAACCATGCCGATCCTCCACCCGACGTTTGAAGGCTGGCAACCTCATAATTACTACCTACCGAAGAACTGCTATTAAAACTGGCTATAAGTTCCGCCTTCGTATTTAAACTATGAACTTCGGCTGCTGAGGCGAAACTGTCCAAGATCGCCTCGCTAAAACTCATGGTGCGCTGCTCCGTCCCTACATTACCGCGTGATTGAAGCATAAGATATTTTTTAAATGTTACATTTGTTGCCGCAGTGACGGGAGTACTAAACGTAGAGTTGTCTGAATGCCGCAGGTTTGTCAGTGTCAGAACACTGCCAACAGCAGTAGCGGTGCTGTAACGGTATAGCATAGTTTCAGAGCCAATTTGAATTAATCCATCTTTAGCAGGGAATGCAGTTGCGGAGAAAGTATTGAGATTAAGTTTTAAAGAACTGCCCGGTGTTAAAGTTTGAGTTGCGGGGGAAGTCGGCGGGTTCAGCACGAGATAAACAGCGTCTCCCTTATTTAGTGTCTGATTACTGGCTAAAGTACAGGTAAAGACACCTGAAGCCAAAGAGCCACCCGTATACCCTATGACGCCAGAACCCGCTGTGTCTCTCAGTTGAATAAGTCCGGAGACCGGCAAGGTAAAACCAGTTGGCATAGTCCCCGGAAGATTCACAGTAATATTTTTTGTGTTTGTTACTGTCGCTCCAGCATTATAAAACCAATACGGTTGAGCTGTTAACGTAAATGAGCCAACGTTGGGGATAACATAAGTCTGGCCATTTATCTTACCGAGAAAGACAGCCTTGTCATAATCTGTAGTTGCACCTAAGCCACTATTAGGCGTCTTTAAATAATTTATGGACAGAAAACGGTAGCCTGCTTCCGCCATATTCCAGGCATTGGCGCTTTGATTGGATGATACTGCCTGACGCAGGCTCGATGAAGACATATAAATAACCGCGGAGATAATGGAGGAAAAAATAACTATAATTATAATAATGTTCAACATCATCGAACCACCGCTGTGCAGATATAATTTGCCTTGAGACCTTGTGAGACTGGATATTGAGTTATCTTGTTTCATATGGCAACCTCTCCACTTTCATAATTGTTTGTTCTCTCTGAATAACATATTATTTTATTGGGATCCCGCTGCCGCTTGCGGTCCGTCGGTACATTCATTATTCCGGGGATTAACGGATGTTGTAAAAGTAATGTCACCGCCACCGTCCGACCTGCTAATAATTAGATTAATCGTTATGGAATGGAGGGAACTGGAGCAACAAGTGGTAGTGGAGGGACACGTGGAGGCATACGTGTTGGGATACGTGACGGTAGGACCAAATCCATTAGTTGGCACCCATGCCACGCCTGCATTGTTAAGATAAGTAAATAATCCTTTCCCAGGCCCATAAGTACCCAAACCGGTAATTAGTGGCACTGGTGTTCCGCCATTAACAGTTAAATCAATCTCATTGCCGCTACGCGTAAATGTGTAATAAGTCCCCAGAACAGTCCCCTGGGGTCTGTTAGTTTTGTCAGAGTAAAAAGTAATAGTATCAGCACCGGAAGCGGTGGTTACAGAATCCATATTCATTAATTCCAACGAGAGACGGTTAAGAGCATATTGAGCCTGTTGTACTGTTTCGGAACTAGTCCGTGTGGCCACATACGCCTTTATGCCTTGCATAAGGCCCATTGCGGCAACAATACCCACAAAGCTCATTAAAACCAGACTGGCAATAATTTCGATCAGAGTAAATCCGGCGCTGCTTTTTTTCATAATTTTCATAATCCGCCCCTTCATCAAGTAACAATCATCGAAAGAGTCATATTATTTCTATGGACCGTGATAATAAGCACCGGCGGTGCACTGCCGGATGGTGTACTGGCCTGTGGCGGCCATGCTGCTGTAAGGGTGGTTCCTGAGCCGCTGAAAGTAAGAAATCCAGTTCTGGTGGCATCAACAAATGGATATTTAGTAGGATTATTGATAACATATGTCCGGAATACACTGGGATCGAAGGGATTATAGGGATCATTTCT
>Ga0224535_1000199_pt1 | contig 18303 bp, 15 predicted proteins | sample 714E13034metaG_FD_179898 | JGI IMG/M metagenome (GOLD analysis project Ga0224535, IMG submission 179898) | Peat soil microbial communities from Stordalen Mire, Sweden - 717 E1 30-34 | ecosystem: Environmental > Terrestrial > Soil > Wetlands > Peat | place: Sweden: Norrbotten County, Stordalen... | reverse complement strand
TCAACAAGCCGCACCGCTTCTTGCTTGAACTCCAGCGTGTAACGTCCCCGCGTTGCCTTCGTCATCTTCGCTACCCTTTCGCATTAGAACAGCTTGCTAAGGGATACGTTTCGCGGGGGCAAGGCCATTGTCTCCCTTGGCGTACTTGATAGAGTCCACATCCTTGTCTGCACAGAACCCGTCGACGGCGGCGGTCATATTCGCATTCTGTTGAGGGCCAAGAATACTGCCCCCAGTGCCCTCATCAGGGGCATCAGGAAGGTTAATTCCTTGGGGTAATGGGATTGGCATAATTGCGGCTCTTGTCTTGAATGTAATGTTCCGTGCTGGCGTTTGGCCGGTGTTAACAAGGAGCGGGTCACTCCCAAATTTCAAATCCCCACCCTTGTCTTCATCTCGGCGTTCTTGAAAGAGAGCAGTACCGATGACAACTGTCAGGTACGCCCTCAACTCTCTTTTCGAAGCCTCGTCAGAGGCAAATACAGATTGGCGCATGAGTATAGCTTGCCAAGCAATGAAGAAGAGAGTGAGGAGAACCGCCAGCGCGGTGACGCCTTCCGGCCATGCAAGAATCTTGCTTGGGTCCTTATAGCAGGACAAAACGATAACAACGACCAAGGTAATTCCGAGCAAGATAATGGGCAGTTGTTTTTTCATGATTATGGATTGTATTCCCCGCAACACAATTCGGCTATCTGATTTCCATCATGTATGTATGTGTCCACGAAACATAGGCCGGGTGCCCCATCCATTTCACGTTCTTTGTGAAATGGGTGGGAAACCTCAATGCCCACATTACGTGAACCGTAAAAAATGCTCTACTTCACCACCAGATTCACCAGCCGGCCCGGAATCACGATCACCTTGACCACGGTCTTGCCCGCAGCCTTGGCCTGTACCTTGGCGTCGGCCAGAGCGGCGGCTTCGATGGTCTTGCGCTCGGCATCGACGGCCACACGCACCACCGTCACCAGCTTGCCGTTGATCTGCACCGGAATCTCCAACGCGTCTTCCTTGGCCAGCTCTGGGTCGCTCTTGGGCCACGCAGCGCGCAAGACAGCATCCTTTTCGCCCAGTTCCTCCCACAATTCCGCCGACAGGTACGGCGCGAAGGGCGCCAGCAGCAGCACCAGCCCGCTCAGCAGCTCCCGCACCACCGGCGCAGGAACCTCGCCTGCCGCCAGTTGCGCGTCGGCCCCCTGCATCTCGTTGACCAGTTCCATGATGGCCGCCACGCACGTGTTGAAGTGCCAGCGTCCCTCAAAGTCCTGTGTGACTTTGGCGATGGTCTGATGCAGCTTCCGCAGCAGCTTCAGCGATAATCCACTGGGTGCCCCAGGCTTCTGATCGCCAGCCTCTCGCGCCACCGGCGCATACTTTGTCACCAGCCGCCACACGCGGCCCAGGAAGCGGCTCACCCCGGCCACGCCATCCTCCTGCCAATCCAGATCGCGGTCCGGCGGCGCGGCAAACAGCGCGTACATCCTCGTCGCGTCTGCGCCGTAGCTGGCGATCATGTCGTCGGGCGAAATCACATTGCCCTTCGACTTGGACATCTTGGCGCCGTCCTTGATCACCATGCCCTGCGTGAAGAGCCGCTTGGCCGGCTCGTCGTTCACAATCAGCCCCAGGTCGCGCATCACCTTGGTCCAGAAGCGCGAGTAGATGAGGTGCAGAATCGCGTGCTCCACGCCGCCAATGTACTGGTCGATGGGGAACCAGTATTGCGCCTTCTTGGGATCATAGGGCGCGTTGGCGTTCTGCGCGTCCGTGTAGCGGTAGAAGTACCAGCTCGAATCGACGAAAGTGTCCATCGTGTCGGTCTCGCGCTTGGCCGCGCCGCCACACTTGGGGCAGGCAACGTTCACAAACTCCGGCACGCGGCTGAGCGGCGAGCCGCCCTTCTGCGTAATCTCAATCTGCGCGGGCAGCACCACCGGCAACTGCTCGTCCGGCACTTGCACCAGGCCGCACTTCTCGCAATGAATGATCGGGATCGGCGTACCCCAGAAGCGCTGGCGGCTCACGCCCCAATCCTTCAGCCGGAAGGTAACCTTCGCTTCGCCAAAGCCCTTGGCCACGGCAATCTCTTGGAGCTTCTTCTCGGCCTGAGTGCAGCTTAGCCCGTTGACCAGCGGATCGGAATTGACCACCACTCCCTCGTGTGCGCAGAACGGGAGGCTCTCCGAGCCCTCGGTGTTTTGGAGGGGCTTAATCACCTGAATAATGGGCAGATGGTATTTTGTCGCAAACTCGAAGTCCCGCTCATCGTGCGCCGGCACGCTCATGATTGCGCCCGTGCCGTAGTCGGCCAGAATGTAGTTGGCCACCCAGATGGGCACGCGCTGGCCGTTGTAGGGATTGATAGCGAAGTGTCCGGTCGGAATGCCGTGCTTTTCGATTGCGCCCAGGTCGCCCGCCTCGCGCGCCTTCTTCTGCTGGTCGATCAGCTCATCCACCCGCGCCTTCAGCTCTGGATCAGCCGCCGTAAAAGCCGCCACCAGCGCATGTTGCGGCGCCAGTTGCACGCTCGTCGCGCCAAAGATCGTGTCCACCCTCGTGGTAAAAACGCGAATCCTCGCAGCCTTGTCATCCTGAGCGGAGCGCAGCGCAGTCGAAGGACCTGCGTCTAGTCCCTGTTCCCTAGTCCCTAGTCCCTGTTCTTCAAGGAAAAAGTCGACCTCCGTTCCTTCCGAGCGCCCAATCCAGTTGCGCTGCATGGTGCGGACTTTTTCCGGCCAGCCATCCAGCTTGTCCAGCCCGTCCAGCAGTTCCTGGGCGTAGGCCGTGATGCGGAAGAACCACTGCACCAGGTCGCGCTGCTCCACCGGCGTCGTTTCGTGCCGCCAGCAGCAGCCGTCCACCACCTGCTCGTTGGCAAGCACGGTGGCGCACTCCGGGCACCAGTTCACCTTGCTCTTCTTGCGGTAAACCAGCCCCTTTTCGTACATGCGCAGAAAGAACCACTGGTTCCAGCGGTAGTACTCCGGCAGGCAGGTAGTCACTTCCGTGGCCCAGTCGTAGCCGAGGCCGAGCCGCTCCATCTGCCGCTTCATCGCGGCGATGTTCGAGATCGTCCACTCGCGCGGAGGTGTATTGTGCTTGAGCGCCGCATTCTCCGCCGGCAGCCCGAAGGAGTCCCAGCCCATCGGATGCAGCACGTTGTAGCCGTGCATCCACATGTACCGCGCCAGCGCGTCGCCAATCGAGTAGTTGCGCACGTGTCCCATGTGCAACTGGCCGCTCGGGTAGGGCAGCATCTCCAGCACGTAGTACTTGGGCTTGCCGCAGCTTGCGGGCTCGGCCGCATACAAAGTGGGGTCAGCCGCCCACCGCTGCTGCCATTTGGGTTCAATCGCCGCCGGGTCGTAACGCAGTTCGTTCTCTTCAGCCATATCTCTTTTAGTGTAAACGGGGTGGGCGGATTCTACTTTTCGGGCGACCGGGGAAGAACAAGATTAGGGGCAGCAGATGGCTCCATTGCCTCGAAGATGGCGCATGGATTGACGTTCACTTCCCGGTTCACGATTTCATAGCCTGTGGGAGGCCGGAAGACCACCGCATCCGGCTCGCCCTGGCTGAACTTCACCAGTTCCTTGCTCGACTTGACCGGCGGCATATCCACGTTAACCTCGCGCACCACAAGGCCGTTCAAGCCGGGAGCAATCGCTCTCCACAGCTCGGCCGTGCTCACCAGTTCGTCCATGCGTTCCTGCTGCTTATGTTTTTTATGTTTCCCGATGGGATGTAGAGGAATTGTTGTCGTGGTCCGGCGGCCTTGCGCCTCAACTCCCAGAATCGCCATCGTACCCATATCTTCCACTGTAGTTTTCGCACTCGCGGAGCTTATCCCTGCGGACATGGCGCCACAGCCCTGAAAAGCCGCGCCAGAAAAAGGAATCGCCATCACCGTCGCTTCCCGCCCAGGAAAACTCCAGTTGAAAGTAACGTGATCCACTGGATCGAAGACCTGAAAATGTATTGTTGCCCTCTGAGCGGCAGACGTTGGAACGATTGTCGTCGCTGTCATACGGCGGCCCTGTGAGTCTCTGGCCGTGACTACAGTGGTTTCGTGAGTAATGGCAGCTCCATTTGCGAGCGTCTGTGTCCGCAGCATTTTGAACTCTGCGATGTATGGTAGCCGCGCTAGGGGAGCGGGCTTGCTGATCGCAGCAGGACTTGTCTGTGCCGCGGGAATCTGCCCCGAGCCCGGCAACGCCGTGCTTGCAACCACTACGAGCGCCATAACTTCACTGATGCTTCCGCGCATAGTTTACCTCTTCAGACGAGTTTTCCTGGCAAACACAATCTAGCGCCGCGCCGGTGATAACGCAAGCTGAGTTTCAAGAACTATTCCACCAGCCCCAGCAGTGCCTTCACATTCCGCTCCTCGTCGCCGGGTTGCGCCACCGGAGTCTCGGCAATGAACGCGCAATGCGCAAAACGAGGATCGTTCAAGAGCCGCCGGAAAGGCTCCAGCCCCATCGTTCCCTTGCCGATCTGCTCATGTCGGTCAAGCTTGGAGCCGCGCTCGGCCTTGGCGTCGTTCATGTGCCAGACGCGCACCGCCTCCAGGCCCACCGTCGCCCCGGCCTGCCGCATCGTCTCCTCGTAGCCCTCGGGGCTCACCAGGTCATAGCCGGCCACGTACGTATGGCAGGTGTCCAGGCAGACGCCCATCGGCGCGCTCGCCTTCAGCCGCTCCACCAGCTCCGCCACCTGCTCAAAGCTGCCGCCCAGCGAGAACTCCGACCCCGCTGTGTTTTCAATCAGAATGTGAAAATTGGCCTCCTGCCACGCCAGGGCGTCAATGGCCCGCGCAATCGAGTCGGCGGCCAGCCTGAGCCCCTCATCCCGCGTCAGCCCCTTCCACGAGCCGGGATGCAGCACCAAATACTCGGCCCCCAGCGCCAGCGCCCGCTCAATTTCGCCGCGAAAAGCCGTCACGCTCTTCTCGCGTACCTCCTCCGTCTGGCTGCAAACGTTCACAAGGTAACTGGTATGAATTACCAGAGGGCCAACATCGAGCTTGGCGCGCAGCTCTTTCGTGCGCACGGCCTGTTTGGGATCGACCTTGGTCGCGCGCCACATGCGCGGACTCGACGAAAAGATCTGTAGAGTGTTGGCGCCAATCTCCCGCGCATGCTCGATGGCGTTGGAAACTCCGCCGGTGGTGCCCATATGGATGCCGATACGCTTTGTCATGGCAACAGTGTAATAGACCGGAAAGCGTAACTGTTACCCATTACCACTGGCAAACCAACGTAATTAAACGTTTTCACCACTTTGACCGTAGAATTTCTACATGAATAGACTTATTGCTTCTTTAGCCCGGCTTATCGGCGAAGCCATTTTGCCCAGCCTGAAGGCCGTCCAGACGAGCCAGGCAGAGCAGATCGCCGCTAATAACCGGCTGGAAAACTCCCTCGATCAGTTGCGCATGCATATTCTGTATATCGAGTCGCAGTTTGCGCACATCTCAACGCAATTGACGGCCTGCCGTGCGGATCTCGCGGCCACGCAGGCGGTCTTCAATGCGGCAAAAGAGCCGGACAACACGTTTCCTCCGGATGCCGCCACGCTGATGAACTAATCGCCCCTCTGACCCGCGCGATCGCCGGGCGTTGTCGCCAGCGTGAAAAACCGCTCTGCCGTTCTTGAGAATTAGCAGGGCAACCGCCGCTCCTCGCCCCGGCCCGGTAAACTGGAAAGCGATGAATGGAAATCTCTTTCCCGACCACGCCCCTTCCGACGCCGACGCCCCCGGCGAGGCTCTCACCGCGCACTGTGACGGCGGCTCCCGCGGCAATCCCGGCCCTTCCGGTTTTGGCGCTGTAATCGAAGACGCGCATGGCCGCGTCCTTGCAGAGCTGAGCGAATTCCTCGGCATCCAGACCAACAACTACGCCGAATACTCTGGCCTGCTGGCCGTTCTGCAGTGGGCCGTTGAGCACCACGCCCGGAGCCTGCGTGTCATCTCCGACTCCGAGCTGATGGTCAAGCAGATGCAGGGCAAATACGCGGTGAAGAGCCCCGTCCTGCGCCCGCTCTACGAAGAGGCCCGCAAGCTTTCCCGCCGCGTCGAGCGCTTCGAGATGCGCCACACTCTGCGCGGCGGCAACAAGGAAGCCGACCGCCTGGCCAACGAAGCCATGGACAAGGGCATGGGCAAGATGACGCCCCCGCGTGTCGGCAAGCCGGCGGATTTCGCCGCTGCCCGGCAGCCGGGGAGCGGAGTTAGCCACGTCAGCGAGTCAGCAGGTCAGCCGGTCAGCAAGTCCGCGCCGCCCGCCGCCAAGCCCGCCCGCCAGGTCCTCGAAGGCTATGTAAAGAACGGCGTCGTCCACCTTGTGGAAGGCGAACTCCCCGACGGCATTTTCGTCAAAATCATCCGCGAGTAATCCGGCAAGAGTTGGATTTTCCAATAGTCTTGTCATCCTGAGCGGAGCGCAGCGAAGTCGAAGGACCTGCGGTTGCTTTTCGGCGGATGACCCATCTAAGCTATGTCAATGTCGTTGCTGCAACGTCGGGCTATCTATAGCTACAGTCATTTATCATTCCTGGTCCTTCATCCGCTTTCTATTTTCCTATATAAGTCGCTGACCTCCCGACTCGCCGACACGCTAACTCCGCAAACTCCGCTAACACGCGCGAAGCGCGGCTAACTCCGCTGCCTCATCCTTTCCTCCCCAAATCATTCCTCCACGCATGTCCCCCGCGCGCAATCAAGTGGTCTGCGCACTCCGGCCCCCAGCTCCCCGCCGCGTAGTTGGGAAACTTCTCCGCATTCTTCGCGGCCCAAGCCTCCAGAATCGGCGTATACAGCGCCCAGTTGGTCTCCACGCCGTCGCGGTGCGCGAACAGCGTCTGGTCGCCCAGCATCGCGTCCAGCAGCAGCCGTTCATAGCCGTTGGCGCTGGATTTGCCGAAGGCCGCCTCGTAGTCGAAGTCCATATTCACCGGGCAGACGTCCATCTCCAGCGTGGTTGGCACCTTGGCTCCGAAGCGCAGCGCAATTCCCTCGTCCGGCTGAATGCGAATCGTCAGCAGGTTCGGCTTGATCACCTGGCAGGCCGCGTTCTGCGCCAGCCTGTCGAAGATCAGCAGCGGCGGCTGCTTGAACTGGATACTGATTTCCGTGGCCCGTTTCTTCAGTCGCTTGCCCGCGCGCAGATAGAACGGAACCCCCGCCCAGCGCCAGTTTTCTATCTCCAGTTTTACCGCCGCATAAGTCTCCGTGCCTGACTCTGGACTAACTCGTTCTTCCTGGCGATAACCCGCAACCTGCTGGCCATCTATCTCTCCCGGCCCATACTGGCCGCGCACCGCGTCCAGAACCGGAATGGAAGGAATCGCCCGCCAAACCTTCAGTCTCTCGCGCCGCACGCTCTCTGCCTCGAAGCTCGACGGCGGCTCCAGCGCCACCAGGCCGAGTAACTCCATCATGTGGTTTTGCACCACGTCGCGCAGCGCTCCCGCCTTCTCATAGAACGGCCCGCGGCCCTCTACGCCCAGCGTTTCCGCCACCGTGATCTGCACATGGTCAATGTAATTGCGATTCCAGATCGGCTCGAAGATCCCGTTGGCAAACCGGAAAACCAAAATATTCTGCACCGTTTCCTTGCCGAGATAGTGGTCGATGCGGAAGACCTGGCTCTCGTCAAAGACGGCGTTCACCTGGCGGTTCAGCTCGCGCGCTGACTCAAGGTCATGGCCGAAGGGTTTTTCAATCACCACCGTCGCCTTGCCCCGCTCCGGATGCGCCATTCCCTGTGCGCCCAGGTTTTCGATAATCGCGGCAAAAAACTCCGGCGACGTGGCCAGATAGAACGACCGCTTGCCGCCAAGGTTCTTTTCCTGCGCAATGCGGTCCAATTCAATATTCAATTCCGCATAATCTTCCGGATCGTCGAAATTGAGCGGAAAGTAACTGATATTTCTGACAAAGTGATCCAGCTTTGGGTCGCTTGCGTCCACGCCGCCAAACTCGAGAAGGCCCGCGCGCATTTCCGCGGCAAACTTGTCGCCCAACGGCCGGCGCGCCACGCCTACAATGGAAAACTCCTCCGGCAACAGCCCCGCCTGCTCCAGATGAAAGAGCGCGGGCACCAGCTTGCGCTTGGTCAGGTCGCCCGAAGCGCCAAAGATCACCAGAATCCCCGCCTCGGGAATCCTCTCGTGGCCCTGCGTGACCTGGGAAAGGTCCTCCGGGCTCACCTTCATCTCGATCGTTGTCATTTCTGGTTCGCCTCCAGCCATGCTTTCGCCGCTAACTCGCTAACTTGCTGGGTGGGAGACCGCAAAACCTCTGCAAGCGAATAGCGAGCGATTGGCCCCACCGCAGGTGGGTGGGAAACCACAAACCTGACTCTACAAAACGCCCAATTTCACTAACTCACACCGCAAACTCTCCGCGCCCTCGAACCGGATGCCCTGCATCCCCGCGCCCACCGCTCCGGCCACATTCTCCGGCCGGTCGTCGATAAATAGTATGCGCTCCGCCGGCCGGCTCAGTATATCCAGCGCCCGCTGGTAAATCGCCGGCTCCGGTTTGCGCAGTCCCAGGTAGCAGGAGCTCAGCGCCACGCGGAAGCAGTTGCACAGGCCAAAGTGGCTAAAGCGATACTTATTGGTCTCCCGCGACTCGTTGTTCAAAGCGCCCAGCAGACATTTATCGGATGCCGCAAGTTCCTGAAGGATTCCCAGAGCCCCATCCGGCAACGGTTTGGATCGAGCGCAAATGGCGGCAAAGAACTCGGCAGCAGTAAAACTGCGCGGCTGGTAAAAGACCGTCGCGTTCAGGTAGGCCTCAGCAGAAATCGCGCCCGACTCCCAGGCGCGATAAGGCTCCAGGTGACGAGCCTCGAACTCCGCCAGGTCAAGGTGAAAGTCTGAAAGGACCGCGGCGCGCTCGTTGTGGTCCCATCCGTTGGTCAGCAGCACCCCGCCCACATCGAAGAGAATCACGTCGAAGGGAAACATCGGTGAACCTCCTCGATGACTGCTTGCAACTTGGAGCGTTTTGATTCAAGTGTTAACAAAAACTTTGGGTCTCCCATCCTTTCCGCAGCTTCATCGCGGAAAAGGTGGGAGACCACGAACATGTAGGAACAAAACTATGCAGTCAAAGACCTAAAAATGGAATTACTCGGTCTTCGCCAGACCGTCCACGCGCTGGTACTTCGCCTCAATCGCCAGCACCTTCTTGAAGCGCCGCACAAACCGCTCTTCCGTGCCGATGAACTTCGCCCCGACAAAACGGTCCACCACCTCAAAGGCCAGCGCCGAGCCAATGATGCGCGCGCCCAGCACGCAGACATTCATATCGTCGTGCTCCACGCCTTGATGCGCCGAGTAGGTATCGTGGCACATTCCGGCGCGAATCCCTGGAATCTTGTTGGCCGCCACGCACACTCCCACCCCCGAGCCGCAGATGAGAATTCCGCGCGGCGCATCGCCCCGCTTCAGCGCCTCGCCGACCTTCTCGGCAAAGTCGGGATAGTCGTCGGGGTTGTCGCCGCTATAAGCTCCCAGGTCCGCCACCTCGTGGCCGGCCTTGGCCAGATAGGCGCGCACTTCCTCTTTCAAAGCAAATCCCGCATGATCAGAACCTATGACGAGTTTCATTGCAATCCTTTCGTTGCGACAAGCGGAGTTAGGCAAAACAGCGGTGTTAGCGGAGTTAGCAATGCCGATGCGCTACCCTAACTCCGCGAACACGCCCGCCGCAGCGGGCGTCTAACCCCGCTAACTCCGCTCCGCTTCCTTACTTCAACAGCGCCCGCGCTCTCGCCGCCACATTCTCCGCGCTGAAGCCCAGTTCCGCCATCACCTTCGGCCCCGGCGCCGAGGCGCCGAAGCGGTCCAGCCCGATCACGTCGCCGTCCAGCCCTGTATACTTCCACCAGCCCGCCGTAGCTCCCGCTTCTACCGCCAGCTTCGGCACGCCGGCCGGCAGCACGCTGGCCTTGTACTCCGCCGTTTGCTCGTCGAAGAGCTTGCAGCTCGGGAAGCTCACCACCCGCGCGGCAATTCCATCAGCCGCCAGCAGCTTCGCGGCCGCCAGGCAGGGCCAAACCTCGGAGCCCGTGCCGATCAACACCACCTGCGGCTTGGCAACATCTTCCAGCACATAAGCGCCCTTGCTCACCCCGGCAAATACGTCGTGCGCCGGATCAATCACCGGCAGATTCTGCCGGCTGAGCGCAAAGAAGCTCGGTCCGCTGCGTTCCAGCGCCAGCCTCCAGGCCGCAGCCGTCTCGTTGGCGTCGGCCGGCCGGAAGTCCGTCATTCCCGGAATCGCGCGCAATCCCAGCAGTTGCTCAATCGGCTCGTGCGTCGGTCCGTCCTCGCCCACTGCAATCGAGTCGTGCGTGTAGACGAACAGCGAGTGGATCTGCATCAGCGCCGCCAGCCGCATCGCGGGCTTGGCGTAGTCGGAAAAGACAAAGAAGGTCGAGCCAAAGGGAATCAGCCCGCCATGCGCGGCAATTCCGTTCACCGCTGCGGCCATGCCGAACTCGCGCACGCCAAAAAAGATGTTGCGGCCAGCCGGGTCTTCGTGGAAATTCGCCCCCGGCTTGAAAATCGTCTTGGTCGACGAAGTCAGGTCCGCAGCCCCGCCGATCAATTCCGGAACGGCCTCTGCAATCGCATTCATGATTGTGCCGCCGGCCGAGCGCGTGGCCTGTTCCTTGCCCGGCTGAAAGCTGGGAATCGCCTTCTCCCAGCCAGCCTTCAGCACGCCCTTTTGCGTGCGCTCAAACTCCGCCGCCAGCTCCGGGTTGGCCGCCGCGTAACCAGCAAAGAGCTTCGTCCAGGCGCTCTCCTGCGCCGCGCCGCGCTCTGCGGCTTTGCGCCAGTTGGCCAGAGCTTCCTCGGGAAGATAAAAGCTCTGATCCTCCGGGAAGCCGAAGAACTTCTTCGTCGCCGCCACGCCCTCCGCTCCCAGCGGCTCGCCGTGCGACTTGTTGCTTCCTGCCTTGGGGCTGCCGTAGCCGATCACCGTCCGCACCGCGATAATCGACGGCTTGCCGGTCTCGGCCTTGGCCGCCTCAATCGCCGCTTCAATCGCCGTCAGATCGTTGCCGTCAGCCACCCGCTGCACATGCCAGTGGTAGGCCTTGAAGCGCTCCAGCGCATCTTCGGTGTAGCTCAGGCTCGTCGGCCCGTCCAGCGAAATCTGGTTGTCGTCATACAGAAAAATCAGCTTGCCCAGTCCCAGCGTTCCGGCCAGCGAGGCCGCCTCGTGCGAAACGCCTTCCATCAGATCGCCGTCGCCCAGCATGGCATAGGTGTAGTGGTCCACCACTTCAAAGCCGGGCCGGTTGTACACCGCGCCCAGATGCTTTTCCGCAATGGCCATGCCCACGGCCATCGCGATGCCCTGCCCCAGCGGCCCGGTCGTCACTTCCACGCCGTCCGCGTGGCCGCGCTCCGGGTGCCCCGGCGTCCGCGAACCCCACTGCCGGAAGCTCTTCAGGTCCTCCATCGTCACGTCGTAGCCGGCCAGAAACAGCGTCCCGTAGAGCATCGAGGAGGCGTGCCCGTTCGACAGCACAAAGCGGTCCCGGTCTGCCCATTTGGAGTGCGCCGGATTGTGTTTCATCAGCTTGTGAAACAGCAGATAAGCCATGGGCGCGCAGCCCAGAGGAGCGCCGGGATGGCCGCTATTGGCCTTTTCCACGGTATCCACGGCCAGCAGCCGCAGCGTATTGATGGACAGTTGGTCGAGTGTTTGATCCGCGAAACTGGAAGTCATTTTTGCCCCTTATCGATTCGTTTGGGGTAAGAATGTTCAAGCAAATCATTCTGCTCGAAGTTTGCCCCACTCCCGCATTGTATCGAAGCCAGTGCCACTGCCGCTGCCAGCCGTTCCGTCCGCCTCCGCGCTTCGCCCGGAATTGCGCCGCGCTACGGTCGTGCGATATCGGTCTCAAATTCCCTGCGCCAACTCTGTGCTTGACTTTCCCGCACCCCGCAGGCCTTATCCTGCATCCATTAAGTACGATATGTACGGAGGAGATTGATCAGATGGCTTACCAACTCGCACCGCTTCCCTATGACTACGCCGCTCTGGAACCGTTCATTGACGAGCAGACAATGAAGATCCACCACGACAAGCACCACCAGACCTACGTCAATAACCTGAATGTCGCCCTCGCCAACCATCCCGAGCTGGCGGCCAAGCCCATCGACGACCTGCTGCGCGACCTGGCTCAGGTTCCCGAGGAGATCCGCACCGCTGTCCGCAACCACGGCGGCGGCCACGCCAACCACTCCATCTTCTGGCGCCTCATGGGTCCAACCGGCGCCGACGGCATCGGCGGCGCGCCCACCGGCCCCATCGCCGCGCAGATTGCCGACGACTTCGGAGACTTCGAAGCCTTCAAAAAGACCTTCAACGAGACCACCGCCAAGCAGTTCGGTTCCGGCTGGGGCTGGCTCGTCTTCCAGGCTGGCAAGCTAAAGGTTCTCTCTACTGCCAACCAGGAATCGCCCCTCTCGCAGGGCCTTTATCCCATCCTGCTCAACGACGTTTGGGAGCACGCCTACTATCTCCGCTACCAGAATCGCCGCCCCGACTACCTCGCCGCCTGGTGGAATGTCGTCAACTGGCACGAAGTCAATCGCCGCTTCGCCGTCGCCAAAGGCTAAAAGCAGCGAACAGCGAACAGAAACTAGGGTTTTGACAGCTTGAAGAGGTACCAACGATGGGTGCCCCATCCATTCCGCTTTTTTCTGCGGAATGGGTGGGAAACCACAAAACCTCACTTGCCGTTCTAAACGCTGCTCGTAAACAACTACTCACCCGCAACATTCTTCCCCATCCCGTGTCTAACCCAACAGGAATGATGAGGTGGCATGTGCGCAATTTCGCCTTTTTTACCCTCGCGGCAATCCTCTCCCTGGCTCCCGCCGCTCCAGCCCAGTCCGGCAGCTTCATCGTCAGTCAGCATGGCAAGTCCGTCGGCACGGCCAGCTTCAACTTCACCGCCAACCCCAAAGGCTACAACTCCACCTCGCTGGTCCGCGTCGCCATGCAGGGCCTTGACTACTCGCTCTCCAAAACCGAGCGCCTCTCTGCCGCCAACCACCTCCGCCACGCGCAACTGAGCGCCACCGTCAACAGCTCCGCCGTTACCGTGACCGCCGCGCCAGACTCGGCCCAGATCCTGCTCAACATTGCCGCCAACGGCCACGCCTCCACCACCCGCCTGGACCCGCACCCGGCCGCCGTCTTCCTCCCCGACTTCGACCCCGGCGCCCTTGAAACCCTTCTGGCCCTCGCCGTCTCCGGCAACAACCGCAACCTCTGGGCCATCATCCCCAAACAGGCCGGCTCCATCGAGCCCATTCAGTTAGCCACCTACGCCGACGAGCAAGGCTCCCTCGATGGCAAGCCCATCGTCGTTCACCACCTCGTCGCCACCATCGGCAGCGGCAAAACGGAACTCTTCTCCGGCCCAGAAAACCAGCTTCTCCAGGCCGAACTTCCCCAGCAAGGCTTCGCCCTGGTCCGCAACGGCTTCATCCTTACACCACCCGCCAAGCCCGGCGCTCCACCAGCCCAGTAAGAATCGGCTCCCGCCGTGTGCTCCCGATCTCGATGTTTTTTCCACACCACTCAGAGGGTGCCCCCGGTCCCTCGCTTTTGGGGACCGGGGATATGTACGGCGGATGTCCCAGGTTCCAGGCGAAGTGAGCACAACCACTAAAGATGGGTGCCCCAGGTGCCTTGCATTTGGGCACCTGGGAGAGCACGAACCTGGACCATCCGTCTTCAATTCCGGTGGGTGGCCCTCACTTGACCCGCCGTTAATGCTCCGTGCCCCATCCATTTCACGTCCTTTGTGAAATGGGTGGGAAACCACGACTCTCAACCGAGGGGCTTTCTGATCCCTGACCCCTGATCTCTGATCTCTCACATCTGACGGGAAACCACGAACCCAATCCCGCCCGTTCGCTGAATCGCTAACTCGCTACATGACTCCCAGCACCTTCTCCCACAACCGCCGCTCCGTCAGCTCCTCCAGCGTCTTGCCCTCTTGCGGCACAATCGCGTACACCAGCTTGCAGCCCATCGCCCGCGCCACCCGGTCCAACGCGCTCATCGAGATCGTTCCCCGCAGCTCGCTCTGTTCCAGCCGGAAAAGCCCCGAGGGTCTCAGGCTCAGTTCCCTCAAGATCTCCGCCGCTGGAATCCCCACCGCCTGCCTCACCGCACGCAGCAACCCCTGTGTGGGCTTCTTCTCTCTGCCCGCCCACCGGTAGTACTTCAGTTCCTTGTCCAATTTCTTCCGCGCCGAATTCCGCTCTTCACTCCGCATCCTCTCCTCCTCCTTGAAGGGAGCCATTACGGGCCCTACTCAAAATGTAGTGAAAAGTGCGAAATAACATGCAAATAAGGCCCGTTTAATCCTTATTTCGCCGTTCTTTGTCCTTTTCCAACCGGATTTTCACTGCTCTTCTGACGGCCCACAAGCTGACGATTTGGCGCAATAGCTCCCTATTCCTTTATTTATGCTTTTGCGCCGCGACAAACTCTCTTCCTGATCTATCCTTGCGGAGCGACACACCCCATCGCCTTGCACGGCGACAGATTCACTTCCGGGTGCTGGGTGCCCCATCCTTGCGACGTTCTTGTTTTTGTCGCAAGGGTGGGAAACCACGAACCCATATCCCGCCCGTTTGCTGACCTGCTCACGCGCTGACTCCCTGCTTCTCTCACACCGCTCTGCCCGCCGCCACACCCGAAGACCAGGCCCACTGAAAGTTGAACCCTCCCAGTTGCCCGGTCACATCCACCACTTCTCCAATAAAGAACAGCCCTGGCACGGCCCGCGCTTCCATCGTTCGCGCCTGCAGACCTGCCGTATCCACGCCCCCGGCCGTCACTTCGGCTTTTTCAAACCCCTCTGTTCCCACCGGATGAAACTCCCACCGATGCAGCCCTTGCTCACAGGCCTCCAGAGCCACATTCGTCCAGCCCTTTGGCCCGCCGATCTCGGCCAGATAATTCGCCAGCCTCTGCGGCAGCGCCGCGCGCAACGCCTGCCGAAGCGCCGCCAAATCCCGTCGCGCCCCCGGCTGCCGCAAAGCCTCCAAAATGCCCTCTGGGTGCCCCACCCTCGCTGCGCATTTGTTTTTGCCGCCAGGGTGGGATAGCTCGATTTGAGGTACAAAATCCAGCATCAGCGCCTCGCCCTGCCGCCAATATAACGACGCCTGCAACACTGCCGGGCCGCTCAGTCCGCGATGCGTCACTAGCATCATTTCCCTGAATTTGGCTCCGCCCGCAGAGGCCTCAACCTCCGCCGACACCCCGGCCAGTTCGGTCCACCCCGCCTCTGCGCCGCCCAGCACCAGCGGAACCAGCGCCGGCCGGGGCGCGACCACCCCCAGGCCGAACTGCCGCGCCAACTCATATCCCAGCCCTGTCGCTCCCAGTTTCGGAATCGACTTTCCACCAGTCGCCACCACCAGCGACTCCGCCTCAAACACCCCCGCCGAAGACGAAACGCGAAATCCGCCGGCGTTGTGCGATATCTGATGGCCACGCTCTGATAGCCGAAGAATATTGGCCCCACCGCACGTGGCATTCAGCACAATCTCCACGCCGCCCCGCTCGCACTCTGCCAGCAGCATGTCGAGAATTGCCCGCGCCGAGCCATCACAGAAGAGTTGCCCCAGCGTCTTTTCATGCCAAACAACGCCATAGCGCTCGACTAATTCGAGGAAGTGCCGCGGCTGGTAAAGCGCCAGCGCCGACTTGGCAAAATGGGGGTTTTCTGAAAGGAAGTTCTGCGGCTCGCAATGCAGGTTCGTAAAATTGCATCGCCCGCCGCCGGAAACAAGAATCTTCCGCCCCGGCTGCCCATTGTGATCCAGCAGAGCCACCCGCCGCCCGCGCTGCCCAGCAGTAGCCGCGCACATCAGCCCAGCAGCCCCCGCTCCCAGAACAATCACATCGAATTTGCGAATCCCGGCAGTCATAGGCTCTTGTTCAGAATAGCCGCAATAAAGTGCAGCGCAGGTCCACGCATCGCAAAAAAGGCCATGCCCTGGAGGCATGGCCTTTCTTCCTGCAAATTGTCCGAATTCAGAATTTAGCAGTCGGGACCGAAGTCCTTCTCGAAAGCCGCCGCCAGAGCGGCGCCCCAATTGCCCTTCGGTTTCAGGCGGCCGCCAAAGAAACGCAGCACGGGTGGCTCGTCGAAGAATTCAATGCCCCCGACGAGGTCTCTGTGTTCATGAAGCCACTTGAGCCGGTCGGTAGCGTACTCGAAGTGAGACATGGTAAACACGCGCCGCGGAACCGCCAGGCGCAAAAGCTCCATATCGGAGGGCACATCGTTGCCCTGTTCATCGCGGTCCATGGAGAGTGTTCCGCGTTCCATTCCCCGAATCCCCGCCGTAATATACACCGCCGCCGCCAGCGCCCCCGCGGGATATTGTGTAGGCTGAAGATGCGAGACAAAGCGCCCGGCGTCCAGATGGCAAGCCAGCCCTCCAGGAGGCGTAACAACGGGAACGCCGTTTTCGCCCAGCCGTCCTACAAAGTACTTGATGGCGTCGGCTCCGGATCCCGCGATTTCCAACTCCGTCATCTCCCGCATCCCAACCGCCATGGCCTCAATTTCCTTGGAAGACATTCCGCCGTAGGTGAAAAACCCTTCGTACACCGGCAGCCAGGGACGTATTGCTTCGAAGAGATCCTTGCGGTTGGTGGCAATGAGACCACCACGTGCCATGCAACTCTTGCGCCCGGACATATAACAGACATCCGCCAACCCCATAATCTCCAGAATGATCTCGCGAATCGAAGAACTCGAGTAGGCCGCTTCGCGCTGGCGAATGAAATATGCGTTCTCCGAAATCAAGCTGCCATCCACTATGAGCGGAATGCCATAAGGCGTGATGAGCTCCTTCACCTCGCGCAAGTTCGCCAGCGAAAATGGCTGCCCGCCAATCAGGTTGGTTGTAGCTTCCATGCGCACGAAGGGAATCTTGTCCGCTCCATACTTGTCGATCGCCGCCTTGAGACGCCCCATATCCATATTGCCTTTGAATGGATAGGTGCTCTGGGTATTGAGAGCTTCCGGCGTAAATAGCTCCAGAACGGTTGCTCCCATCAGATTGAAGTGAGCCTTTGTTGTCGTGAAGTGATAGTTCATTGGGATGTACATGCCGGGCTTGACAAAAGTCTTGGCAAGCAGATGCTCTGCGGCGCGTCCCTGGTGAGCAGGCAGCAGATACTCGTAGCCGAAAACTTCCTTTACCGCGTCCGCCAGCTTGTAAAAACTCTCCCCGCCGGCATAGGCGTCATCGGCCTGCAGCATGGCTGCCTGCTGGTTGTCGCTCATCGCATTGGTGCCGCTGTCCGTCAACATATCCAGGAAAACGTCACGGCTGCGAAGAAGGTATGTATTGTAGCTCGCCGCTTCCATAGCCTGAAGACGCTCGCGAACCGGAATCAATCGGACCTTTTGCACAATACGGATCTTGTGCATCTCGATGGGGATTTCCTTACCATTAGACAGACGAATGCTCATGAGTTTACCTGTCACCTGTGGATTTGAAGATGCAACCATGATTGCACAGGGAGGGTACAGACGTAAATCTTCAACAACAAATCTTCCAATTAAGTGCCGTCTAGAATTCTTTTTTTTCGCTGGCTTCCCTCGGCGTCTGTTGCATCCGCGATTTCGCGACCCACGTCATAAATATGTAAGAAGCTGGAACGGGCACTCTGCCAGACGCAAAAAGACCATGCCGTAAGGGCATGGCCTTTTTGCTTAGAAATAATTGCCGGCGATTACCTAATCTCCCACATAGTCACCCATGCAGTACCATCGGCCCAGCGAGGCTTAACTTCCGTGTTCGAGATGGGAACGGGTGATCCCTCGCAGTATAGTCACCGGCAAACTTGAAGGCGCTTGGCGGGTGGTTGCCCGCAGCCTGCCGCGGCATCTACTTTGTTCCGGATGGTTTCTCCCGGAGGCCCGTAGGAACGCGGTTGCAATCTGGCGCCAAAACAAATCCAACGAAATTGATTGAGTTATTACAAGGCTTGTTTGAAGAATGTCTCCGTATACTGCGCGGAGTTAATTCTATGGACAAGCCGAACGGGCGATTAGTACTGGTAAGCTACGTGCATTACTGCACTTCCACCTCCAGCCTATCAACCAGATGGTCTTTCTGGGCCCTTCAGGGAGATCTCATCTTGGGGCGTGCTTCCCGCTTATATGCATTCAGCGGTTATCACAACCGAACTTCGCTACCCAGCCGTGCCCTTGGCAG
>Ga0224535_1000198_pt1 | contig 18321 bp, 12 predicted proteins | sample 714E13034metaG_FD_179898 | JGI IMG/M metagenome (GOLD analysis project Ga0224535, IMG submission 179898) | Peat soil microbial communities from Stordalen Mire, Sweden - 717 E1 30-34 | ecosystem: Environmental > Terrestrial > Soil > Wetlands > Peat | place: Sweden: Norrbotten County, Stordalen... | reverse complement strand
CGCTCCAGCCGCCCAGATCAACCTCGCCAAACCGCAATCCGCTCTTGGATTCAGCCTCGGCAATCAGGCGCAGAAAACGCGCCGGGTCGGTAAAAAGCTTCACATAGCTGCCCGAACCCGCGCCCGCCTGCATGGAAATCACCGCCATATTCCGTTGCTGTGCTGCGGCATACTCGGGGAGCCAATCGCCGCCATGGAAGAACAGCAGTAACTTCACCGCGCTCTTTTGCGCCACCTTTTCGGGAACAAACAGCGTGCCCAGTTCGAGCGGCATCCGTCGTCCCGCCGGCGTTGTCTTTGTCAGCCGCGGATGCTCCCGGGTATGCTCCACCATTGGCGACGGATTCTGCTGAGCCAGCGCTGCAAAACCGGCGGCTAGAAACAGAGGTAAGATTGCCAGCGAACGGACAGTCCTTAGCATTTTCAAGACAACTCCCCTAAAGAGAATCTGCGTGGTTTGGATGCGACGGCTTTTCGAAACCTAAGACACGGCAAAGACTAGCATATATGTGGCCGTCAGGGGGTTTGAACCGTACCCGGCCGGTTGTCTCGACGCCTGCCAGCCCCTATCGGCTACAATTCCGGTATCCTGAACGTGGAGGCACGCCCTGTTCGCCACGCTTTTTACTGCTCAAAATCTCGCCGCCCGCCTGCTTCTTGAGCTGCCCATGCGCTTCACCTCGCTATGGCTCTTCGCACCGCAAGCCAGCCTGCGCCACCAACTTAGAACGATCTTTAACGACCCATTCTCCACGGTGACCCACCACTGGAACTGGTTTGATCTGGCGATGCTGATCCCCTACTTCGCGGTCATGATCGTCCTTTCGTTCTATGGCATTCACCGCTACACCATGTGTTATCTCTATTTCAAATACAAGAAAAACTACAATCCCAACCCGCCGCAACACTTCAAGGAGCTGCCGCGGGTGACCATTCAACTGCCTATCTTTAACGAGCAGTTTGTCATCGACCGGCTGATCGAGGCGGTCTGTGCTATGGATTATCCGAGCGATAAGCTCGAAATTCAGGTTCTCGACGATTCGACCGACGAGACCCAGAAAGTAGCGTCGGACATCGTGGCGCGCTATGCGGCTCTGGGCCATCCCATCAATTACATTCACCGGACAAATCGCTACGGTTACAAGGCAGGGGCGCTGGATGCGGGCCTGAAGGTGGCAAAGGGCGAATTCGTGGCCATCTTCGACGCTGACTTTGTGCCTCCAACTGACTGGCTGATGAAGGTCATCCACCACTTTGCCGAGCCGGAGATCGGTATGGTGCAGACCCGCTGGTCGCACATGAATCGCAACTACAGTATGTTGACCCAGATTGAAGCCATCCTGCTCGATGGCCACTTCATCATTGAGCACGGCGCGCGCGTCCGCTCTGGAGATTTCTTCAACTTCAACGGCACGGCCGGAATGTGGCGCATCAAGGCCATCTCTGACGGCGGCGGATGGCAGCATGACACTCTCACTGAAGACACTGACCTCAGTTACCGTTCACAGATGGCCGGCTGGAAGTTCAAATACCTGCCTGAAGTCGAGTGTCCCTCCGAGCTGCCCATCGAAATGACCGCCTTCAAGACGCAGCAGGCGCGTTGGGCCAAGGGACTCATTCAGACCAGCATCAAAGTGCTGCCGATGATGTTCAAATCGAATGTCCCGCGGCGCGTCAAGGTCGAGGCCGTCTACCACCTCACGGCCAATTTGAGCTACCCGTTGATGGTCATCATGACGGCGTTCCTCATGCCGGCCATGATTGTGCGCTTCTACCAGGGCTGGTTCCAGATGCTGCTCTTCGATTTTCCACTCTTCACCGCATCCACCCTGTCCATCGCAGTCTTTTATCTGATGGCCGAGCGCGAACTATTCCCAAAAACATGGATGAAGACTTTTCTTTATCTGCCCTGCCTGATGGCCCTGGGCATCGGCCTCACAGTCACCAATACCAAGGCTGTGATGGAAGCCCTGGTCGGCATCAAGAGCCCCTTTGTGCGCACACCCAAGTATCGCGTCGCCAAGAAGGGCGAAAAGTCCCAAGCCTCCAAGTACCGCAAGCGGCTGATACTGGCCCCGTGGATCGAATTGTTCATCGGCTTCTACTTCTTCGTCGCTATTCTCTACACCTTCACCAACCATAACTACTTCACCGCCCCATTCCTGATCCTCTTCGTTATTGGCTACTGGTATACCGGCCTGATGAGCCTGTTGCAAGGCCGCTTCGAGCGCTTCCGCACCAGCACAGGCGCCAACCCCGAAGAATCCAGCCCGAGGCCGTTCCCGGTGGGTGTGTGAGTCATTGGATTTTTGCCGGTGAACTTGAGTTTATTCAAATTCGCCTGCATGATGCATCTGTAAGAGGCGTATGTCGCAAGACAGCTTCAATCGTTTTTTTGAGACTCCGTATGGTGTCGTGATCTTTTTCGTGACGCTTTGGTGTTGTGTTTGCTTCATAATTAGTTTGTCGAGTGGTTGGCTTGCGCTCTCCCGGCGTTTCCGCGCACTGTCGGAACCATATGGCCAAACCAGGAGCGCTGGTCCATTTTTCTACACTGTATATATGCGCTTTTGGGGACATTACAGCAGCGTAATCCGTATGACCGCCGCGGAAGAAGGTCTCTATCTGTCCGTTCTCCTCCTTTTTCGTGTCGGCCACCCTCCGCTCTGCATCCCTTGGAAGGAAATCCAAATTAGCAGAACAAAGCACTTTTGGTCGCGGTTCGTGGTTCTCATGCTCGGCAATTCGGAGCGCATCCCCATGCGCATCTCCGAACGCATGGCGCGCAATTTGGGAATTCTGAATCGTCTGCCAAACCAATAAATATTCTCTTGCTTCTTTAATCAAATTCATTCAATATTCCGCCGGCCATAAGGCATTGCGCCCCACGACCGGCGGAGGAGTGTAGCTCAGTAATCTGTTCCCTTGATGTAATTCGGGTTGTCCACGTACTGGAAGCGACTAGGATTAGTCTTTACCAGCGCCTCCGCCGTCGAATTCCAGGCTGTGCCGTGGCCGCCAGTGTTGTTGTCCTGAACCACCGACTGATCGAGCAGGTAGTTACTGAACCCCTGATTATTCCGGTCATTGGCGTTTTGGCTAGCGTCCCAAGATGCGTGCTGCGCGTCATTGGCGGCTTCGGTCGCGTTCATCCGTGCCGTGGCTGCTGCGCCGATGGCATGAATGTTGGCAATCGCCGGAGCTGACATCTGTCCCGCAATCCTGGCAATCACCGCTTCGTTTGGCTGAAAGCTGGCCATGATGGCGGCGGCTGTGGCGCGTTCTTGGTCCGCAACTTGTGGAGGCAGCATAGACACAGAAAGTGAATATCCATAATTACCCATTGGGCCTGGAGTGGCGGCGCAAAGCAGCGCGTTCATCTCCTGCGGGACTTTGGAGGTTACTGCCGCATGCCCGGTAGCATGAATGCAGCGCTGGCCCGGAGGACCGGGCAAGAGTTCGCTCTTGTCGACCTGAACGGAAGCGCTCGCTGACTTGGGTGCTAAAAAATATTTGAAGACGGTCGGAAAAGCCTGAACAAGATTCGCGTTGGAGGGATAGACCAATTCGCCAGAACTTGGGCCGCCGAGACCACCTCTCCGGAGCCGAATTTGATTCGGATTGTTTGGATCAAGCGCGGGCTTCCACAGATTGAGCAACACAACCTCCAGGTCTTCAGTGCCCACTGTTTTGTTCACCCAAAAGGTGCCATTTTGCCCTTGAGGCTTCCATCCATCAGGAACGCCAACAGTGCCTGTATTGTCGGGTGCCCGGTACAGGTGCAATGGCGCCGGCCCGGAGGAACCATTACTGGCAGTGCCGGATGTGCCAGAGGCAGAACTGGAGTTCGTCGCAGCTGCGCCCGGATGCCATGCGGTGAACAATTGCTGGAGCATCGGGTTTACAGTCTGGCCAAAGCGCGAAGCATCGTCGGTAATCAGCGCGGCTTCTGCTTGATTGGGGCCGGTTGCGGCGGCAATCACCAGACCCGCCACCGGCGTGTTCCCCTTTTGATGGTCAGTTACGGTAAAGAAGACCCCAACAGAGTTCGTTCCCTTGAACTGGAAGACTTTTCCAATCTGCGGTTTCTCGCCGCAACTGTTATGCACATCGCGCAGCACAGAGCTCATGGCTGCCGCCTGCGTGGTTGCTCCGTTCACTGCGCCGTAAACGATCTTGCCCCCTTGCGCAGCATTGATAGTCGTTAAAGGGGTTGGTGCTTGCGGTCCCGCCTTGCAGGCGCAGATGCAAACCATGGATAAAGACACTAACACGGATAGCCGTCTTATTACGAACATCACAGGGTAAGCCTTTCATGCGTTAAACTGCATATCACTGAAGCCACGATTCATGTGAACGAGTTGCGTCCTGAAGACGATAATTCAAAAATTAGTAATCCGTCCCTTTGATGTAATTCGGGTTGTCCACGTACTGGAAGCGGTTGGGATTCGCTTTCACCAGCGCCTCAGCGGTCGAGTTCCATTGCGTGCTGTGCGCTCCGGTGGCATTGTTCTGCACCACCGACTGATCGAGCAAGTAGTTGCTGAATCCCTGGCTGTTTCTCGCATTGCTGTCCTGTTGTGCCCAGTAACCGGCGTGCTGGGCGTCGTTGGCGGCCTGTCGGTTAGCAAAGTTCGCCTGCGCCGCCTGGCCCTGTGCGCGAATCCGGTCGGATTGCTGCTGTCCCCAGGCCAGCCATTGCTGGTCAGACTGCTTCTTCTGCTGGAGCTTCTGCTGCATCTGCTGGTTCATCACTTGCTGGTTTACCTTGACGCTCTGGTACATCGCCATTACCGTGCTCTGCTCCTGCTCGGACTGAGCGTCGGTCATAATGTTGAAGGTGCGTGTGATTGTGTACGCTCCCCATTGGGCTGGCGGCGACTGGCATATATCATCGATCAGCTTCTTCATGCCTTTCCCATCCGCGTCGATGTGCCCCGTGACAAGGATGCAGTTGCTCGCCCCTTTTATAGGCTCAATCTTGTCCACCTGCAGCTTTGCCGGTGGTAAATTGTTGGCGCTCCGCCAAGCCTGTAACAACTCCGGATAGGCCTTCCCCAGATCCGGATGGTAGGCGTAGAGCATCGTTCCCGACCCTTTGTAGATTCCGTACCGCACTGCTTGCACCTGCTGCGGGTTGTTGGGGTCCACCGCTGGCTTATTTGCAGCATAGACTGCCTGTTCGCCGTTCGGCCCGATCATGCTCATCGTACCGCTGGCGCTGTGCGGATCGAGCTGCCAGCCGTCGGCAATGCCAATGCTGGCCGAGTTGTCTGGCGCGGTAACCATGTGCAGCCCGGCAGTTGGCGCAGAGTACCCACTGCCAGTCGAAGCCGATTGCGCGCCTGGCGTTGAACCGGAGGCCGCTGCCGTTGCGCCCGGTTGCCACACACTGAACAGTTGCTGCAGCATCGGATTCACCGTATTGCCAAAGCGCGATGCCTGGTCATAGATCATGGCTGCTTCCACCTGGTTGGGTCCGGTGGCCGTGGCAATCACCAGGCCCCCTAGAGGTAAGTTCCCATCCGGATGGTCGACCACGGAAAAGAACACCCCGACAGAATTTGTTCCTTTAAATTGGAAAACTCTTCCAATCTGCGGCTTCTCGCCGCAGTTGTTATGCACCGTGCTCAGCAGCTTGCTCAATGCAGCCGCCTGGGTCGTAACCCCGCTCACAGCACCATAGACAATCTTGCCCCCTTGCTGAGCATTGAGGGTAGTCATTGGAGTGGGCGCTTGTGTCCCTGCTTTGCAGGCGCAGAGGTAAACGATGAACAGCGAGAGAATCGTAGAAAATCGCCTCAAGGCACTCATATCAACCTGACCTTTCCTGAATCAAGTTTGCATCTCACTGGAGACAGCGAAATACGAGCATAAAATGCACCAGGAAAATCATATATCAGGAATTGCTGAGGTTTACACCGCAATTTGTGGCTTTCCGGCCCCTCCTTACCCCCTCCGTTACAATAGATTTCAAGCGCTTGCCGTGCTGGGGGGAGTCAACTTCCCGGCCTGACAGGCGCATTGGAGCATTATGCTTGCCAGAAATTTACTAGAAGCCCTCACCTTTGACGACGTGTTGCTGGTGCCCGCTTACAGTGACGTGGTGCCCGTCCAGGTCAGCACGCAAACCCAATTGACCCGCGACATTACTCTGAACACCCCGCTGCTCTCTTCGGCTATGGACACCGTGACCGAGTCCCGCATGGCCATTGCAATGGCGCAGCAAGGTGGCATCGGCATTGTGCATCGCAATTTGGCCATCTCCGACCAGGCGGGGGAGATCGACAAGGTGAAGCGCTCGGAGAGCGGCATGATCGTGGACCCGGTGACCATCGGCCCGGACCAGATGATCGGCGACGCACTCGAAGTGATGCGGCGCTACAAAATCTCCGGTGTGCCGGTTACGCAGGGCAAGAGGCTGGTGGGCATCCTGACCAATCGCGATTTGCGCTTTGAGACGCGCACAGACATTCCCGTCGGCGAGGTGATGACCAAGGAGAACCTGATTACGGTTCCGGTCGGCACTACGCTGGAAGAGGCAGAGCAGATCCTACACCAGCACCGCGTGGAAAAGCTGCTGGTGGTTGATGACCAATACAATCTAAAAGGCTTGATCACGGTTAAGGACATCCAGAAAAAATTGAAATACCCCAACGCCAGCAAGGACGAAAAGGGCCGGCTAAGGGTGGGCGGGGCCATCGGCGCCACTGGCGATTTTCTGGAAAGGGCGGCAGAACTGGTGCGAGCGCGCGCGGACGTGCTGGCCATCGACTCGGCGCACGGGCACTCGTCGCGTGTGCTGGAGGCGATACGCGCTGTGAAGAAGGCCTACCCCCGCGTGGGTTTGCTGGCCGGCAACGTAGCCACTTACGAGGGCGCACTGGCCCTGATCGACGCCGGCGCTGACGCCATCAAAGTCGGTATCGGACCCGGCTCCATTTGCACCACGCGCATGGTTACCGGCGCGGGAATGCCGCAGATTACCGCTATCTCTGAGGCCGCGCGTGCCGCCAACGAGCACGGGATTCCGGTGATTGCCGACGGCGGCATCAAATATTCCGGCGAAATCACCAAGGCCATCGCCGCCGGAGCAAGCTCCGTGATGATTGGCTCGCTCTTTGCCGGCGTGGACGATAGCCCCGGCGAAACCATTCTCTACCAGGGCCGCAGCTTCAAGAGCTATCGCGGCATGGGCTCTTTGACCGCCATGAGCCAGGGCTCGGGCGAGCGTTACTTCCAAAGTACCGCTGATCTGGCCAGCGCCGAGATGGGCACCGAGGGCGTCGTCCAGCGCGAGCGCGCCAGCCAGAACCGCCTGGCCAAGTTTGTTCCCGAGGGGATTGAAGGGCGCGTGCCTTACCGCGGACCGCTCGAGTCCATGGTTTATCAGCTCGTTGGCGGCTTACGCTCCGGCATGGGTTACCTGGGCTGCGCTACCATCCACGACCTTCAAGAGAAGGCGCAATTTGTGCGCATCAGCGGCGCCGGCCTGCGCGAAAGCCATGTGCACGACGTCATCATTACGCGAGAAGCGCCCAACTATCATGTCGAGTAAAGATTAAAAACAGGCACAACAAAACCCCGCCCGAACAGGACGGGGTTTGGTCAATGCTTGAAGATCTTCCGGGACTTCACTCCCGAAGGCCGCCCGAGCTGTTTCCGGCAGGGGCTTTACATACGCGCGCTCAGGCCTTGGTGACCTTGCCATCCTTGATGCAGCTGGTGCATACCCTGATCCGCTTGGCGTGGCCGTTCACCAGCGCCTTTACCGCCTGCAGATTTACGCTCCAGCTCCGCCGAGTGATGTTATGGGCGTGAGAGATGTTGTTGCCGAATTGCGGGCCTTTCCCGCAGATGTCGCATACCTGTGCCATGACTTTGCTCCAAATTTAGGTCTTTCGCGCCGCCGGGATCAACCGCCTTCAAGCTGCATCTTCTGATGAGCTCAATCCGGGCCAGTCCAGCGGTTCAGCCAGCGAGACATCGATAGACACACGCCACCGCAAGCTTGCCGAATCTCCATTATACCCGGAACCGCTCGCCCGGCCAACCTGAACTCAAGCGAGACAACAACATCGAGGGACAGAGGATTGTGTGTAAGCAGAAGTTGTGAAGCCTGATAGAGCAGCGCAAGTCTCCTTGCCTGTTTACAACGCTGCGAAGTGCAGAATTGCTGAAATGTGGCAAAAGCGTCGATTTAAGCGCAATTTTGGGACAAAAACCAGGTAAAATCAGCGGTTTTAGGTCACCAATTCGTTACAGGGAAAAATATATATTATTGATTCAATGTGAGTTATACGTAGCATGGGAGCCAAAAAGTAATTTCCACAGGGTAGGGGGGTGGGGTAAAGCGGGGTACGGATACGGACCGGTCACATGCCTGACAGAATGGGCCGTGACTTTGAACCTTGTTCATGCTCTGATTGTGCGCTGACAAGAGGAAATTATCTGCAGTTTGTCACGAACAAAAGTAAAAGCTTTTGGTGCTGTACCAAAGATGGGAGACGGCCTCCCGGAGCCGGCACGCAGGAGTTGGCTTCAAACCTCCCGTCGCTGCTGCGTTGAAAAGGTGCGGTGGTGAGCCTCACACTCCAGAGAAGGTTTGCGCTCGCGAGAGACGAACGCAGGGCTATGACGAGCCGTGTGAATCGAGAGGTTCAAGCACGGTTCCGTGAGGGCCTCGGAGCGAAATCCCCTGGGGCCTACTCGAAAGAACGAGTCAAATTTCAGAGAATATTTTGCAAATATTTGAAGAATAAGGAGATAAAGATTTTCAAAATATGAGTGTTGCACGCGCATATTTTATGAATCAGTTGTGATATATTTGTATCAAATTATGTGCGCGGTTGGGACTCATCCTCCAACCCTCAAATTCCATGATCATCAGGAGGTAGACTCTCATGGCAATCACTCGTTGGGACCCTTATCGGGAAGTTGTAGCTTTGCAGAACCGCATGAACTCGCTTTTCCGCAACATGAACGAAGAGGACGATCCGGTGGCGGCGGCGAACTTTGTGCCGGCGGTCGATATCTATGAAGACGCGCAGAAGGTGATGCTCAAGCTGGAAGTGCCGGGTATCGACCAGAAGGACCTGGACGTACGCGTGGAGAACCACACGCTGACGGTGAAAGGCGAGCGCAAGTTCGAATCCGAGGAGAAGGAAGAGAACTTCCATCGCATCGAGCGGCGTTATGGTAGCTTCTATCGCGCCTTTACGCTGCCCAATACAGTCGATACAGAGAATGTGGCGGCCAGCTACAATGCGGGTGTGCTGAAACTGGAGCTGAAGAAAAAGCCCGAAGCCCAGCCGAAGCAGATTCAGATCAAAGTGGCGTAACGACGATGGTCAGTGAACAGTGGTCCGTCTTTGATCGCTGACCACTGTTCACTGATCTCTGACAACTGGAGAAGAAATGGCTATTCGCTGGGAAAAACTTACCGTCAAGTCGCAGCAGGCGATGGAGCAGGCGCAGGCGCGGGCTACTGAACTGGGGAACCCGGAGGTGCTGCCGGTACATTTGTTGCTGGCGCTGATTGAGGACCGCGAGGGTGTGATCCCTTCCGTGCTTGACAAGATTGGTGTCCCCACCGAACGGCTGGAGCACGACCTGCATCAAATCGAGGAGAAACTACCTCGAGTAGCAGGAGCCGCTACGCAGCCAGGCCTGAGCCAGGCGTTGAATAAAGTGCTGGATCAGGCCTTCCGCGAGGCGGCCAACTTCAAAGACGAGTACGTTTCGACCGAGCATCTGCTGCTGGGCGCGGCGCACGGCAAGAATGAAGCGGCGCGCGAGGCGCTGGTTGCCTTAGGCGCGACGCACGAAGCGATTCTCAAGGCGCTGACGGCGGTGCGCGGAACGCAGCGGGTGACGGATCAGAATCCCGAAGGAAAATTTCAGGCTCTCGAAAAATACGCCAAAGACCTGACCGAACTTGCGCGGCGCGGCAAGCTGGACCCGGTGATCGGCCGCGACGAGGAGGTTCGCCGCGTGATCCAGGTGCTGAGCCGGAGGACGAAAAATAACCCAGTGCTGATTGGCGAACCTGGCGTGGGCAAGACGGCCATTGTCGAGGGATTGGCGCAGCGCATCATCAAAGGCGATGTGCCCGAGAGTCTGAAGGACAAGCGGGTGATCTCACTGGATCTCGGTTCGATGCTGGCCGGAGCGAAGTATCGCGGCGAGTTCGAAGACCGGCTCAAGGCTGTGCTCAAAGAAATCGAAGAAGCCAATGGCGAGATTATTCTTTTCATCGACGAGTTGCACACGCTGGTGGGCGCGGGTGCGGCCGAGGGAGCCATCGACGCCAGCAACATGCTGAAGCCGGCTCTGGCGCGGGGCGAACTGCGGGCAATTGGCGCGACGACGCTGAATGAGTACCGTAAATATATCGAGAAGGATAAGGCGCTGGAGCGGCGCTTTCAAATTGTTTTTGTTGGCGAACCGAACGTCGAAGACACAATTGCGATTCTGCGCGGCCTGAAAGACCGCTACGAGGCGCATCACAATGTGCGCATCAAGGATGCGGCGATTGTGGCCGCGGCAACACTGTCGCATCGCTACATCAGCGACCGCTTTTTGCCTGACAAGGCTATTGACCTGGTGGATGAAGCCGCGGCTTCACTGGCCATTCAGATTGGCTCGGTGCCAACGGAAGTTGACCAGCTTGAACGCCAGGCCACGTCGCTCGAAATCGAACGTGCCGCGCTGAAGCGCGAGACTGACACAAACAGCGTCGAACGGCGCACGGAAGTTGATCGCGAGTTGGGCGCGCTGAAGGAGAAGATTACGGCGCTGCGCGCACGATGGACGCGGGAGCGCGAGGCGATCAGCCGCGTGAGTGAATTGAAGAAGAAAATTGAGGCGCTGCGCTTCGAAGCAGAAGAGCAGACGCGCAAAGGGCAACTGGACCGCGCCGCGCAGATTCAGTATGGTGAATTGCCCAAGCTCGAAGCCGAGTTGAAGAAGCTGGATGCCGCGCAGGATGGCGCGAAAACCGGCGGCGTGGCGCGGATGTTGAAGGAAGAGGTCGATGAGGAAGACATTGCGGGTATTGTGAGCAAGTGGACGGGAATTCCTGTTTCGCGGATGCTCGAAGGCGAAGTAAAAAAACTCGTCGAAATGGAAAATCGGCTGCGCGAGCGGGTGATTGGACAGGATGCCGCGTTGACCGTGGTAGCCAATGCCATTCGGCGTTCGCGCGCGGGGTTGAGCGATCCGAAGCGGCCCATCGGCAGCTTTATATTTTTAGGTCCAACCGGAGTGGGAAAAACCGAGACTGCGCGCGCACTAGCCGAGTTCTTATTTGACGATGAGCAGTCGATGATACGCATCGACATGAGCGAGTACATGGAGAAGCACGCGGTGGCCAGGATGATTGGCGCGCCTCCGGGATATGTTGGCTACGACGAAGGCGGCCAGTTGACTGAGGCTGTGCGGCGCAGGCCGTATGCGGTGATTCTCTTTGACGAAATTGAAAAGGCGCATCCGGATGTTTTTAACATTCTGCTACAGGTGATGGACGACGGAAGGCTGACCGACGCCAAGGGGCGGACGGTGGATTTCAAGAACACCGTGCTGATTATGACTTCGAACCTGGGCGCGTCGATGCTGATTACCGACGCGCTCAAGAGCGAGCACGACTTTGACATGGCCCGCGAATCGGTGATGCGCGTGCTGCGCGAACACTTCCGGCCGGAGTTCTTGAATCGCGTGGACGATATTGTGATCTTCCGTCCTCTGGGCGCAGCGCAGATGAGCAAGATTCTCGATCTCAGGCTGAATGAATTGAGCAAGATGCTTGAAGACCGGCAGATTTCGATGGAATTGACTGAGCCGGCGCGGCAACTGATTCTGGCTGCTGGTTCCGATGCGGCTTATGGAGCGCGTCCGCTGAAAAGAGCCTTGCAACGCATGATTCAGGATCCGCTGGCGATCAAGATTCTCAACGGTGACGTGCTGCACGGCGAACATGTGCGGATTGGCGTGGATCGGAAGACAAACCAGTTGAAGTTTGAGCCGATGACCCGCGAGGCAATGGCGTAAGAGCAGCGGTGTTAGCGCGATTAGCACTCATTCCCAGGTCCCCAAATGCGAGGGACCTGGGGCACCCACAAATTCCTGTGATAGAGTTGCACATTTCCCAGGTTCGCAAATCCGGATCTAGGGCATCCAGCCGCTTTACTTCAAGGTCAACCAACGCTCGATTACAATCAATTCCCCGATCACGAACAGCGTCCCAAAAATAGTCTTATTATGCCGCGCCAACCAGAGGGGCAGGTAGATATCGAAGTTATCCGCGCGCTCGTCTGCATATCGGCCTGCCAGATCAGTAAACGGGCAACGGCCTTTGTTCACAGCCAGAACCATGCACTCAATCAGCACGATCCCGGTAAGGACCGACGCCTGGCGAAATCGGCCTTGCACACCGGCAATGGGAATCGCCAGGATGCATCCGGCGAAAAAGGCCCATATCAGCGTATGAAAGAGTTTTAGCGCAACCAAATTGCGGGTTCGTTTCGCTCGGAGTTCCATATACCTCCAAATTCAATGAACTCATCAAAGCAGAATAATTATTGCCTTAACTCCACCAGCGTTGCTCCCTGGCCGCCTTCGTTTTGCGGGGCTTCGGTGATTGTGGCTACGTGGGGGTGGGACTTTAGGAATTCACGGACGCCGCGGCGGAGGACGCCGGCGCCGTGGCCGTGGATGATGCGGACGCCCGGCAGGCCGGCGAGGAAAGCGCGATCAAGATATTTTTCCAACTCCTCGGTGGCCTCGTCCACGGTGCGGCCAATGAGGTTGATCTCGGTGCGCATAGCGTCGGTGTTGGCGCTGGTGAAGGTGACGTGGACTCCCTTTTGCTTGCGGGCGGCAGCGAGCGGATCTGCCTTTTCGATTGCCGAGGGCAGCGGCTCGCAGAGTTCGTCGCGCTTGACGCGCATCTTGATGGGCCCGAGAGAAACTTCAAATAGGTCTTTGTCGATTTCGCGTTCGACAATGGCAATCTTATTCATCGATTTAATGCGGACCTGATCGCCGGGTGCGATGTGCTTCAATATGTGCGGCTGGGCGTTGGTGTCGCCAACATCCGCGCCGGTGCGGTGAGCGACGACGGTCTGGTTGAAGCTCTCTTGAAATTCGCGGCGCAGGCGCAGGATGCGGCGTTCGGCTTCCTTGGATAGTTTTTGCTGGCCAACACGATCTTCGATGGCGCGAACCGTTTCGCGCATTTGAAACTCGAAGTCCTTGAGGAGCGAGGCCAGCTTGGCTTCCAGCTCCCGCGTACGGTTACGCATCTCGACGTCGCCCTCGCGCTCGAGTTTTTTTCTTTCCTGGTTCAGGGCGTATTGCTCCAATCGGGCGGCCTTGCGATCTTCTTCGAGTTGGGTGAGATCGCTGTGCAGCTTATCGAGAAAGCGAGCGATGTCTACTTGCTGCGAACCGAGACGCTGACGGGCAGCGGTGATGATAGCGGCGTTCAGGCCGAGGCGCTCGGCGGTTTGGATGCCGGCAGACGCGCCGGGGACGCCGAGGCGGAGCTGGTAGTTGGGCGCGAGAGTGATTTCGTCCACGCCAGCCGCGGCGTTGAGCACGCCGGGTGTGTTGGCGGCGTAAACCTTAAGCGAGGTGTGATGCGTGGAGATGAGCGTCCAGGCTTTCACCGCGAGGAAGTGGCTGGCAATGGCGACAGCCAGCGCAGCGCCTTCTTCAGGATCAGTGGCGGAGCCGAGCTCATCGAGCAGCACGAGAGATTTCGCGCCGGCGAGTCGCGAGAGGCGGTCGAGGTTGACGATGTGCGCGGAAAAGGTGGAAAGCTCCGCCTCGATGGATTGTGCGTCGCCGATGTCGGCCAGGAATGCGGTGAAAACGGGGAAGGTGGCTGCAGTGGCGGGGATGGGCAGGCCGGCCTGCGCCATCATGGCCAGCAGGGCCGTGGTTTTGAGCGTGACGGTTTTGCCGCCGGTGTTGGGGCCGCTGATAATGAGTTGGCGTTCGGCGGCGGTGAGTTCGAGAGTGAGCGGAACAACCTTCGACCCCCCGGACGAAGACCTGTCCGTGGGGACCCCAGTGCGGCCGCCGGTGGTGCGAAGATGGCGCTCAAGGAGCGGATGGCGGGCAGCTTCGAGGCGCAGCAGATCGGGTGCGATGACGGGTGCAACGCAATCGTAGTCGCGGGCAAAACGGGCGCGTGCCTGAAGGCTATCGACGAGCGCAAGAACGCGCGCGCCCTCGATGAGAGCGTGGGCGTAGCCGCCCACCTGGCGGGTGAGCGCGACGAAGATGCGATGAATTTCGGCTTGCTCTTCTTCGATGAGGCGAACCAGTTCGTTGTTTTGCTCGATGGTTTCGAGCGGTTCGACATAGACGGTTTGGCCCGAGGAGCTGACGCCATGGACTACGCCGCTGATGCGCCGCTTCAACTCCGCGCGGACAGGAATGACGAAGCGGTCGCCACGGATGGTGATGAGGTCTTCCTGCGTTGCGCCCTCTGAGGCGAGCTTGCGCAGAGCGGCGCGCAGGCTTTCTTCGATGATGCGCTGCTGCCGCTCCTGCTCGCGGCGGATGCGGGAGAGCTCGGGCGATGCGTTGTCGGCCAGAGAGCCGTCGGGCTGGATGGTGCGCTCAATAGATTCTGCCAATGGGCGCAAGCTGCTGCCGGCGAGCGCAACTGAAAGCCGGGAGAGACCGAAGAGCTTGCCGACCAGCCGCGCCGGGGGCGATTGCAACAGCGCCTGCCAGGAGGCGACGTCGTTGGCAAGACGGGCGATGGCTTGCAGTTCATTGGCTTCGAGGGCTGCGCCAGGAATCTGGGCTTTTGCGGCGTGCTGCGTGGGATCGAAGAGGCCACCGACAGGGATGGAGGTCTGCTCTTCCAACAGCAGACGAAGTTCGCCGGTGAGCTGATGCTGGCTGGCGATCCAGGCTTCGTCGGTAGAAGGCTTGAGGTCGAGAATGGCTTGGCGGCCGACCGGGGAGGCGGCAAAGCCAGAGACGAGAGCCAGTAACGGCTCCCACTCGAGGGCGGCAAAGTCGGCGTATTCGACTGGCGACGGGATGGGATCGAGTAGAGGCATAATTTCTGTACTGAAACTATCTTACCCACCAACGCATCGGCTGTGGGGCAGACACCGCTTGCGCGGCATGGGCCGTTTGGATTCCAGGATTCAGAGATGGAACAAGGGGGCGCGTCGAATAAGACAATTTACATTTATAGTACGTTGCGCAATAGAACGTTAAGTACTATGAAAAAGCGACTCCCTCCTAGGATATGCGTTGCTGAACCTGATTTTTCAGGAACCTATGCCGGGCTACGACTTACGTTACGCGTTACCAGGAAAGAGAGGAGAACGGGGCATGAATCTGAGGATGCGAATTGGACTGTTATGTGTGCTGGGTGGGCTGTGCTTTACGGTGGCGGCCCTGGGCGCGGGGCACTTCTGGCTGTGGTGGCTGAGCGGGATTATTACGGTGGCATCCCTGGTGCCGGTTGCGCGCTTTGGGCCACGCAATCCGCTCGGGCAGTTTGGCGCCATTGCCCTGGTGATGATCGTGGTGGGGCTGGTGTGCACGCTCTCTGAGGGGGTAGTGTTCTATCCGGAGATGAAGGCGAAGGCGTTGAGCGACCTACTGGGAGGAGGGGTTTTTTACCTGGTGACGGCGCTGGTGCTGGGGGCGCTGGGCAGGGGACTTAAGCTGACCGAGCCGCACGAACTGTCCATCGAACATCGCGAACTGGTGATGGCGATTCCGCTGGTACTGCTGAGCGGTTTCACGTATGTGGTTTATTACTATGTTTTCGGCGGCATCACCTTTCATTTCTTTACCAAGCAATATTATCCGCACGCAGCGGAGCAGGCTGCGGCGCTAGGCCTGTGGTTTTGGGGCTACCAGTGGGCACGCGGTTTACTGATGACGCTGGCGGTGCTGCCCATCATTTACACTCTTCGGCTGCGGCGCTGGCAGGCAGCTTTGGCGGTGGGCGCGGTTATATGGATTGTGGGCGGCGCGGCGGGACTACTGGTGCCCAGCGAGATGATGGTCGCGGCGCAGCGCTATAAGCACATCGTGGAGATCATGACGCAGAATGTGTCGCTGGGAGTTACGGCGGTGTATCTGCTGCGACCGAGGCAGGGCGAGGGGAAGTCCGCGCAAGCGGCTTAGGCGATCCGATCCAGCTTCGCCAAGGGCGGCGGTTTCAGTTCGCCTTCCCAGCGGGCGACAACGGCGGCGGCCATGCAGTTGCCTATGACGTTGAGGGCGGTACGGCCCATGTCCATGAGTGTGTCGACGCCGAGCAGCATCAGCACAGCTGTGGTGGGAATCTGGAAGGAACCGGCGACGGCTAGCAAGACGACGAGAGTGGAACGGGGCACCCCGGCGATACCTTTGCTGGTGAGCGCCAGAGTCGCGAGCAGGACGATCTGCTGACCCACGGAAAGATGCATCCCCGCGGCCTGGACGGCAAAGAGAGCGGCCATGGATAGATAGAGGGTTGAGCCGGTCAGGTTGAAGCTGTAGCCGGTGGGGATGACGAAGGAAACGATCCAGCGCGGCACACCGAACTCTTCCATTCGCTCCATGGCCAGGGGCAGAGCGACCTCGGACGATGTGGTGGCAAAGCCGAGGGCGGCGGGCTCGGCGACGGCGGCAACAAAACGGCCGAGGGGAACGCGCGCAAGGAGCAGGATGGGAATAAAGACCGCGAGCAGAAAGACTACCAGCGTGACGTAGTTGGTGACCAGCAGCTTGGCCAGCGGCAGCAGCGTGGCGAGACCCATGGAGCCGACGGTGTAGGCCAGCGCTGCTCCGGCGGCAATTGGCGCGGCAACCATGATGATGCGGGTGAGGCGGAACATGGTCTCAGTGAGCGATTGCAGGACGGAGAGCAGGGGAGCGCGCTTCTTCTCTGGCAGAGTGGCCAGCGCCGCGCCGAAGAGCAGAGCGAAGATGGCGACCTGAAGAATTTGATTGTCGGCGACCGATTTGGCGATGTTCTCCGGGAAGATGTTGAGCAGAATTTGCTGCCAGCCTTCGGGGCGGGCTGTGGGCACGGCGGCCTGGATGGAGGCGGGCAACGTGACGCCGGCTCCGGCCTGGGTGAGGTTGATGGCGACTGCGCCCAGAATCAGACCGATGGTGGTGACAGCCTCGAAGAAGACGATTGACTTGATGGCCACGCGGCCCACGCCGCGCAGTTCGTTGTGGCCGGCGATGCCGGTGACGATGCCGCCGAAGATGAGCGGCGCAACAATCATGCGGATAAGGCGCAGGAAGATGTCGGCGAGAAAGTGGCACTGCGCGGCGATTTGGGGTGCATCCACACCGAGTTCGGCGCCGGCCAGCATGGCGAAAAAGGTCCACACCAACAAGGAGCGGCGGCGGGCGGAGTAGGGAATGAAAAAGCCGAGAGCAACCCAGCGAAGGATGATGGCAAACTCGGCGTGGGGGTAGATGAGGCCCGCGACAAGACCCGCGATGAAAAGGAAAGCGGCAGCCAGATTGAGGGCTCGAAGGACTGCATTGCCGGGTAGCGCGTGAGGCGGCGTAGAGGTTGGCGTCATGGATGGGCCTTGAGAGTTCAAGGAATCCATTATCCTATGGCGATCTCAGTTTGTGTCGAGCCGGGCAAAAGCAACCGCAGATCCTTCGACTCACCACCCCCAAACTAAAGAACGTTTGGGGCCCCGTTCGCTCAGGATGACAGAAGTAATTCTGATAGAAACTTTTGGGACATGGGACTAGCTGGTAGAGGCGGTAGTAGCAGCAGCGGCAGCGGGGCAGGCTGCGCCGCAGTTTCCGCCGCAGGGTGTCTTGATCTCGGCGGGTGCAGGCTCGGAGGCGGGAGCGGCGCTCTTGCCCGCGTAGTCGTTTACATAAAAACCGGGGCCTTTGAAGCGCAGGCGGGGCGCGGTGAGCGGGCGTTCAAGCTTGCCCTGGCACACGGGACAGACAAGTTCCGGCTTGGAACGGAAGTGCTGGATTTTTTCAAAGCGGTGACCGCACTGGGTACAACGATAGGCATATAAAGGCAAGGCTTTACCTCTTGAGTGACGAAATTACGCACTCCTTCTATTGTATCGATTTAGCGAGAATTATGTGCAATCGGCCGTTCCCAGGGCGCAGAATCGAGGCCTGGGGCAATCCGCCGCCCGCTCATCGCGATAGGACCGCGATGAACGGGGCACAGCTTCTTTTGCACAGCTTCCCATGACTCATGGTGATTCTTCGGGGTCAATGTGCGAGCCACCTGCCGAAGATGGACACCCAGGTCACAGATTTAATGGACGGCGATGAGAACGGAAGCCAAGTGGTTCT
>Ga0224535_1000197_pt1 | contig 18369 bp, 13 predicted proteins | sample 714E13034metaG_FD_179898 | JGI IMG/M metagenome (GOLD analysis project Ga0224535, IMG submission 179898) | Peat soil microbial communities from Stordalen Mire, Sweden - 717 E1 30-34 | ecosystem: Environmental > Terrestrial > Soil > Wetlands > Peat | place: Sweden: Norrbotten County, Stordalen... | reverse complement strand
AATCGAGTGCGCAAATCCACGCTGCCATTTTCTTTCCTGCACCACGCGGGACTCTTTTTTTGATCCGTAGTGTCACTGTATTACGCGGGGTTCAGTAATCAGAGGTTCCTTAGGCTAACCATGAGTAACGTTTCCGCTTCGTCTTCCCTTCTCTTGCTTCCGGCCGCCTTGGCCCCGCACTGGTCGAGACCTATCGCCGCGAAGGCTACGCGATCTTCAATCAGCCGGTTCTGGATCCGACCGAGTTCGCCGCCCTGCAACAGTGCTTTGACCGCATCCTGTCGGAACTTCCTGCCACCGAGCGGCCGGAGGCCCTCGATGTGCCTCACTTCATGCATCCGGAGTTGATGCGCTGGGCCTTCCAGGATGCCATTCTGGATTTGGTGACGCCCTTGCTGGGTCCCGACTTGGCTCTCTTTTCCATCCACTTCATTTGCAAGCCAAAGGGCAACGGCAGGCGGGTTCCGTGGCATGAAGACTCCGCGTACTGGGGGCGCCGCATCAATCCGATGGAAGTCTGCACCCTCTGGCTGGCGCTTGACCCTTCCACCCGCGAAAACGGCTGCATGATGGTCATTCCGCGAACGCATCTGGGCGAGCGCGCCGGCTTTTCCGACTATGAGCCGGTGGATACAGAGCGCAACGTATTTCCCACAGAGATCGTGCGCCCTCAGCGCGATGTGTCGAAGCGCGTGTACATCGAGTTGCAGCCCAATCATTGTTCTCTGCACGACGCCAAGATTCAGCATGCCTCAGAACCCAATACATCCAACCTGCGTCGCTGTGGTTGGACAATGCGTTTTTGTCCCACCAGCGTGCGTTTCAACCAGGAGCTCTTCGATGGCTGCCACCAGGTCTATCTGGCGCGGGGCGTGGACAAGGGCGACAATGTGTATGCCGATCCCACGCGCAACCGAAGCTGATTGCTCGCGATTCAACCTGGGCCAAGCCGCAAAAGTTGAAGTAGCGAAGTACTTCGCCACAACTTCCTATCTTTTTCATTCTGAGCGGAGTAGGGCGCGTTCTTTGCGCTTACGTAGTCGAACGATCCGCATTGTTACTGCCCGGATTTTGTCATGGTCATGAACTCGAGTACGCTCACGGCGTCACTTTCAGCGTATATATGTACTTACAGACCGCGCTTGTAGGCAATATAACTTCCAGTGCTTCCGCGCCCTGTATCCAGGTAACCTTGTCTTTTGAGCCGAGCAGTTCCACCGAAGCAATTGGTAGCGAAGCTCCTTCATGCGCCCGGCCAAGCGAGTGGATGGTGCCCTTGCCGTCCGCAGGGCAGGCCATGCCCATGGCGTATAAGGCCGTCCCCTTGGCGGTGAAACGGAAGTCCTGCGCTGTGTAGGGCTTGGTCTCGGTGTCGTTGAAGGTTCCGGATTTTACCTGTGTCGGTCCCTCGCCAAAGGTCTTCCAGGGCGTGGTTCCATAGATAGCTTCGCCGTTCACCTTAAGCCAGGCGCCTATATCGAGCAGCGTGTTGCGCACTTCGTCCGGAATGGTTCCGTCGGGTCTGGGGCCAATGTTCAGCAGTAGATTGCCATTCTTGCTCACGATGTCCACGAGCTGGCGAACGAGAAAGTCCGGCTTCTTGAAAGTGTCATGCTCGATGTAACCCCAGCTCGTATTGCTCACCGAGGTATCGGTTTGCCAGTGATCGGCAATGATGTGGTCCTGCTGACCGCGCTCAAAGTCGCGCACTCCAGCCTTCCACTGCATTGCGTAATCTTTGAAGTCAATCACGCCCGTGTAGCCATGGGCAAGCGCATAGTTGTAGTAGAAGGCCGCAAACTCAGCCACCGTCCCGCGGAATCGCGGCTGGCCGATCCACCAGTCGAAGTAGACGACCTCCGGCTTGTACTTCTCGATGAGTTCTGTGTCGCGAGCCAGCCAGTCGCGCAACCAGGCATCGCTCACATGGGTCCAATCATCCACGAGGTCTGTGTTGGCTCCCGGAGGAGCAATGTACCGGTGCGCCGGCCCATAGAGCGAAGCAAATTTCGGGTCGTTCACATCGGAGCGGATGGCGCGACCGCCTTCAAAGAACCAGTCGTGTTCAGCGCGATGTGAGCTGAGTCCAAAGTGCAGGCCCTGGTCGCGAATGGCCTTGGCCAGTTCGCCGAGCGTGTCACGCCGCGGCCCCATCTTAACCACCGTCCAATCCGACAGGCCGGAGTCGTACATCGAAAAGCCGTCGTGGTGCTCGGCCACGGGCACCACATACTGCGCGCCGGATTCCCTGAAGAGTTTTGCCCACGCCGTGGCGTCGAATTGCTCGGCCTTAAACAGCGGAATCAAATCCTTGTAGCCCTTTACATCTTTCTGGGCGGGTTCTTGGGAAGCAAAATGCTCTTGAAAGTTTTTGTAAGCGCCGTTGCCCGGCAGGTACATGTTGCGCGGGTACCATTCATATTCCGCGGCGGGAACGGCGTATACACCCCAGTGGATGAAGATGCCGAACTTGGCATCCTTGTACCACTGCGGCTGTTGGTATTTCATCAACGTCGCCCAATCAGCGCGGAACGGCCCGTCATTCTCCTGCTTCTCGGCCTCGGCCAGCAGACGCTTGCGTTCAGCATCGTACTTGGACACCGACTGCTGCCACTCACGATCAATTTCCACTGCGGATTTTGTCTCGCGTGTCGGAGCCAGCAGGTCAGGAGGCGCGACAGGAGCCTGCGCAAACACTAGCGGCGCAGTCAGAAGCAGAACAGCCGTAAAATGAGCAATCTTCATTCAGTCCTTCCGGTAGCCCGGATCAAATCTAGCTGTCAGTTTTACAGTTCGTGTTTGTGGTGCGAAGAGTAACGACTCTCCCCCCATTTCTTTTCGCACGTCCCTATTCAGCGGGACAGGAAATCGGCACGGAGAAGATCGCTCTCCTCCGTGCCGGTTGGGTTAGAAGGTGAACTTGCCACTCATCTGAACGTGTCTCGGACCAGTGAAAGTGCTGTTGATCGTACCGAAGCCCGCGCTATTGAAGCCGGAGTTGGGCTGCCCCCAGATTGCCAGGTTCAGCACATTGAAGGCGTCAAAGGTAAACTTTGCTGAGTAGCGGTCATGGAACTTGACTTCCTTGAAGACCGACATATCGACGCCCTTGTAGAACTGGGTGCGCAGGTTGTTGCGTCCAGTTACGCCATAGGTGTACGGAGCCGGATCCTGGAAGGCGCTTGCGTTGAGCCAGTTGTGCACACTTTGATTAGCCGGTTTGACCGATCCCACGATATTTGGGCGTTCATACGGCCACCATCCCACACTGCCGATGTTCGCGATGTCGGCTGCGTCGGTGACGTTGTAGGGGTTGCCGCTATGAAACTTGGCAAAACCGCTGAACTGCCATCCTCCGACAAGCAGATCCAGCAGCCGGTTGTCTACGTTGAGCGGTCTTCCGCGTCCGACCGGCAAGGCATAGTTCCATGTGAATACAAGGTTATTAGGCACATCGAAGGCAGAGACGCTGCGTTCCGCCCGGATGTTATAGATCTGTTGGATATTGCATCCTTCAGAGCCGAAGAATCCAGAGCAGCCCTCGTCGATCGACTTCGACCAAGTATAGGCTACAGTGGCTGCCAATCCCTTGGAAAAGCTCCTGGTCAACTGCATTTGCAGGGCGTTGTAGTTTCCTTCTCCCTTGCTCATCGAGTAGAAGGTCGGTGCGATATACGGATACGGATAACGCAGCGACGGATCTCCAGGACCGGGAGTCTTGGCCGTGTTATAGAAATCTCCGTAGTTCAGACGCCGGTTGGCCGATCCCACGTAATTTGCGGAAACCACTGTAGCGGGATCCAATTGACGCTGGATGCCGAAGTTCCATTGCAGCGAGTAGGCATCCTTGGCCTTCGGGTCGATAAACCAGTTGAATTGATTAAAAGGCGTCGGATCTGGAAACGCTGTCATTGCTGGGAGATTCTTGGTGGAATAGGTTGGAACCGCCGACGTGGAGCTAGGCGCGTTGATATTATTTTGCGCAATCTGCCCGACAGATGGCCAGTTGCCGCTCACTCCGCGAAGGTTCTGCACCAGGGCGGCATAGTTGTCGTAGGCGATGCCGAAACCGCCGTGAATCACCGTGGAGGGCGTGATACGGTAGGCGGCGCCGATGCGCGGCTGGAAGTTGTTGTACTGGTTCTCCAGGACCTTTCCATCGGGGCTGGCGACGACGTGGGTTGGAAGCGAACCGTCCGGCGTGGGGATGCAGGGCGCGTTCTGCAAGCTCGCGCAGGAGCCGGGAACCTTATAGACAACGTAGGTTCCGTTGTTGAAGTCGAAGTTGCCGACATCCTGGTTTTTGTCTTTCTCCGTACCGTACTTGGGAATCAAGGCAAGATCGTAGCGGATACCCACGTTAATCGTCAGCTTGGGCGTCACCTGGATCTGGTCCTGAGCATAGTAGCCCATTACGCCGCCCGGAGCAAGGGACTCGGCTACGTTACGCTTCGTAAAGCTGTTGGGAACGCCGATCACGAAAGAGGCTACGCCGTTTCCGGTTGCTGCAGGATTAATGGGGTTGTCGGTCTCGGCATTGTTGAAGTTCATCTGAGACCACTCAATGGTCTGGGCTTCTCCAATGCCGTTATACTCGGCGCCGAACTTCAGCGTATGCTTGCCGATCACGCGCGTATAGTCGCTCTTGACCGACCAACTGTTGGCCGTGACTTCCGAGTTGTCGTCCTCTCCGTATTCGCCACCGACTGAGTTCTGAATGGCGATGCCGGGAATGATGGTTCCCATGGTTGTGAAGCCGGAAACGAATTGCGTTGGAAATCCGACTTGGGCATCGATATCCGCCGGAACATTGTTGTAGCGCCAGGTCTGCGGGCGGGATTCATAAGTTCTTCCACCCTGAACGTGCAGAACGCTGGATGCGTTGAAAACGTGCACATAACTGCCGACATACGAATAGGCGTTAGTGGATACCACTGCCGGCAGTTGGGTGCGGCCGCTGGTTTGATTTCCCTTCAAGGCCATGTAGCGGAAGAAAACCTGATTGTTGTTGCCGAGGTTCTCATCGACGCGGGCATCGAAGGTGTAGAGGTCCGTAGAGTTGGGTGAACTCTGGAAAGTGTTGTTGCCGGCGGGCGCACCGGGCTGGACGGCTGGCCAGATATGCTGCGCGTAGTACACGTTGCCCGCGGCAATCCGGTTGGGATTAATGTTGTTCAACACGCCGCCGTAGGAGAACTGCTGCCGTGTGCAAATCAACTGGGCGTTGCAGACCGTGGTGGCCGGATCGTAGATGGGAGCAGGATCCGCGGTGAAATCACCCGATAGTTCCGCCGCGGTGGGAACGGTTGCGAACCATGTGTTTGGCGATGTGTTGCGGTAGTCCTCATAGCCGGCAAAGAAGAAGGTCTTGTTTTTGCCATGATAGAGCTTGGGAATGACCACAGGGCCGCCGATGGTTCCGCCCCACTGATTCTGCGTAAACGGCGTCGCCGCCTGGCCCTTGGGCTGGAAATAGGGTAGAGCCTGCATAGCGTTCGTCTGGTTGAACTCCCACGCCGCGCCATGCAGGGTGTTGGTTCCGCTTTTGGTGGAGATGTTGATGGTTCCGCCGGTGCTGCCGCCAAACTCCGCGGAGTCGTTGTGGGATTCCAGCTTCATGTTTTCCATGAATTCAATGCTGGGCTGGAGCGCATAAGCGTTGCCGAAGGTCTCAACGTCGAGAATGCCATCAAGGATGAAGAGATCGCTGCGATTGGATTGTCCGTTAAAGGACGGAATCATCGCCGGTCCGATGCCGGTTGTGTATTGCATCGTCTGGCTGCCGCTGACAACGATGGGCGAAACACCGGGAGCCACGGCGAACAATCCGGTAAAGTTGCGGCTGTCCAGCGGCAGATCGGCGATCTGCTTGGCTTCGAGCGTCATAGCGAGTTCGGTGGAGGAAGCTTCGATCTGATTGCCGACCGCTTGAACCTCGACGACCGTGCTCGTACTGCCGACCGAAAGGGTGAAGTCCAGCGTACTGGTCTGGTTGACCTGCAAAACGAACGGCTTCAGCTTCTGCGAGATAAAGCCCTTGCTGGAGGCCTCCAGTGTGTAGGTGCCGGGATTGATGTTGACGACAATGTAGTCGCCGGCGCTGTTGGTGGTGGTCACGTTAATGACGTGCGTATCTACGTTGAAGAGGCTGAGCTTGGCGCCTTGAATGACGGCATTGGAAGCGTCACGCACGGTGCCGCGGACAGTGGCTTGAGAAGTTTGGGCGTGGGTGGAAACCGCGCAAACGGCCATAAGGATCAGGCCGAGCGCAACGTAGCTCAGACAATCCCGCAGTCTTGCTACAAGCCGGCTCTGGCGATCCAGCTTACGGTAATCGTTTTCTGCGGAAGACAGACACATCGGTGTTCTTTTCACTTTTTTGCCTCCTTCATTTTGTACAAATTTGATCTCGCTTCGGGAACGCCCTCGTTTCATCGACCGCAGCGATCCTAAATGTTATTGCCGGTAACTGTAGCGATTACCTTTCAGCCTTGTCAACATTTATTTTTGTCCATATTTGCCGGATTTGCTTTTCTTTACCGCTTACGTTATACATTTAATCAAACCGGATGCGCGAGGATCGAATCAGTATTTTTTTCGGCGCCGTTCGGCGCGCCTCCCCCGAGGGCGGAAATGGAATGCGAGATGGATGCGGACAAGCAGAATTGGCGTTTGCGGGGTACGTTACCCATCAAATCGCTCCAATTTAACCTGTCTCTTGTCCCGCCCACCGCCTGCTCTACTTACCGCGAGGGTTTGCAGAGGGGCCGGCGGAGTGGCCATGCCACACTACATACGACTACCCCGTGGCATTTGCCTGCCCCGGCATTGCGCGCGGAAGCACAAAATCCGGGAATGAAGGGTCGAGGGTTGTACATCATGATTCTCTCCAGATTGTCGAGGGCGTTATGCTCAGCGTAAATATCGCCCCATCTTCAAAAAGCACATCCTCCGCTTCCTCACCGCTCGTTGCCTCGGGCGTACTGATTCCTTTCGCCCTGGTCACCGCGCTCTTCTTCCTCTGGGGCATTCCCAACAACCTCAACGACATTCTCATCCGCCAGTTCATGAAATCCTTCGCCATCACCCGTCTGCAGGCGGGACTGGTACAGTCGGCCTTTTATATGGGCTATTTTTTGCTGGCGCTGCCCTCGGCGCTCTATATGCGCCGGGTGGGCTACAAGGCCGGCTTCATAACCGGCCTTATCCTCTTTGGCCTAGGCACCTTTCTCTTCTGGCCGGCGGCCATGGTGGGGCGCTACTCCTTCTTTCTCTTCGCCCTTTTCGTCATGGCCAGCGGCCTGGCATTTCTGGAGACCGCCTCCAATACCTTCATCGCACTTTCCGGCTCCCCCGAAACCGCCGAGCGCCGGCTGAACTTTTCGCAAGCCTTCAATCCCATCGGATCCATCGTAGGCGCCCTGATCGGGACCGCCTTCATCTTTTCCGGCGTGGAGTTGAGCGCCGCGGCGGTGGCCAAACTGCAGGCCAGCCATCAGTATGAGGCCTACCTGCACTTTGAGACGCTGCGCGTGGTGCAGCCTTATATTGTGCTGGGGCTGGTGGCCTTCCTCTTTGCCTTCGCCATCTGGAGAACGCCATTTCCGGTCTTGAGCGATGAGCAAGACGCCTCCTCCGCACCCGGTTCGGGCATCGGCAAGCTGCTCCGCAACAGGCACTTGCTTCTCACCGTTCTGGCCCAGTTCTTTTATGTGGGCGCGCAGGTGGGCACCTGGAGCTACTTCATCCAATACATTCAGGACTACACCGGGCAGCCGGAGAAGATGGCGGGCTACTTTCTCACCGGTACGCTGGCCATGTTCGGCATAGGCAGGTTCAGCTCGGCGGCTCTGATGAAGTACGTGCGGCCGACCACGCTGATGACCCTCTACGCCCTCATCAACATCGTCTTCGTTTCCATCGCTGTCGTCCACCCCGGCTGGGTGGGCGTGTGGCTCATCTTCCTCACCAGCTTTTTCATGTCGCTGATGTATCCCACCATCTTCGCGCTGGGCGTGCAGGGGCTGGGAGCGGACTCGAAGGTCGGCGGATCGCTGATCGTGATGGCCATTATCGGCGGCGCGGTGCTGACGCCGTTGATGGGCATCATTTCAGACGTCACGAAAAGCATTGCACTTGCCTATGGCGTTCCGCTGGTGGGTTACGCCTACATCGGCTGCTATGCGTTCTTTGCGCACCGGCGCGCGCCGGCGGCGCAATCTTTGCTGTGCGCGGAGGAGTACGTCGCGACCATCGAGCCTTGAGATTTTCATTCAATATCGCAACCGGGAGGACGTGCTTTCATGAAGTTCACAAGAAGAGAATTCGTCGCCCTGGCGGGAGCCGCGGGCATGGCGGCATTGGCCAAGGCCGATACGCAGAAGAGCGCGCCTGTTTTCAACCCGGATCTGGAATCGCTCGTCAAGTACAAGACCCCCGACTGGTTCCGCGATGCCAAGCTAGGCATGTGGGCCTGCTGGGGCCCGGAAGCAGTTCCCGAGATGGGCGACTGGTACGCGCGCAACATGTACGTGCAAGGCCACGAGCAGTATGAGCACCATCTGAAGACCTACGGCCATCCCTCCAAGATGGGCTATAAGGACATCGTTCCCTTGTGGAAGGGCGAGAACTGGGACCCGGATCGTCTGATGGGGCTCTACAAGAAAGCCGGCGCCAAGTACTTTTGCGCCATCGCGCAGCATCACGACAATATTGATTGCTGGAACTCGAAGTATCATAAGTGGAACTCCGTCAACATGGGTCCGAAGAAGGACATCATCGGCACATGGCGCAGCGTGGCTCGCAAGCACGGCCTGCGCTTCGGCGTCACCGAGCACCTGGGCGCCAGTTGGAATTGGTACGGCATCGCGAAGTCTGCCGATAAGACAGGACCGATGGCGGGCGTTCCCTATGATGGCGCTAATCCAGCCAATGACGAGCTCTATCACACCGGCAACGCAAATGCGGATTGGAAGGCATGGTACCGCAATGCTCCCGAGGCCTTTCAGGTCGAGTGGTTCAACCGCATCAAGGATCTCGTGGATAGCTATGAACCCGACCTTCTCTATAGCGACGGCAGTCTTCCCTTTGGTAAATACGGCCGCGAGTTGCTGGCGCACTTCTACAACACCAACGCCCAGCGTAATGGGAAGCTTGAAGCCGTCTACAACTGCAAGAAGGCCGACGACGGCGGGCAGTTTGCCGACGGCTTCTGCGTACGCGACATGGAGCGCGGCGTCTTCGATGTGATCAGGACAAATCCCTGGCAGACCGACACCTGCGTGGGTGACTGGTACTACAAGCGCGACATTGCCTACAAGACGCCCACCACCGTCATTCAAATGCTCATCGACATCGTCAGCAAGAACGGCAATCTGCTTCTCAATTTCCCCTTGCGAGCCGATGGCACTCTCGATGCCAAGGAAGAAAAGATTCTCGAGAGCCTGGGCGAATGGATGGCGGTCAACGGCGAGGCAATCTACGGCACCCGTCCGTGGAAGGTTTGCGGCGAAGGCCAAAAGGGACCCGATGGCGCAATGTTCAACGAAGGCAAGCTGAGCTACACCGCGGAAGACATCCGCTTCACGGCGAAGGGTAGTGCGCTGTTTGCCTTTGCGCTGGCCTGGCCAACCTCTGGCAAGCTCTTGATTCGTACATTGGCAGGGACCAGCGTCCACTCGGTCAATCTTCTGCACGGCGGCGACAACTTGAATTTCAATCAGACAACCGAGGGCCTTGCGGTTCAATTGCCGTCGCAACAGCGCGGCGATCATGCTTTCGCACTGCGCATTCAGGGCGTGGCGTAAGGAATTTCAGTAACACGTTGAGTCGTCCTCCAGAGCATTTTCACAGTTCGTGAAGGGTAAATTTCGTGGTCTCCCACCCATTTCACAAAGAACGTGAAATGGATGGGGCACGGAGCATCCTTACACTATCAGTGAAAATGCTCTAGAAACAGGAGAAATATGCGAAGATTTGCATCACTAGCCCTTTTCGCCGGCATTGTCATGGGTCAGTGGGTTGGGAGTTCAGCACAGGCGCCCATCAAGTACGAGCCCACTCTGGAATCGCTGCATCGACACCCGCTGCCGGAGTGGTATGCCAAAGCCAAATTCGGCATCTTCGTCTGCTGGGGACCGTATTCGGTGCCCGGCTGGGCGCCGTTGAGCCACCGTGACCACGACTTCGACTCCACGGAGTTCATCCGCAACAACCCCTACGCGGAGTGGTATTACAACGTGATGCGCATCGACGGGTCGCCCACGCAGGCCTATCATCGCGCGCATTACGGGGCCGGCTACGACTACTACAAGAACTTCATTCCCGCCTTTGACCAGGCGACGCAAAAGTGGAAGCCCGATGAATGGGCCCAAATCTTTCACAGGTCCGGCGCTCGCTACATGGTGCTGACCAGCAAGTTCCACGATGGTTATTCGCTCTGGCCCACGGCCGTTACCAATCCCAAGCTTTCCGCCGCCAATCTGCATCCCGCGCGCGACATCGTAGGCGAGCTGAACGAAGCGCTGAAGGAGCAGGGAATTCGCATGGGCATCTACTATTCCGGCGGCTTTGACTGGACATTCCTGCCCGGTCCCGTGCAAAAGAACGAAGATTACGAGGCCATCAAGCCACAAAGCGAGGCCTACGGCAACTATGTCATTGCGCAGATGCATGAACTGGTCTCGCGCTACCATCCGGCGCTGCTTTGGAACGATATCGATTGGCCAAAATCCGGCAAGCCGATGCAGGTGGAAGCGGACTACTACAACGCCGTGCCGGATGGTGTTGTAGATGATCGCATGGGCATCGAACACGCCGATTTTGTCACCAAGGAATACCGCAAGATGGACGTTATCTCCGCCAAAAAATGGGAGGAGAACCGTGGGCTGGGGCGCAGCTTCGGCTATAATCGCGCCGAGGGCGACGCAGAGACGATCCCTTCCGCCGAACTGGTCGCCTTGCTGGTCGATGTGGTGAGCAAGAACGGCAACCTGTTGCTCGACGTTGGCCCAGAGGCCGATGGGACCATTCCCGCCATCCAGATGGACAGGCTGATGGCATTGGGCGCATGGCTCCAGCAAAACGGCGAGGCGATCTACGACACCACGCCCTGGACGCAGGCCGCCGCCAAAAGCGCCGAGGGCGACCAACTGCGCTTTACCCGCAAGGACAGCGACCTGTTTGTAACCGTACTGGGCAATCCCAAGGCGCGTACGGTCACCGTGCCGGGGCTGGCCGCCGCCCATGTCAAGGCCGAATTACTAGGCGAGGCCAAGCCGCTGGTTGCTAAATCCAATGGCGCTGATCTGCGCATCGAACTGCCTGCGCAGTTGCCCGGCAAGTATGCCTACGTGATTAAATTGACGGGGTTCATCCACTAGAACTTTTTCGGAAATTGTGTAGACCGGAATTTATCGGGATCCCACCATTCCGCAGAAAAACGCGGAATGGATGGGGCACGGAAGTTTATAGCAAAAGCTAACATGCTCTAATACACGTTGAGCGTGAGCCGGGCTTGAACGGCAAATTTTTTCTCGATGTGCGCAAAAGAACAGGGGCTTTTCATGGCGAAGAAGCCCCTGTTCTTTTGCGGGAGAAGAAACAGGCAAGGGCGCAACGGGCCATCCGGAGGTTTTCAATGCTGCTCCAGCACCGCGAGAGCCTTCACCACATCGGAGTCGTTGGGATTGAGCGCGAGCGCCTTGTGCAGTTCGCTCGCGCCCTCTTCCACATTGCCGGCGTGGCAGAGCGTCAGGCCCAGGTTCTTGTGTAAATCCGCCTGAATCTCGCACTCTCCGCAACTATCGAGCGCTCCTTTGTAGAGGCGAATCGCGGTAGGCCAATCCTGCTGCGTGTAAGCGCCATAGGCCTGGTTTCCCAGAGCCTTGCTGTGTTCGAGCGCCGCGTTCTTCTGGCGCAGCGCGAGGAATTGCTCACTCATCTGCTTGGCCTCCTGCGGGTCGCTGCCCGCCAGAGCGCGCGAGAGCATGTAGGTGGCTTCGCTGGAGTCAGGATCGAGGACGAGGGCCTGACGAAGCGCCGCCACCGCTTCCTGCTTTCTCGCTTGCGCCAGCAGGCTGCGGCCCAGCATCACCCATGCCTTGGTTCTCTCCGGCTGCAACCTCACCGCGCGCTGCAGCACGATGGTCTCTTTGGCAAAGTCGCTTAGTGCACGTTCCACAAAGGACCAATAGAAAAAGCAGTCGGAGTCGTTGGGCAAGAGGCGGCAGGCGGTGGTGAATTCCGCTCTTGCCTCCTGCTCTCTGTGCAGATCGTCCAGGATGCGGGCGCGGTTGAGTTGCGCGGGGGCTAGATGCGGGTCGAGGGCCAGGGCCTTAGAGGTCTCTTCAAGCCCCTGCGCTAACATTCCCGCATCAGAGTAGACGATGGCCAGATCCAGATGCGCCTCCGCCGATTTCGGCCTCAGTTCGGCAACCCGCTGGAAGAGGGCAATTGCCTCCTGCGATTTGCCCAGGCGGCCCTTGACCTTGGCAAGCAGCATAAGGAGTTGGCAATCGTTCGGGGAGAGGCTGCGGGCTTTCTCCAACTCTACTTCGGCTTCCGCAATACGGCCTTGCATAAGCAGCGCCTGACCGCTGCTGAGAGGCTCATTGGCGGCAGAAAAAGTCTGGTTGCTCTGAGCAACTCCCGAGGCCAGGAGGCCCAGGCACAGCACACTGGGCAACACACGCGCTAAAATCCTCTTGCTGATCAGCATATTCGAGAGCTTACCTCGTTTCCTTGCGGACAAAGAACAGTTTATCTCTCACAGCGAGCCAATCCCGTCCAATCTGCCTGCGATGGTCCGAACGCGCATGGAGCCAACCCTTCTAACTGCGCCGGATTCCCTGCAAGCGAACCATCTCGGCGCGACCGCAAGCACTGCGGGCAACGGCCAGCAACGCCGCGGTTTCCGCTTCGCTTTGCAGGCCGAGATCCGCATACTGCCAAGGCATTCCCAATCGCTCGTATTTGGTGCGACAGGAGGGATTGAAGGCGCAGAGTTCCCAGCGCTCTACCACCCCATCCAATTCGCTTCTTATGAACTCCCCGATCGCGGCCAGAACCTGCGCATCGGCGTTGGCGCCGGGGATCAGCGGCGTGCGTATCCAGAGCTTCATCTCTCCCTGGCGCGCCCGCCGGGCCGCTTGGCGCAGATTGGCGTGAATGGTGGCGAGTCCCGCGCCGGTCAGTTCGCGGTGCGCCGCATCGTCGCAGTGTTTGAGATCGAAGAGCAGCAGATCGACATGATCGAGAATGCGGGCGAAATCCGGCGTAGGCGCTTCGCCGCAGGTGTCGAGGGCGGTATGCAGCCCGCGCTGGTGGCAGCCTGTCAGAAACTCGACGGCAAATTCGGGTTGACTGCATGGTTCGCCGCCGGAGAGCGTGACGCCGCCCCCGCTGGCTTCGTACCAGATGCGATCCTTCTCCACTTCCGCCAGCAGATCGCCGAGATTTCGCCGCACACCGATGGGCTGCATCGCCCGCGCCGGACAGGAACTCACGCAAGCCTGGCAACCGCCGCAGCGGGAGCGATCAATGACGATTCCCTCCGTTGAATGCGAGAGAGCCTGATTCGCGCAGACCGCGATGCAACTCAAGCAGCCGATGCAGTTGCGGCCAAACCACCAGACCCCGGGGGTGTTTTGCTGGCTCTCCGGGTTCTGGCACCAGCGGCAGCGCAAGGGGCAGCCGCTGAGAAAGACAGTGGTGCGAATGCCCGGCCCGTCGTGGGTCGAGTTGCGGGAGATGTCGAAGACGAGGGCGTCTGGCAGTGAGTCCAAAGCGTGCATCTCACAAGTGGCGCTATAGCGCCGGGTAATTGACGCGCTGGATGAACTCCTCCTGGAACTTGCGGTCCATGATGACGAAGTGCGAGGAATAGCCCGTGACTTTGACCACAATGGCCTGGTATTCAGGCTTTTCCGGCTCTTCCATGGCGCGTTTCAGCTTCTCCATGGCTATGATGTTGAGGTTGATCTGGACGCCGCCCAGTTTGAAGAAGGTGCGCGCAAACATCTCCACCAGATCGGCGCGGCGGATTCCCTCGGGGAAGTACGAGGGCTCCAGTTCGATCTGGAACGATCCGCCCTGGTACTTGCGGAAATCCACCTTGCAAAAGGAGTTGGCAGTAGCAGTCAGGCCTCTGGTGTTGCGTCCGTGCATGGGATTCATGCCGTGGGCCAAGGGCTCAGTGGCATGGCGCCCATCGGGCGTAGCGCCCAGCATAGGTCCGGCGTAGGTGTGGCCCATGTATTGAAAGAGCGAGGCGCGGAAGTGGCCGCCCTTGTTCTGGCGCAGCGATTCGAGGTGGCCGCGGACCATCTCGGCAACGCGCACGATCATGGCGTCGGGACCGGAGAGGTCGTTGCCGAACTTCTCCACGTTGAGGAACTCGCGGCGCATCAGTTCCTTGCCCTCCCAGTCCGTGCCAACCGCCAGCTCCACCTCGGCCAGCGTGTAGCGCTTCTCTTCGAAGACCAGGCGCTTGATGGCGTAGAGCGAATCGGAGACGTTGGGTACGCCAAGCGTATTGACGGAGGTCAGATTGTAATCTACGGCGCCCGCGTCCGTGCAGTCACGCCCGCGCTCGATGGTGTTGTGCATGCAGAGCGAGGTGACCATCTCCGGCCAGACACGGCTCTGCCACATGTACGTCGAATTCTTGAAATCGCGCAGGGCCTTGGCAGTGGCCAGCGTCTCCGCGCTCAGAATCTGGAAGAGTCCCTCGAAATCCGCAACCCCTTCGGCCACGGCACGATGAATGGCCCGCTGCATGGGCTGCAAAAGCACCAGCGAGTTCAGGTCCTGATCGTTGTATTCGCGGCCCACTACGCAATACCACTGACAGCCGGAGTAGGCCACGTCCCAGGCGTACTCTTCGCTGACGCCACTGCGCAGTTCGCTGTCGCGCAACACGTCGTAGGAGATTAGGACGGGCGAGCCGGTGCCATGGCGGCCCAGCACCTCGCAAGCAAAGTTGAAGAAGGCGGGGTCGATCTCCTCGTGCCACATGACGCCCAGATTGTTGTCGCCGCCATTGAGATCGTAGGCTTCCAGAATGATGCGGCTCAGTTCGTTGGTGGCGTCCTTGCCCTCGCGGCTCCTGCCGCCCACGGCAAAGTAATTGCCGCCGTACTTGAGGAAGAGCTCGGCGATCCATCCCCGCGCCTGATCGCTGGTCATGCGGCCGGCGGCCAGATCGCGGCGATAAAAGCCGATCAGCAGCTGGTCAAAGCGTCCGTAGCCGTTGCCATGTGCGATAATCCGCTCGGCAAGCTGGAAGAACTGCATCCACTGAATGGCCTGGAGAAACGTGCGCGGTGGTTCGCTGACGATGGCCTCGCAGGTCTCCGCAACGACTTCATAGTGACGAGCCAAATCGCCAGAAGACTGGACCGCTAGTGTGGCGGCTTTTTCAGCATGGCGCTTGACCCAGCGCTGAATGCTCTCGACAACCAATTCCTGCGCGCTCAGATAATGGGCGGCTGCCTCGTTTCGGTTGGCTTGGTGACGTGCCTTCCAGTGCCTGATCTTGTTCAGCAGCCCTCCCCAACCCAGTTCCAGGCCGATGGACAAATCGGGGCAGGTGTGCGCATAGCTGATTCCGCCTGCGCCCAACCTGCGCGCCTCAAAACCCGCCTCATGCACCTCGTCAGGGTAGCGGAAGCAGCGAGCCTCATCGAGTTGCCAGTGAAACTCTCCAACCACTTCCTCTTCGGGATGAATCTCGCAGGGATTATGATCCAGGAAGAATGCGTAATCCCGCGCCCAGTTCATCACGTCGTTCTCCACCCCGTCGATGCGAGACGGCATCCGGGCGGCATCGGGGAAGGGCGTGCCCAGGAAAACGCGGCAATTGTTATCGCCGACGTTGATGCGCCCGCTGATCGCCTGTTCGCCGGTGGGTGGGGCAAACCCCTCTCCAGTTCCGGACCAGTGATAGACCAGAAACTCTGGATTGTCCACGAAGTTGCTGCGGCATCCTTCGCGGCCGAGACGGTCGCGGCGCTCGGCCAACCGGCACATGCGGTCATCGCGAACCGGCCTGGACGCTTTGCCGTCCAATGAAACTCCCGGGGTTAGGTCTGTGGATTCATTGTGAGCAGGTGCTAGGGTCGAGTTCATTGAGCGCTTCCTTCACTTTCTACGCGCTGCCCAGTTGGCTCTGATCGATAAAGCGGCGGATATTCCTTGCATCAAGAGATGCGCCCAGATTCCATGCGATTCGGATCTGCCCGCCGCCCTCCAGGCACGCCATGTTATTAAGAATGGCATACGTAAGCGGTAAAGTAGAGCATATCACGAACATTGTTTCAACGCCACAATGATATTTCCTCTTTCAGGCATACACTGGACGAAACTTCCAAAACAAAGTGGCAGGGCGGCCGGATCGCGGTCATGCGCCAACCGCCGAGCGAAACTGGCTATTACACGGAATTGCTTCTTTCACCCGCCGGCCTTTGCCGCTTTATGCTGCATGGTGAAGCCACCACGCTTTGCCGCAGTATCATTAAATTGTATTAAGTTGATAAGGCAGGAGGTGACATGGCGGTCCGGATGAAGGATATTGCCAAGGATCTCGGTGTTTCTATCGTTACTGTTTCCAAGGTTCTCAACAATCATAAGGACATTGGCGCTGCCACCAGGGAGCGCGTTTTGCGCCGGATCAAGGAACTTAACTATCAGCCGAGCCTTCATGCGCAGGGACTCGCATCTGGGCAGTCGTTCATGGTCGGCCTGATCGTTCCAGACCTCGTCCATGCTTTCTTCTCAGAGGTCGCCAAGAGCATCTCCACGGTCATCCGCAAGGAAGGATATGGGCTGGTGATCTCTTCTTCTGACGACAACCCGCGGCTGGAACACGAAGAGCTTTTGCGCATGATGCGCCATCGAGTAGACGCGCTGGTTGTTGCCTCCTGCCAAGAGACATCGAAGCATTTGCGGGAGATTGGTGCGGAGGTTCCGCTTATCCTGCTGGATCGCAGGTATAAGGATTTCGAGACCAATTTTGTGGGAACCAACGATTTTCTGGTCGGCCAGATGGCGACAGAGCACCTTATCGATAGGGGATTCTGCAGAATAGCTTATATCGGCGGCAAGAAGGCGAGCACGTCGCTGGGAAGATTGGAAGGTTACCGGCAAGCACTTCGTCACCACGGGATTTCGGTTCCGGAATCATACATAGTACGACGCAGACATTCCGACGAGTCGGGCGATACCACGGGCTGTCAGGCCATGGAAAAGCTATTGAGAGTGAAGCCACGACCCGATGCCGTGTTTTGCTTCAACGACCCGGCTGCAGTTGGGGCAATGAACGCCATTCTTGCCGCCGGGCTCAGAATTCCAGAAGATATAGCACTTATTGGCGCTGGTAACATTCGCTATGCCGAATCGTTCCGAGTGCCTCTATCGTCGATTGATGTCTCTTGCAATGCACTTGGCGAGTATGTCGGGAATCTGGTCATTCAACTAACTACCAGAAAGGAATCGGCGCGTCCCAAGGCGATCATGGTTCAACCCAGGTTGATTGCTCGCGATTCAACCGGAGCGAAGATGGAGCAGCGAAGCGGAGTAGCGTAATCGGTTCAGGATAAAACCATACGGGTGTATTCATCCCAAAATAAGCCCTTTCGCAAAGCAGCAACGCGAGCTGAGATAAACCGCATAGCACCTCTTCGTGGCGTAGCTCCGCCATGTGTTGTTCCTGGCAAGTTCGCGTTGCTCAAAATGAGCGCAGAGCTGCGCAAATGTCATCGATTCTGTGACGCTTTGCGGGCTGGCCGAGTTCACCGTGGCAATTAGTTTCGCGATCGAACAGCGGGCGGCCTCTGAATCCGGAAACTCCTCGACCGTTCCAATCACTCGTTTTCGATAAATGCGCTTGCCATCGGTGTCTTTTTCCGACCACCGGAAGAGCCATACATCCGGGCCGCGCTTCCGACTCTTCTGAATGAGACTTCCCTGCTGCATAGACATCCTCCCAGCCCGCAATTGCGGTGCAGGAAGATGATCGCTCTCCGCGCAACGCGAGAGTGTTCGTTCCGAAACATGGGGTCGTCGATGCCCTGTGCAGCTGTTTATGGGCAGTGAACTGCTTTGCGACGGCAAAGGTCTCGGGGTCGATCCTCCTCGTCCACTCCATTCATTTCAAATGACTTAGTGGTGTTTGGCAAGTGACATTCAAAGGTACAATAAGGAATTTCGAGCCCGCATTGGGCGGGCTTCACAACGAGTTTAGGACAATCGGCATAGGGGGGAGAGTCACCTCTCCACCCCTGCCACACCACCGGACAAGCGGGTCCGCATCCGGCGGTTCGAAGGATTGAGCTATTTGCCCGTGTATAGTCTCGGGATACCCAGAGAGTC
>Ga0224535_1000196_pt1 | contig 18399 bp, 24 predicted proteins | sample 714E13034metaG_FD_179898 | JGI IMG/M metagenome (GOLD analysis project Ga0224535, IMG submission 179898) | Peat soil microbial communities from Stordalen Mire, Sweden - 717 E1 30-34 | ecosystem: Environmental > Terrestrial > Soil > Wetlands > Peat | place: Sweden: Norrbotten County, Stordalen... | reverse complement strand
TCGCCTTCTGCAACGTCCAAGTCCAGCTCGGACACCGCAGGTAGCCCGTTCGGGTAGACCTTGCTCACCTTTTCCAGGTTCACAGTTGCCATGGCGTCTCCTTGATGGCCACCAAACTAGTCTCGGACAAAGAACGATAGTCACACTAGGTTCACACTTCGCCGAAAAGGCCCATCGGGAGCCAGGTCAAACGACCGCATGATTCTCGGCGTAGTGGAATTCGTAGCGCGTAGATGGTCTCCTCGGCAAGCCCGATGCGGTTGGCCCAGCGCCGTTCTTACGGAAGGCAACCACCTTATACGGCGCGGACGAGCAACTTCCCCAGTCGTCGAAGCTGGAGCGAACTGCGGGTCCGACACGCTACGAGCCGTCGTCGTGACCGCGTCGAGGAGAGAGCTGAATGTCTCGGCCTTGATCTCGGGCTACTACGACGAAGATCCTTGCCGCATTGGCTGTAGGCGCCTCTTCGTTCTCTTCGGGGGCTTGGCCAGGGTCCTCCTTGTGGTTGTAGGCTACGCGTACGGTGCGCTGCTATCGGACTCAAGCGCGACGGTAGGCGCCGTGACCGAATGCGTCGAAAGCCGGAAGAAACTGGCCCTAGGTTCGGGTTCACCTACGGTCGGCAAGCTCTATGCGAGAGAACTGCAGGTACGCACTGAAAGGAGGATGGGGAGCGGGCCGTCGTGAGTGCCGCCCCTAACGACCAATGGTGGAATGCCTTTGCAAGGCTCACTTCAGGACTTCAGGTTCCCATGCCTGTTGATCCGGCGTTAGTTCCGAAGCGAAAGCTGCATACCGGCGCGTTGATGCCCGCCATAGGGCTGGGCACCTTCGGCTCAGACCGTGTGTCCGCCGAGTCGGTAGCCCAGGCTGTGAGTGGAGGCTTAGACGTCGGCTACAGACATTTCGACTGTGCCTCTGTGTACGGCAATGAAGACCGTATCGGGCAGGTTCTAGAGGGATTTCCCCGCGAACAGCTTTGGATTACGTCCAAACTGTGGAACGACAAGCATTCGAAAGAGGACGTTGTCCCGTCGTGCGAACAGTCGTTGTCTGACCTTCGCATGGATTACTTGGACATGTACCTCGTGCACTGGCCGTACCCTAACTTCCACCCACCCGGTTGCGACGTCAGCTCCCGCAGCCCCAACGCCCGGCCGTATGTGCACAGTGAGTTCATGGAGACCTGGCGAGAGATGGAGCGACTGGTCGACCTGGGGCTCGTCCGGCATATTGGCACTTCGAACACGACGATCCCCAAGCTGGAGCTTCTGCTGCGCGACGCTCGGATACCTCCCGCCGTGAACGAGATGGAGCTGCACCCGCACTTTCAGCAGCTCGAGCTCTTCAACTATGTTCGCAGCCGGGGTATTGAGCCGATCGGTTTCTGCCCCATTGGGTCACCGACCCGACCTGATCGTGACCGGACGCCCGAAGATACCGTCGACATAGAGGACCCGATCCTGGTCAGCATCGCGCGTGACCACGGAGTGCACCCGGCGGTGGTCTGCGTGAAGTGGGCCGTGCAGCGAGGGCAGACCCCAATACCCTTCTCGGACAGGCGCAACGAGTATGAGTCAAATCTCGAAGCCGTTGTGACTGATCCTTTGACAGAAGACGAGATGCAGGCCATCGCAGGCACAGACAAGAATGACCGCCTGATCAAGGGGCACGTCTTCTTGTGGAAGCAAGATCAGGCCTGGGAAGACCTGTGGGACATCAACGGTGTGATCGAAGGCGGCGGCTGAACTGGCAGAGGCGCGATTCTCTCGGGCAACTGGACCGTCGGTCCTTTTCGGCGTCGCGGCACGTCGGGTCACCGTGACCGCGAGCAGCTAATTCAGCGGTGGTCGGGACCGGCATCGATCCGGTGACCTCGCGCTTTTCAGGCGCGCGCTCTACCAACTGAGCTACCCGACCGCTCGTCCTGTTGCCAGGACGGCCTCCATATTGCCGCAAGAGACGCCATCGAACCGCACAGCGATGCGAAAAGCAACCCCGAACCTTACAGACGGAACACAGATACACACGCGAGAGCGGACCTGACGGGATTTGAACCCGCGACCTCCGGCTTGACAGGCCGGCGTGCACTCCAGGCTGCACCACAGGTCCCCGTCGCAGGCAAGCAGCTGCCGGCTGGGATGAATTGTCGTTGCCGCCGGACCGAGAGTGACGCACCCTAGGCCCGACTTCGAGATCCTAGGCGATAACGAGAGCGTCGTCAGCGGCCCGATGTCAGCTCAGGTGAGTCGGGCGCCGTCTTGAACAGCGTGCCCGACGAGTCGCGGGCATCCGGAGCAGCACTCTGTCGAGCTACTGCGTCTCGGCGATGACAACAGCCAGCACGAATCCGTCGTGTCCTTTGACACCAACTGTCTGAATAGCCGTCGCGCTCACCCGTGGTTCGTTCGCCAGCTGGTCCAGAAAGCGTCGCATGCCTTGAACGTTCCTATCGCTGCTTGCGGACTCGACTACCTGTCCTTGACGTACCACGTTGTCGACGACGATCAGAGTTCCGACGTGCGACATCTCCAGGGACCAGGCGAAATACTCTGCTGTGGATGGCTTGTCAGCGTCGATGAACACGAAGTCGAAGGGCGCGCGCCGCTGGTCCCTGAGCTTTGGGAGCGACTCAGCTGCCGGTCCGACCAGAATCTCCACCGCGTCCGACAGACCGGCGCGCGCGATGTTCTCCCTTGCCACAGCCGCGTGCCGAGGATCTGCTTCAAGGGAGACGAGGCGCCCGGACGAGGGCAGCGCGCGCGCGAGCCAGATCGTGCTGTAGGCGCCCAGCGTCCCGATCTCGAGAATGGTCCGCGCTCCGCTGACCAGCGCAAGGAGGTTCAGGAGCTTGCCCTGATTTGGCGCGACGTTGATCGAGGGAAGTCCGGCATCGGCGCTTGCCGCAAGCGTTGCTTCGAGCACGGTGTCCGGCGGCACAAGAAGGCTGGTGAGGTAGCGGTCGACAGCTGTCCACTGGTCTACAGTCACCGGACCTTATTACCATTCCCAAGTTCGGTTGGCTCGGCGGGACCTGCCCCGCAACCGCGATAGTCCGCGAAAGCCGAGCTGACGGTGACGACGGGGGCAGAACTGGTAGTGCGAGGTAAGCAGCGATCGGCCAGATTGCCTATTGTGACCCGCATGGGCCTCAGCGCTTCGCCGACAGTAGACAGCGCCGATCCGTCTGCCCTGTCGTGCGCGAAGCAGCGGTTGTCGAACGGCAGGTTCTCAGTACCAGCCGTCTCCCACGGCTGGCGTGACGAACGGGTGCCGGGTTGCTGCCGGCTTCATGACGCGACAGCGGCCGCGAACGACGGGGTTGTTCCCGTCCTCATCGAGTCGGGAGGTGACCGATCATGACCGAGAACATCGGTGAACTAGTCGCGGAACACCCGTTGTTCAGCGGGCTGCCCGTCGATGTGGCCGAACTGGTCGGAGGATGTTCGCAGAACGTGGCTATTGCCACGGGCGAGCTCTTGCTGGAGGAGGGTGAGCCGGCGCGGTCGCTCTACCTGCTGCGTCGTGGCCACGTGGCGCTCGAGGTGTACGAACCCGGTCGCGTACCCCTTGTCATCGACCGCATAGGTCCGGGTCAGGCCGTCGGCTGGTCCTGGATGTTCCCCCCGTACCGGTGGCACTTCGATGCCCGTGCTCTCGAGCCTGTTGGCGCCATCGCGATCGATGCTGACTGTCTGCGCGCGAAGGCAGAAACGGACCCGGCTTTCGGCTATCTGCTCATGAAACGTATCGCTGCGGTGATTCTCGATCGGCTTCAGGCGACACGTGTGCGGTTGCTCGATGTCTACGGGCGCGATGTCGCCCACTGAGCCGGGACCATCGTTGTATCTGCTCGCACCGAGGACCTGACCCGACGGTGGCCAGCCTCGTCGCGGCCGTCGGTGTTTTCAGCCGGTCGCTCGAGGGCCTCAACGTGCATCTGGTCACCGACGTCGCCGAGCTCGTCGCCTCGGCCCTCGAGCCTGCGAGCGGGTCGGCCGTCTCCGTAAAGGGGTCGGCCGCGGCGTGAGGGTCTGGGCACTTGACCACCCGGCGCCTGCCTCGGAGCGCTCGTTGCGCCTGGTCGAGCGCGCGATTGGCGAGCCGGGCCCGAACGAGATCCTCGTCGCGGTGGCTGTCTGCGGGGTCTGCCGCACGGACCTTCACCTCGTGGAGGGGGACCTCGCCCCCCGAGCTCGAGGTGTCGTGCCCGGCCACGAGGTCGTCGGCCATGTGGCCGCCAGGGGTCGAGACGCCCGGCGCTTCTCGGAGGGTGAGCGCGTCGGGATCGCGTGGCTGCGCGCGACCTGTGGTGTGTGCAGGTTCTGTATTCGAGGAGACGAGAACCTCTGCACCGCGCCAGGCTTCACCGGCTGGGACGCTGACGGCGGCTACGGCGAGTTCGCGCTCGTCGACGAGCGCTACGCCTATGGCCTGCCCGAGGTGTTCTCCGACTCCGAGGCCGCCCCGCTTTTGTGTGCGGGCATCATCGGATACCGCGCCCTTCGGCGCTCGGGGCTTTGTCCGGGCGGTCGCCTCGGCATCTACGGCTTCGGGGGCTCCGCTCACCTGACGGCCCAGGTGGCCATCTACGAGGGCGCCACCGTGCATGTGATGACGAGATCGCCCGCCGCCCGGGAGCTGGCCCTCGGGCTCGGGTGCGCATCTGCCAACGGCGCGGACGAGCCCCCTCCGGACAAGCTCGACGCGGCCATCTTGTTCGCCCCGGTCGGGACCCTCGTCCTCCCGGCACTGGCGGCCCTGGACCGGGGCGGACGCCTCGCCATCGCCGGCATCCACCTGTCGGACATCCCCCCGCTCAACTACGACGAGCACCTCTTCGAAGAGCGCGAGATCGTCAGCGTGACCGCGAACACACGCCACGACGGTGAGGAGTTCCTGGCGCTCGCCGCCAAGATGCCCATCCGGTGCACGACCACCGAGTACCCCTTCGAGAAGGCCGACCTCGCACTCGAGGACCTCGCCAACGACGCCGTGAACGGCGCAGCTGTGATCCGTGTCTCGGAGCACAGATAAGCGGGCCGGAGGAGAACACCGAACGCAACTGTGGCGACACTAAGCCCTTACAAACAGTGCACTTTCCACCACTAGGCCGGAGTTAGGCCGCGCCGATCTTGTCTCTCTGAACGACCCCCACTATGCTGCGAGGCAGCGAGCTCTTGGAAGGTCCGATGCCCCCCACCGTGACTGAAACACCGACGGCTGCACCTATGTCGGACGATAAAAAGTGGAAGATGATCGATGCGCGGATACGCCGTCGCGGGAACTCCCCCGACGCTCTCATCGAGGTTCTCCACGCTGTTCAGGAAGCCTTTGGGTACCTGGAGCCCGACGTGCTCGAGTATGTCGGCAACGCCCTCGGGGTTCCGCTGAGCCGTGTCTACGGCGTGGCGACGTTCTATTCGCTCTTCATGCTCAAGCCTCAGGGCGCTCACACCGTTGTCGTTTGCACAGGAACTGCCTGTTACATCAACCACGCTTCGGCGCTCCTCGGTCGAATCCATGAGCGGCTGGGCATAAAGCCTGGAGAGACGACCGAAGATCGCAACGTGTCCCTGCTAAACGCCCGCTGCCTGGGCGCCTGCAGCTTGGCACCGGCGGTGGTCATCGACGGGAGTGTTCATGGTAGGTGCACACCCGAAACTGTCGACCTCCTCTTGGAGGAACTACGCGCATGACTGATGTCAAGGACCGAGAGCAAGACCTAGACAGGCCGGAGGCGCAGCCGGAGGCCGGCGGTCCCCGGGCCTGTGCCCATGTCTGTGAAGCTGCAGGCTGCATGTCCCTCAATGCTGATCAGGTATTCGAAGCGCTACGGGAGCGAGCAACCGAGAGGGGTCTGGCCGACACCGCGGTCAAGCGAGTCGGCTGTCTGCGCCTATGTGTCGCCGGACCAGTCGTTGAGATACCGGAGCGCGGGCTGCTGTTCGAGGCTGTTGACCCGTCCTCACCAGAGTCCATAGACAGCGTCATCAACGCGCTGCAAGGCTCGGAAGGTGGACGGTCGACCGCTGACGATCCGTTCTTCGCCCGGCAAGTCAGGATTGTCCTGGCCAACTCGGGGGTCATCGATCCGGAAGACATCGATGACTACGTGGCCCACGGAGGCTACGAGGCACTGACGCAAACGGTCACGTCCAAGAAGCCGGAGGAGATTCTCGAGGAGGTCGTTCGCAGTGGGCTTCGCGGCCGGGGCGGAGCAGGTTATCCGACCGGCCTCAAGTGGAGGACTGTGGCCAAGTCTTCGGGCGCTGAAGGAAAGTACGTTATTTGCAACGCTGACGAGGGTGACCCCGGAGCCTTCATGGACCGAAGCGTCCTCGAGAGCGTGCCGCAGCAGGTTCTCGAGGGCATGGCGATCGCCGCGTACGCCGTCGGCGCTTCTCAGGGTTACATATATGTCCGTGCCGAGTATCCCTTGGCCGTCAAGCGGCTGCGGCTGGCCATTCGCCAGGCAGAGCGCAGCGGTCTTCTCGGCGCCAACATTGCCGAGACGGCATTCGGGTTCCATGTTGACATTCGCATCGGCGCGGGGGCGTTCGTCTGCGGCGAGGAGACAGCCCTGATCGCTTCGATCGAGGGTCGCCGCGGTACACCGAGACCACGCCCGCCGTTCCCGGCTCAATCAGGGCTGTGGGCGCGGCCGACGTTGATCAACAACGTCGAGACACTAGCGAGCATCCCATCCATCGTTCGCAACGGTGGAGACTGGTACAGGGCGATCGGCACGGAAAAGAGCCCTGGCACAAAGGTCTTTGCCCTAGCAGGGCGAGTTGTCAATACTGGCCTCATCGAGGTCCCGATGGGCGTAAAGCTGCGTGACATCGTCTTCGACATCGGTGGCGGGATCATCGGCGGCGCCAAGTTCAAGGCGGTCCAGACCGGCGGACCGTCGGGCGGTTGCATTCCCGCCGACGACTTGGACATGCCGGTGGACTACGAGTCCCTGGCCCAAGCCGGTTCCATCATGGGATCGGGCGGGATGATCGTCATGGACGAGACGTCTTGCATGGTTGACGTCGCCAAGTACTTCATGGACTTTTGCAAGGATGAGTCCTGTGGCAAATGCGTCCCATGTCGTGTGGGTACGGTCCAACTGCACGGGCTGCTCGACAAGATCACTCGGGGCGAGGGGGAACCTGGTGACCTGGACACCCTGGAGCGTCTGGCCGTCATGGTGAAGAGCACGAGCCTGTGCGGGCTAGGCCAGAGCGCCCCGAATCCCGTCTTCAGTACCCTTCGCTACTTCCGGGACGAGTACGTCTCACACATCGAAGATCGAGTCTGCCCAGCTGGAGTGTGCCCGATGACCTCGTCGGTGGCGTCATGAGCGTAAGGACTCTTGTAATCAATGGGAAGGACGTAGCCGGCGACGCCGATCAGACGATCCTCGAGGTCGCTCGAGAGAATTCCATCCACATCCCGACCCTTTGCCATCTCAAGGGCCTCTCCGACGTCGGGGCGTGCAGGCTCTGCGTGGTCGAGGTCGCGGGAGTCAACAAGCTCCTAGCGGCCTGCGTGACCAAGGTCGAGGAGGGTATGTCGGTAGTGACCGACTCGCCCACGCTCCACGACTACCGCCGGACGATCATCGAGATGCTCTTCATGGAGCGGAACCACGTCTGCTCGGTATGCGTCGCCAACAATCACTGCGAGCTGCAGGACGCGGCCAAAGAGCTCGGCCTGACTCATTTCGATCTGCCGCCGCTCGAGCCGGTGGTGGAGGTCGACGCAAGCCACGAGAGGTTTGTGATCGACCACAACCGCTGCATCCTTTGCACCCGATGCGTCAGGGTGTGCGATGAGATCGAGGAGGCCCACACCTGGGACGTCTTCGATCGGGGTGCTGGGTGCCGTGTCATCACCGATATGGGAACGCCCTGGGGGGAGTCGCGTACTTGTACAAGTTGCGGCAAGTGTGTCCAGGTGTGCCCGACGGGTGCCTTGTTCGAGAAGGGCCGGTCCGTGGCAGAAGCCAAGCATAGGCGGAGATTCCTTCCTTACCTTAGAGCTCTTGAACAGGACCAACAGTGACCAAAGCGACCCTTGCGACTGTGTGGTTGGACGGCTGTTCCGGCTGCCACATGTCATTTCTGGACATGGATGAGCGCCTGCTAGACGTCGCGGCGAGGGCCGACCTCGTTTACAGCCCCCTTGTGGACGTCAAGGAGTTTCCTGCCATGGTTGACGTCACACTTGTCGAGGGCGCGGTCAGCAGCGAAGACGACCTCGAGAAGATTCGAATGGTGCGCGCTCACACGCGCATCCTCGTATCACTTGGCGACTGTGCGGTCACGGCGAACGTGCCCGGCATGCGGAATCCCTATGGTCCTGGTCCGCTCCTGCAGCGCGCATACATCGAAAATGTGACAATTAACGCGCAGTTGCCTTCCCAAGTGGTCCCGAAATTGCTGGCCAAGTCGCGACCCGTGCACAAAGTAGTTGACGTAGATGTATTTCTGCCAGGGTGCCCGCCATCGGCTGACCAGATCTTCTGGGTGGTTGACGAATTGCTAGCCGGTCGGATACCGGACACCGCAAAAATGTCGCGTTTTGGCACCTGAGTTCGGAGAGAGAATGACGGAGATCATCATCGATCCAGTAACACGGATCGAAGGCCATTCCAAGATCACCATCCAGCTAGACGAACTGGGGCAAGTGGTTGACGCTCACTTTCATGTGACCCAGTTCCGGGGTTTCGAGAGGATCAGTCAGGGGCGACCATTCCATGAGATGCCAGCGCTTATGGCGCGCATTTGCGGAATCTGCCCCGTGAGCCATCTCATCGCGTCGGCTAAGACCTGCGAAGAGATCATGGCTGTTTCGATCCCCCCAGTCGCGGTGAATCTGCGAAGAGTGATGAATCTCGCTCAGATGGTGCAGTCACATGCCCTCAGTTTCTTTCACCTTTCGTCGCCGGACCTGCTATTGGGCTTCGACGCCGATGCCGCTGGGCGTAACTTCCTGGGCGTGGCCGCGGCCGCGCCGCAGCTGGCACTCGACGGTGTGGCAATGCGAAAGTTCGGCCAACAGATCATCGAGCGGCTCGGCGGCAAGCGGGTCCACCCCGGATGGATCGTGCCTGGTGGCGTCAGCCACCCACTGGAGCCGGAGATCCGCGACGAGATTCTCGCTGGAATCCCGGACGCTCTGGAGCGAATCCGTCGGACTCTTAGTTGGTACAAGGCAAACGTCGCAGATTGGGCAGACGAAGCAGCCGTATTTGCCAACTTCCCGTCGTTGTACATGGGCCTTGTGCATGAGAACGGCGACATCGCCTTCTCCGACGGTGACCTGCGAGTAGTTGACGCCGCCGGCTACCTCGTGGCCGATCACATCGACCCGCGGCCCTACTGGGACTACCTCGGAGAGTCAGTCGAGCCGTGGTCCTTCCTCAAGTCGACCTATTGGAAGGACCTTGGCTATCCCGAGGGTCTGTACCGCGTAGGCCCCTTGGCTCGGTTGAACGTAATAGACCAGATGGGGACTCCCGAGGCGGATGAAGAATTACAGCAATACCGGGAGCGGCTCGGCCGGTACCCCGCCAGTTCCTTCTACTACCACCACGCCCGGCTCATCGAGATCCTTCACTGCATTCACGCGATCGCGGCACTCCTCTCGGATCCGGGGATTCTCGATGATCGCGTCAGGGCAGTCGCCGGGGCCAACCGATCCGAGGGCGTCGGCGTGTCTGAGGCTCCCCGTGGCACGCTCCTTCACCACTACCGCGTCGACGAGAACGGTTTGATCGAGTGGGCCAATCTCATCATCGCGACCGGCCACAACAACCTGGCGATGAACCGGGGCGTTCTCGAGGTCGCTCGTAAGTACGTGCACGGGACCGAGATCCAAGAGAGCATGCTGAACCGAGTCGAGGCAGTCATTCGCTGTTTTGACCCCTGTCTCAGTTGTTCGACCCATGCCATTGGGGAAATGCCACTCAACGTGCAGCTGATCGGCCCGAACGGGCAGGTGCTCGACGAGTTGGCTAGGTGAGCGTCGCAGGCAACGTTCTCATCATCTGTTACGGCAATCCGATCCGCGGAGACGACGGAGCTGGCTGGCGAGCTGCAGAACTGTTGGCCGATGATCCTCGCGCCGTCGGAGCGCAAGTACTGGCCCGCCATCAGTTGACGCCGGAATTGGCAGAGGACGTAAGTCGCGCCAGCCTTCTCGTGCTTGTCGACGCCTCCGAAGAACCGGGCGTGGCCGGGTCCGTCTCGGTCTACCCCGTGCCTGACTCGCCGAAGGCCGGGTCGGCATTCTCGCATCATGTCGACCCCACCCACTTGCTACAGCTCGCCGCCACCCTTTTCGGACAGTCGCCCCGCGCAGTGCAGGTGAGCATCCGAGTCGCCGACATCGATCCCGGAACTGCTCTGTCTGCTCCCGTCGAGGCTGGCATGCCTATGCTCGTCGACGCCGTGATCGACCTGATCAACCAGCATCGGCAACGCTGTGCATGAGATGTCGCTCGTCGCCGAGCTTGTCGACGAGTGTTGCCGCCGGGTTGACGGCCGGGCGGTATCTCTAGTGAGGGTGCGCTGCTCCCTGCCCGACATTGACGGGGAACTACAGCAGGCCTTCACAATGCTGACCGCAGCTACACCTTTGCAAGACGCCGTCCTCCAAGTCGAGACTCTGCCGGTCATCGTGGACTGTCCCTGTGGCTACGTCGGTCCGGCTGCCGAAGACGTTCTAGTGGGCCACTTGTTCGTCTGCCCCGACTGTTCGCGCGTGGGGCCTGTTCGGTCTCCAACTCTGGAGTTGCTCGAGGTCCGCATGTCACTGTCGACCCCGTTTCCGGGCGAAATAGCCAGTCCACGAGACTGACCCACGTGCACCCGTGCTGCCTGCCACGGCACGGGCGCTGTCGGGTCGGGGCCGTCCCTCTGCTCCCGGCTCATAAGCAGTGATCGACGGTCAGGTCAGATGATGGGGCCGCGCTCGGAGTCTTCGATCGACGTCCCAGGTTCGCAGTACTCGCGGAGCAGCGCCTCGACCGCGTCGGGATCGTCGGGTGTTATGAAAGGCCGGACGTAGCGGCCCAAATCGAGGATGAGCCCGACACTCTTCTTCGGCCTTGCCGGGTCAAGGCTTGCCCAATAGCGAGGGTTCGCGGTACCCCAGATTCTCCCTTTTCCACTGAACGCACCAATCTCGACGCGCTTCACCGAGCGAATCGAGGCGTAGGGGATGCGCTTAGTACCCCAGGGAAAGTAGTAAGCGCGGATCTGGATGCGGTCGGACAGGCACTCGATCCAGCGGTCACGGTATCGGCTGTCCACGGTCCACCTCCGGGCGTCGGCTCATCGATCAGTCACCTTCCGACGGAGACTACTTTGAGTGCCCGTCGTACGCCGACCAGGTCGACGACGCATCCCCCCGTGGCCATCCCCCAGCGATCGGGAGTGTCGCGTGTCGCCACCGGTTGAGTACTGACCCTCATCACCGGGCGGCCCTCTCTCGCGGCGATCCGCCACTTTCCGTGCTGGAACGCATGAGTGAGCCGGTGTTTGAGAGCACCTAGATCGATTCTTGCGCGGTACCGAAGAATCGCAATGATGGTGACATCCGCGAGACATTGGTCGGCGTTTATGTCGTCTTCGTCCAGGTCGTCGGCGTGGTCTCGGAAGAAGCTGAGGGCCCCGATTGTCTCATCCGCAATAGCAAGAGCAGGCATCGATTCTTGAGGTAGCTGCGCTCTTGAAGGGGCTGTGTCTTGTTCAGGTTTCGCGTCCGAATGGAATTGGCACCATCAGTACCAAGTTGCGGATCCCCGTCATGACACCGATGCGGTGGGTGGCTTGCGATCATTTCGCAACGAGCGCGCCACACGAAGGACTTTCATCCGTAATATAGTGTTGTGGGAACAATACGTAAGGGGACACGTGCACTGGGCTGCTTCACTTTCGCGGTCCTCCTCGTTGTCCAAGCGGGGGCGATCGCGTTCCCCCATTTGACTAGCGCAGACTTGCAATCGAAGACGACAAGTCTGGGCCTGACGAGGTTGCCTCCAGGTGTGCAGCTCGTAGACAGAGGTGTGTTCGAAACACTTACCCCCGACGGCAATGACCTTCTCGCGGTGCAGGGCTACGGGACAGGAGTCACCGTCGTTCGCGTCGATCCGGCTCACGCCGACGTCCTCGTCCGGTCCCCGGTGTTGCCCGAGGCGACCCAGCTCTTCGTGGTCAAGTCGAGCATCTGGGTCGAAATCGATGCTGCCGGCTCGGTCGTCGGGCGTCTGCTCCAGCTCGATTCGTCGAGCCTTCGCCCAGTCCGTTCCGTTCTCCTCAACCAACTGAGTGACGTGGCTGCAACCTCGACGGGGCTTCTCTGGGCCGCCACTGGGCCGTCAAGGTGCAACCTGAAGCGCCTCGCCCCGCAGAGTGGTGCGGTGCTCGCGCATGTCACGCTTCCAGGTTCGTTCTGTGATCTCGCTATAGATGCCTCCGTGGGCATTCTGCTATCGGTCAATTCCAATGGCGAGCTCGTTTCGCTGGAAGCTCGGAGCGGCCAGGTGCTTCACCGCTCACGGTCGGCGCGGGGTGGGTATTGGAGCTTTGTCGCTGCCGACGGATTCTTCTGGTTCGATTCCGGCGGGATGAGTCTGCCGAGCACTCTCTCGATCTACCGGAGCACCACGCTCCGACTCGTGCGACGAGAAGTGCCTCCTGCAGGGCCATGTGCAGACATGACTCAGCCGTTCTTCGGATGCGCCGGTGACGCGCTCAGCTACACCGCTGGGCTCGTGTGGGCTGCAAACTGGAACTCTCTCGGCTGTGGTGACCCGGAGACATTGGTTCTCAAGGGCAGCTCTCGCACGCTCGGCGCGATTTTCCCAGTCGTCACCATCGGATCCACGACATACGGCATCGACGAAGCGCCGTACCCGTCAGACTCGGTAGGCATCGTCCGCTTCACGGCGCCACGAAGCTGCAGGGCGCTGATGAAGCGCGGCTAACCCTGGCTGTCTCAGCTCGCTGGGTTACGCCCTGACCAGCAAGAATGCTCAGCCTGGAGAGCTCTTCACATGAGCGGTACGGTGGCGACGAACCTCAGGTCGTTCACGAACGCGGTGGCCGCGGAACCGACGTGAACTCAGGCCTGTTGGTTCACAGTTGTTGCGAAGCGAGGTTTACGTCCCCGCAGAGGTGCACCACCACGCCGAGTTGGGCGAACGCGGCAGCTTTGGCGACGAGGGCGCGGTCGGCCTGGTCAGCATCGGGCCCGTAGACGACCTGCACGTGATTGGCCTTGTGTCGAGCCATGAACTGGTCGCGGCTGACGCCGTCCAACACGGCGTGCATCATGGGCCACTCGTAATTGGTCGCCCGCCACCGCCGCTCCGTCTCCTCGGCCGGTAGCTCGACAGCACGCCCACGTCCGATGTCGTAGTGAAGCGCCCCATCCATCACGTACAAACGGGACCAGACGATCTCACCTGGCCTGGAGATGCCGCGCAGGGTGCCGCCGCCCAACGGGAAATACACCGGGGACTGACGCATGCTGGTGGCGCCGGCGTAGCCGTGGGCGAAGTGGGAGGCGGGCACGGAGCCCGAGATCTCAAAGACCCACACGAACTGGCCGTCGAAGTCTTCGCCCCAGCGGACGTCGTGAAGAGTCGTGGATGGATCCAGTCCCATCGCGGTCCAGACCCGGTTGGTGACGAGGGCGTCGACGGCGACTCCTTCGTCCACTTCGTTGAAGTTCGGCAGCGCCTGGTTGCTCCAAAGGACTCGCGAGCCGTCGCGGCTCCGCACCGGCGGACGGTCGGGGTTGTTGAGCAGCCCTTCGGTGATGTCCGACGCGGCTACGAGGTCCTTCAAGCCCTGTTGGTACTGGATGCCGACACAATCGAGACCGAAGTCATCACTTATCCTGAGGGCAGCGATGTACATGGCGAACTGCTGACGTAATTGCTCGTCGGTCAGCTCGGTAGCCTCGTCCTTCCCGGTGCAAAAGGTCATACCGCGATCGCTCAACCAACGCCGGACGGCCGTGGTTTCCTCTTCGCCGACCGTCGCCATCTCGGCGTAGAGCGCGCTCTGGGAAAGCCTCTCCTTGTAGATCCCGATGCCATTGAGCAGGTCATCGTCAATTATGGCGTTGTACATGCCCATGCACCCCTCGTCGAATACGCCCAAGATGGCCTTGTCGGTGAGGAGCTTGTTGGCGATGGCAACGCCAAGCTGGAACTCGGGGCTCGAATCAGGCAGGGTAGGCAGCGGGCGCACGTGGGACGCGTCGTGAACGATCTTGCCCGTTTCCGTCCACTGCTTTATCCCGTCACGGAACCACTCGTCGGTGAAGTCCGTGCTCCAGATGGTCGAGTATTCCCTTCCCATCTTGGTCATTGACGCGTTCAGGTTGAGTAGTCCCACCAAGCCCGGCCACGTGCCGTCGAAATTGGCGACGGTAAGGACCGGCCCTCGATGGGAGCGGAGACCGGCCAGGACATGGTGGCTGTACTGCCAGACCGTTTCGGCCACCACCAAGGGTGCATCTACTGGTATACCGGCGAAAACGGACATTCCCATACGCTGGCTATCGATGAACCCATGACCTTTGACCGGGTCGTAAACATGGGCCCGGTGGGTGGACCACCCGAGGTCGGCCAGAGCGGAGGTCAGGGACCGTTCCAGCTTCTCCTGCGTCGGCCAACCGGCTGTGTTCGGCGACTGGCGCAGGTCGCCGCTGGCAACGAGCCAAACGGTCTTGGGCTCTAGGACTGGCCTCTCAGAGATTGTCGGAAGCTTGTAGTTGGGCATGCCTGGTCCTCTTGTTGGTGATCGTGTGCCTCGTGAAGGCTAATGAGCAATGGTCACGATCGTACCGGAGTGACCCCGCCGCGGACACCTCGCGTTGATGTGACCTAGGAATAACCGCCGGATTCGTCGATCGGCGGTAGCAAGGAGAAGAGATCGGCTCGTTCCTCGTTTCGTACCACTCCGAAGACGAGGAGGAGGTCGAGTGACGATTAGGGACGATTCGGTCCCCGACGGTACGCACTCTTGGGACGATGACCGCCGATTTGTTGGTGTTTCGGGCAGTTCCAGCGTTTCCGGGGACGGATTGGCCACGCGAAGGCAAGAAAGGCTGTCGAGCACTCGATGCTCGTCGCCACCTTCCACGTCCTCGACCAGTGCGTCCCCTATGCGGACCTCGGCTCTGACTGGTTCCAAGAGCGTCGTCGCGACGCGCACGCGCGGCGTTTCACCCGACAGATCGAAGCCCTCGGCTACCGCGTCAGCATCGAGCCGGCCGAAGCCGCCTGAGTGATCGACAACTGAACTTCGGGAGTTCGTCCCGCAACGGGGCACTGTCCCTGACCTCGCGCGTGCTTGATAAAGGGTTTTCGTGTCAGGAACGCTGTTCGGCCTCCGAGGCGGAACCCGTTCCGCAGCGGCTACCGCTGAAAACAGTTGCTGGGCTGTCGTGACGATGGTTGGGTCCCGTCATCCTTCAAGGCAGGCGCAGGTAATGGCGAGGAGCGGAGTCAGCTGGCGATCTTCTCGGCGCCTTGTTCAGGCTGGGCGGAACGAGCCGATGATGGTCCGGGCGACTAAGCCGTCGCCTGCGAGCCCGATGGTGAGCGTGACGATCTTCCGGGAACTGGGGCGCCTGATCGTGTACAGGCCAGGCCCGAAAAGGGTGTTGTCACCGGGGGAGAGACAGATTCTCAACGAGTGGATCCGAGCACAGGGCATGGATGTGGGCCCGGTGATGTACTCCATGCCGTAGAAGCTGAGGGGCGGAGAGGAGAGTACAGCGCCTTCCTGGTCGAACAAGGAATCGGTAAGGCCGAGGGCCGTCCCGCCTCCGGACACGATGCCCCCTCCCGTGATGGAGGCCTGACCCCCGGAGTACAACAAGACCGTGTTGGGCTGCATCCACAGGGGGCTGTCGCTTCCGAGCTGTGGGAGTCTCCTTGCCCAGTGATCGAGTGACCAGTTCGACGGTACGGCGAACTGCAGACCGTCGGCAATCAGCCACCCCCAGTTCGCCGGTACCGCCGGCGCGGGAATGAGCTTGGCGAGGGCCGCCCGGGCCGAGTAGGTGAGCGTATGGAGCACCGCCCGGGCCTCCGGGCCCTCGGTGTAGATGACGAAGCCCAGCTTGGGGAGCGACACCTCCTGCCATTTCCCAACGACCTTGGGGCCGTCGACCGCGATGCCGTTGATCCGCTGATGCCTCAACGCCTTGGCACCTCGGAGGGAGGCGGGGTACCAAACGAGGACTGTCGTGTCGGACAGCCCACCTTCACAATCCGGCTTCGGCGGGTTGTTCGGGCTGGGGCTGGTATAGATGAGTGTGACCGGGCCCGGAAAGTCGGTGGGGCATTGAAGGGGCGCTGATTGGGTGTACCAGACGTCCCAAGTCGGACGGACCGCCATCTGGATGTAGCCGAACGAAAAAGGCAACCAACCGCGGGCACCTCAGCGGTATCGACGGCCGCACGCTGGGCTCGGAACGGGCTGGCAGCCGCCGACCTGCCGCCTGAGTGCTCAGCGCACCCACACCGACTAGCACGGCGAGCAGCAGCATGAGACCCAGCCTCGACGACTTCACCGAGCGCGACCTTTGACCAGGACCGTAGGCTCCTGAGTCATCCCTCACCTGGATCAGATTAGGGCTAGTCCGGGTTGGGTCTTGATGCACCTTCAAGACCCAACCCGGACTTGTGAGCCGTTGCCCTGGTCCCAACTTCGGCCGCGTCACTGTCGACCAGGATCGCAAGCACGTCGCGGATCGATCGCTCGCGACCCAGGGTTTTTCGCAGCGGCAGGTGGTGTTCAACCTGGCAGCGCTTGCGACGGTCGTCCTTGTCCTTGATCACGTAACCCTCGGTGACCAGGTCGTTGACGATAGCGAAGGAACTGCGCTCGGTGATTCCGAGCATTGTCGCGATGTCGCACAAACGCACCCCGGGGTCGTGTGCGATGCAGACAAGGGCCCGAGCATGGTTGATGAGGAAGCTCCACTCAGCCATCGGCCACTGTTATTAGAAGGTCATTGCTAGTGTTCTATAACTGGTGTATGGTGGCAATAGATCCGTGAAGGCCCGACTGGATGCCGAGCAACTCGGAAGTCAGGCAGGGCAAGTGACGGAAGACCTGAAGGCGCGCAAGCTCACCTTCGAGGACATCATGAGGAAATATGAGGACCCCACCTACGGAGGCCTCGGGTACCTCGGGGAACGTCATCAGCATCGTCACGACCGCCGCTTTAGGCACTGGGCGGACGTGCTCGCCGTCGACCTGGCGAACGAGCAGGAGATGACCTACAAGCAGTTTTCCGACTGGCTCGAAAGTCGGTACGGCCACTACTTCGGCGATGCCGTTTTCAGCGGGTTCAACCACAGACAGGCCGAGGCCGACGCTCGCCGCTGGCACTTGGTCCGCATCGTCAAAGTACCTTCTCCATTCCAGGTTCCGTCTGTCCCGCCGAAATGGCCACGCCTCGGCGTTGTCCGTACCGACGGGAAGGCAGAACCCCCGACGCCGGCACCCTTGCCGGAGAAAGGCCTCCCATGAGGTCCGACACCAAGACCGGAACAGTTCGCCGTTCCAACCCGTCGAGCGACCGTTACGGCCTTTTCAATCCTGAACGCCGTATCAGTGGCATCGTTGATCGGCGCGTCGACCGCGAGCGGCGCCGGGGACAGCGTCGAACTGAGTATCTGGTGCCATTGTCGGCATATTTGTCGTAGCGGAACCGTAATCGGGCCTGGGCGTCAGGACACCAGCCAGATTCGGTACGCGCACCGGCTGCTTGATCGCGCCACCGAACCTCGCGGGGTGACGGCCAGGTTGACAGATCGAAGGCGTGCCGACGGTGGCGACACTCGCGACGAGTCCTCGCTCTTGAGTCCTCCAATTGTTCAAATGTGCCACGTGCCGGCCACCCAGGGTCACCGCGGCAGGTGTGGTTTGCGGTCGGCGCGGCGAGGACACTTGCTCGACCAGTAGGTGACGCCTACTGTTCCTCGTTTTCCCACTTCTCGTTCCGTGCTGCGACGCGCTCGCGCCAGTTCTCAGCCTCCTCCTGGGTCAGGTACGGGCCCATTCGATCCATTTGCTGGCACTCGTCGCGCGTTTCGACACCCTTGTGCTTGAAGCAGTAGTACCACTCACCGTCTGCGTCGCCGAGGCGCATTGATTCGTCGGTCATGACACCCAGGCTACGGCGCGGCGCGCGCGGCCGACGGGGTTGCCGTGGCTGTCGAGCCCCACGGGGACGGTATGGGACAACCGTTCCTAAACACTGAGCAGAACTGATTCCTGCCCGGCGGGCGACCACGAACGGTCCTCAGTCGCCTCGTCGCCGGAGGGTGCCCGTTCGCCAGGAAGGGTCCTCTGCCGCGATCGCGGCTGC
>Ga0224535_1000194_pt1 | contig 18445 bp, 15 predicted proteins | sample 714E13034metaG_FD_179898 | JGI IMG/M metagenome (GOLD analysis project Ga0224535, IMG submission 179898) | Peat soil microbial communities from Stordalen Mire, Sweden - 717 E1 30-34 | ecosystem: Environmental > Terrestrial > Soil > Wetlands > Peat | place: Sweden: Norrbotten County, Stordalen... | reverse complement strand
AACATTGTATTCATCGGACAACGCCCTCATTATCCCCGTCGAAATGGTTGTTTTACCAACTGCGCTTCCTGTTCCTGCAATAACAGCTCTCATAGTAATTAGTGATATATGATCTTATTTATAATGTTTTGATTTTTTCACAAAATTTTAATAAATATCATAGTCATACTGTGATCAATGAACAAAGTTAAGAAAATGGAAATTCTTGGGGATTCGGCCAGGTACGATCTTTGTAATTATGGTAATTATAATACTGATAACTTCCTATCCGGAAAATTACCAGGGATTTACAATGCAACTACTGGAAATGGGGACTGTATACCATTATTTAAAGTTCTTATGACCAATAAGTGTTCAAATGACTGTCGTTATTGTGTTAACCATGGTGCTCATGATTTTAACAGGGTTGAATTCACTCCTGATGAACTTACATCCATTTTTCTTGATTATTATAACCACAGATTAGTTGAAGGTTTATTTTTAAGTTCAGGAATACCTGGTGATGTGGATGTCTCCATGGAGAACATGGTCGAAGTTGCAAGAAAGCTTAGATTAGAACATGAATATCTTGGATATATACATCTAAAAATATTACCGGGATCATCCTATGACCTTATTAAAAGAGCTATGAGTTTAGCGGATCGTGTGAGTGTTAATATAGAAGCAGCGACATCTGAAGGATTTGAAGAGTTATCAACTACAAAAACATTGAATTATGATATTTTAAGGCGAATGAAATGGATTAAAAGGTTAATGAAAAGAAATGACAATCTTGCACCTTCAGGTCAAACTACACAGTTCATTGTAGGTGCTTCGGATGAATCAGATTCAGATATATTGCAGCGTGTTGATTGGCTTTATAATAAAATGGATATTAAACGTAGTTATTTCAGTCCTTTCAAATCAATGAAAGATACTCCACTTGAAAATAGGGTTGAACCAAATCCCAAAAGGACATCAAGACTTTATCAAGCTGATTACTTAGTTAAATCATATGGTTTTGATATTGAAGAACTTGTATTCCAAGAAGATGGTAATATGACACTTGAAATGGACCCAAAATATTCTGCAGCACTCTCAAATATGGACATGTTCCCCGTAGAAGTAAACTCTGCAAGTTATAAGGAACTTTTAAGAGTCCCAGGAATTGGTAAAATATCAGCAAGAAGAATTATTGAATATAGAAAACAGAATATTTGTTTCAAAAGTCTTGAAGAATTGAAAAATATTGGTGTAATAACATCTCGAGCAGAAACTTTTGTAAAATTGAACAAATCATATCAAACTACTCTTTAAATTTTTTGATTTACTATTACATTTTATGAATTCTCTTTTAAGCTAAAATCTATGAAAGAACAATACATCAGTAGTTTTGATTATAAGTTATAATTTATAAGTTATTACTTATAACTTATAACAAATTTTTTATATCTCCCTATCTTCAAACTCACCCCATAGATCGGGGTATTTATCCTTTACTGCTTCCTCTATAAGAGATGATGCTTCTTTGCTTATACTAAATTCAGGTTTAGTTTTCTTTAAAAGTCTTAAAACTGCAGCTGACTTAGCTGACCATAATGAGATACGAGGATTCTTTCTAACCTCTAGGATAACATTTTCAACTAAAGTTTGATCGATTGTAGGTTTAATTTCGTTATTATCGGATTTTTTAGTAGATTGGTTAGTAGTTTTATTTTTCATCGTGTCTTTCTTAGATTTAGAAAGATTGTTTCTACTATCCTTCTTTCTTATACCTTTAGAGTTTTTGAAATTATGTTCAGTATCCTTTTGTTCTTTTTCATCGTTATAATCAGGCTTTATAAGCGCGTCTAGTCCCCTTCCTAGTGCACTTTCTTTTTTATGTGCAGTCATTTATTGTCCTCCAATCCATCGAGTTTAATTAGTTCCTTTGCAAGATTTATGTAGGCTTGAGAACCACTGGATTCTTCATCATAGATGATACATGGTTTACCATGGCTAGGTGCTTCTGCAAGAGTTATGTTACGTGGAATTGTTGTTTTGAATACGTGTTCACTTGCACCAAAATACTCCTTCACATTACTATATACATCTCTACCAAGTCTTGTTCTTGAATCATAAAGTGTTAATAAAATACCTTTGATTGGGGAGGGACTCTTAAGTCGTGTTTCTACTAGTTGAATTGCTTCTAAAAGATCGGCCATTCCTTCTAATGCATAAAATTCAGCTTGAATGGGAATAATTACGCTATCTGCAGCAACAAGACAGTTGATAGTCAAGATTCCCAGAGAAGGGGGCACATCAATAAATATATAATCATATTCATCTGTAATTGTTTCCATTGCCAGTTCTAGTATGGTGTGATAACCTACTTCTTTACTAAGCTCTATTTCCGCGCCACTTAGGGCTATATTACTTGCCACTACATCCAAGCCAGGAATATCAGTATCAATCACCGCATCATCAATTGTACTTGCACCTGTCAATACAGAGTATATAGTGTTAGTGATTTCATTTTTCTCGACTCCAAATCCGGTTGTAGCATTGCCCTGCGGATCCATATCAATTACTAATACCTGTTTACCATAAAGTGCTAGTGCTGCTGCTAAGTTTACTGCGGTTGTGGTTTTTCCACAGCCTCCCTTCTGATTCAGTATTGCGATTATTTCAGTCATTATTCATCCTCCTAAATTTATTATAAGTTCTAAATTATAACTTATAAGTTATAATATAAATATTTTTATAATATTATTATACCCATAATAAAATAGTTATTTTAAAAATTAAGTCCTAATAAACCCTATAAGTCGAAGATTAAATTAGAAATACAAATTATTCACATAACAGCATATTTAGAAAAATATATTAAATAAACAAGATATAACATAAATAAGGTGTAATATGTCTGATGGAAAAATTTGTATAAAATGTGAAGAATGCGGATTTGTAAGGGATTTAAAGGGAGAAACTAAACCTATTGAAGAAGGATCTTACAATAGATTACGTTCAGGTAATACCAGAAGGAATATCAAAGAGGAACCTGTAGAATCACAGGGTACCTGTCCTGAATGTGGATGTATAGATTATGTTATAATATTAATATAAATTAGGGAATTATCTTCTTTTGTTAACTATAATTCTATTATATACTATTTTTTTTATTTTCAATAATCAACTTAAAATTTCAGAGAGTATTAATATTTAATCTGTATAAAAAAAATAAAAAAAATTAGAAACTAACTCTATTAGCTAGTTTTACAGGTAATGGAAGTTTTCTGAAAGGCATACCTTCAGTTTGGTCATGAATCTTCTGTATAAGATCTCCCATTTTCATTGAAAGTTTCTCATTAGTTTCACGAACATTTACTGTTAATGGGCCTTCATTAAGTTCTTTGTCACCAATAACAATCACATAAGGTGCCCATTCCCCTCCTGCATTTCTGATTTTTTTACCAACTGTTTCGTGTCTATCATCGATATCGACCCTTATATTCTGGTTTCTTAGTAGTTGGGCAATTTCTTCTGACTTTTCAATATGACGTTCAGCTATAGGTATAATCCTAACTTGTGTGGGTATAAGCCACACAGGGAGCATTGGAGGTTTATCCTTTCTATCAATAGCACTTTTTTCTAGTAAACTGCATATAACTCGTTCAATACTTCCAGTAGGGCTGCAATGTATTATTATAGGGTTTATTTCCTCTTCTTCAGAATTGATATATGTAATTCCAAACCTCTCACCACTTTCAACATCTATCTGAATTGTAGGATTTTCAATAGGCCGTCCAAGATAATCTATTGCAGCAAAATCCATTTTCGCAACCCAGTAATGTTTTCTCTCTGGAAGTATCTCAAGCAGAACAGGTTTACCGATTTTATTTGCGGCAGCATAAATCCAATCTTCATTTTCATCTAAGAATTCTTTTGTTGCCCTCATAATTACTTCATAGTTAACATCAAGATCCACACCAGTCTGTTTACACATGGAAATCTGTTTATCAAATTCAACCATTGCTTGATCAATATCAACACATACCGTATGAAGATCGGGCATTGTGAATCCTCTAAGTCTTTTAAGACCGACTACTTCTCCTTTTTTCTCCAATCTAAAACTGTAGGTCGAGAGTTCATAAATACCAACAGGTAGATTTTTCCAAGTTAAAAATGAATCAGAAAGTACTCTAAAGGCTCCAAAACAGCATGCATACCTGAGCATTAATTCTTTGTTTTTTGTAGCCAGCCTGTATTGGCGTTCTCCAAATTTTTCTGCGTGTACACGTATTGCATCATCTGCAAGATCGTACATTATTGGAGTTTCAACTGGCATGGCACCCCTTTCTGTTACTAAATTGTATACATAGTCCGATAAAAGATCCCTAATAAGTCTACCTTTAGGATACCATCTTAGGTGCCCAATATCTGCTGATGGTTCGTAATCTGCTAAACTTTTTTCTCTCATTAATTTAACATGTGGAGGTTCTTCACCCGATGATTTCATCCTTCCTAGTTCGTAATCTACTAATTTTTTAAGGTCATTTTCATCATAGACGAACTTTTCAGTGTCCATAATTTTCCCGTCATGAAGTATATAGAATTCTGATTTTGGGACTTCAAGGGTTAGTTGTTCTTTATTTACTTCATCAACCTTTTTTTCAGTGGTGATAGTCCTGGAAAGTTCTGAAAGTGGATGTCCCTTGCAGGATACTTCAAAAGATTTGTACCATCCGAATGGGACCCTCACAACATTAATACCTTCTTCATCCAATTTTTCTTCCATATTAGTTAATATCTTTTTTGCTGCATCAGGAGAACTTAAAGATGAACTTAAATGAGCATATGGATATATTGCAACTAATTTAGCACCAACTTTTCCAAATACGTCTTCTATTTCATTTACTGCATTTTCAACTACAGTATCCATATCCGCTTCATCTTCCTTTTCAACTGCTGTGAATACTACTAAAGCATTTTCATAGAGTCCCTCTTTCTTATCATCCTCTATTTTTTCTGCTATCCTAGTTTTAGATTTTGTTTTGTATTTTAAATAATCAGAGTGAATTAAAAGTATTCTCATTATACCACCTTATCATTAAAATTCGTTAATTTTAGCTGCAAATCAAATTAAAATATATTGACTCGCTCATATAATTTAATTTTTAGATATCATATTTACAACCTATTCATATTGATTTAATTAGTGTATTTATGTACTTTATGAATGTAATAGAAAAATCCGTTAAAATCGATGATTCTTAAATACAATTTCATTTAATTAATCATTACAAAATTGAATTTAATTAAAGAGGTATAATTAATGTTAAATCATTGTTGAAGGTTTATTTGAAGTCTTAATATTTATAGCATTTTACTTTTCAAATAATGGAAATGATAAATATAAATGCTCTAATAATTCTTATATAATATAATATTGAAACTAATTAAAATTGATTATATAAAAGAATTTAAAATTATCTAAATTTGTTTTAAATAATTTATACATGGTGATGAAATGAGAAGTGATACCATTAAAAAGGGTTTGCACAGAGCACCCCACAGATCTCTTTTAAGAGCGTGTGGAGTTACGGATGATGATATGGATAAACCATTTATAGGAGTTGCAAACAGCTTTACAGATATTGTTCCGGGCCATGTGCATCTTAACAGTTTAGCACAAGCCGTAAAATTCGGTATAAAAAATGCTGGCGGAGTAGCATTTGAATTTAACACCATGGCAATATGTGATGGAATTGCTATGAATCATGAAGGTATGCGATACTCCCTTGCATCAAGGGAGATAGTAGCAGATACAGTTGAAAGTATGGCAATGGCTCATCAATTTGATGGGCTGGTGCTAATTCCCACGTGTGATAAGATAGTCCCAGGTATGTTAATGGCTGCTGCAAGGTTGGATATACCATCTATTGTGGTTACAGGTGGTCCTATGCTCCCAGGAGAATTCAAAGGCAAATCAGTGGATTTAATTCATGTACATGAAGCTGTAGGAGCGGTTTCAGCCGGTAAAATGAGTGAAGATGATATTTACAATCTAGAAAGATGTGCCTGTCCCGGACCAGGTTCTTGTGCAGGATTATTTACAGCCAATACAATGGCATGTATAACTGAAGCCATAGGAATGAGTCTACCGTATTGTGCAACTACACATGCAGTGGATAATAAAAAGATATTGCAAGCACGTGAGTCCGGACACAAAATATTAGAACTTGTTGAAAAGGACATAACACCATCAAAGATAATGACTCAACAAGCATTTGAGAATGCCGTGGCAGTAGATCTTGCATTAGGTGGATCAACAAATACTACACTTCATTTACCAGCTATAGCATATGAACTTCTAGATAAAGGAATTGTGGTTAATCTAGACTTATTCGATGATTTAAGTAGGAAAATTCCACACATAACATCCATAAGACCCTCAGGAGTACATAGTATGTTAGATCTTGATAAAGCTGGCGGTATACCTGGTGTTTTAAAGGCTTTAGAAACCAAACTGTCCATGGATGTTCTAACATGCACCAATCAATCTTTAGCGGAGAACATTAAGGATTCAAAAATACTAGATGAATCAGTAATAAGATCACTTGATAATCCAATACATCCTGAAGGAGGAATAGCTATTCTTAAGGGAAATTTAGCCCCTAAAGGATCAGTAATTAAACAGGGAGCTGTCGATCCAGACATGATGCTTCATGAAGGGCCAGCCAAAGTTTATAACAGTGAAGAAGAATCAGTTGAAGCAATATTTAATGGAGAAGTTAAAGAAGGAGATGTTGTAGTAATTCGTTACGAAGGACCAAAGGGAGGCCCAGGAATGAGGGAAATGTTAAATCCCACATCTGCAATATCCGGTATGGAAATAAAATCTGTTGCACTAATAACCGATGGAAGATTTTCAGGAGGAACTAGAGGACCTTGTGTAGGTCATGTTTCACCTGAAGCTATGGCCGGCGGGCCAATATCTGCTGTTAAAGATGGAGATATCATTAAAATAGATATCTCAAACAGAGTTCTGGAACTCAAATTGACTGATGATGAAATAGAAAATAGGATTAAAAATGTAGTTAAACCAGATCGTAAAGTGAAAGGATCACTTGCACGTTATATGAAACTTGCCACATCAGCAGATGAGGGCGCAATTTTAAGATAGGGGTGAAATTTTATGTCTAATAACCGTGAAATAATAAGTTATGTGGCAATAATAATTATTGGGATAATATTAGCTCAACATATGAATGTTGTAGTATCAGGAAGTATGGAACCTGTTTTTTATAGGGGAGACGTTGTAGTAATTGAAAAAACAGATTTCTTAGGTATTCATGAAATAAATCCGACTGATTTAAAGGTAGGAGATATAGTTATATACAATGCTGTTTGGTTCCCAGAGCCAGTTATACATAGAATTATCGCAACGGGTACAGCAATTAATGGTTCCCAATATTATATTACTAAGGGGGATAATAATCCGATACAAGACCCTGATCCTGTGTATGACAATCAAGTTGTTGCTAAAGTTGTAACAATTGGCAATACCCCAGTCGTGATCCCAAAGGTGGGTTATATAACAATATGGATAAGAGGATTATAATGAATTAATGATTAAATTGCATTTAGAAAATTTAATTTCTTAAATGCAACTTTTTTTATTAGTTTAAACTTTCTGATTCTAAATTTTAGTAATTTATAATAATATTAATAAACTAGGTGAATTTTATGTACAGAATTTTAATGAGCGAATCAATTAAATCACTTGAAAATGCCATATCTCATCTAGGATGGGAAATACCCGAAGATATTCGTGTTGAAGAACCTCCAAACCCTAAGTTGGGTGATGTTGCTAGTTCAGTCTCTTTTCAATTAGCAATGGGACTTAAAAGATCTCCCATGGATATTACTAAAGAGATACTTTCTGTGATTGTAAAACCAGATATTTTCAGGAAAATAGATAGTAAGGGCCCCTATATTAATTTCTATGCAGATTATGATAAATTTTCAAGAGCGGTTCTAGACTCAGTAAAGGAAGATTATGGGAAATTAGAGGAAAAAAATAGGAATATCATCCTAGAACACACTTCAGCCAATCCCAACGGACCCCTCCACATTGGCCATATAAGAAACTCCATAATAGGCGATTCTCTTGCACGCGTATTAAAATCTGCGGGATACGATGTAGAAACCCAATATTATGTCAATGATATGGGAAGGCAAATAGCTATGATTGTGTGGGGAATTTATAACTTGGAATATGATATGGATCCTGTTGGAAAACTTGATCATGAAATAGGAAAACTTTACTTCCAAGTAAACGAGGAACTACGTGCCAATCCAGATCTCAAGGTGGAAGTTAGTGCTCTTCTAAAACGATACGAGAAGGGTAATGATGTAGAACTTGAAGAACTATTTGAAGATGTTGTTAAAAAGTGCTTAAGGGGCATATCAAGCACATGTCATAGACTCAATGTAAAGCATGATGCGTTTATATGGGAAAGTCGTTTTATTAAAAATGGTAGTGTTGCCAAAATATTGAAATCCCTTGACGCGTATTTACAGAAGAATGAAGTTGTCTATATGGACTTAAATGAATATGGTATTGAGAAGGAACTTATTTTGATACGTTCCGATGGAACTTCACTATACTCAACAAGGGATTTAGCTTATCATGTAGAAAAATCTGAAAAATCAGATACTGTTATTGATGTTCTAGGTTCTGATCATAAACTAGCAATTGATCAGTTAAAAATACCATTAGAATTATTAGGAGCTAAAAAACCAGAAACAATTTTTTATGAGTTTATAACCCTTCCCGAAGGTTCTATGTCCACTCGTCGTGGTGTTTTTATAAGTGTTGATGATCTAATGGAAGAAGCTGTTGAAAGGGCTATGAAAGAAATAGTAAAAAGAAGAACAGATCTCGACGATGAAGAAATGTTAAAAATAGCAGAACAAGTAGGTATAGGCGCAATTAGATATTATATAGCCAGATTATCTCCAGAAAAGCATATAATTTTCAAATGGGATGAAGCATTAAGTTTTGAACGAGGATGTGCATCAATACAATATTCACACGCTCGAGCATGCAAATTATTAGAGAAAGCTAATTACCATAACGATACTAAAGATAATATCAGTAATTGGGTTTTTGAACATCCATTTGAAATTGAACTTGTTAAAATCATCTCCAAGTTTTCATCTGTTATTGAAGAATCTGCGAGAATGAATAGGGTTCACAATATCGCACAGTATTCTCAAGATATTGCTAGTGCTTTTAATAAGTACTATAAATCAGTACAGGTAATAGGATCTGATAAAGAAGATTTAAGACTTTTATTAGTAGATAAATCACGTATAACTATACGAAATTGTCTAAAATTAATGGGAATTGAAGCTCCCGAGGTTATGTAATAATTGGGAGTTATTTTCTATTAAAAATAAATTTAAAGGTTGAATATTATTCATCCTTTAATAATTTAAATAATATGGCAGCTTGTACATGCATCCTATTTTCTGCCTGATCTAATATGACATTTATATGGCTTTGTATTACCTCATTAGTTATTTCTTGACCCCTGATAGCGGGAAGACAGTGCATAACAATAACATCAGATTTTGCATGAGCTAATAACTGCATGTTTACTTGGTAATCACGAAGATCTATTACACGTTGTAATTGTTCTTTTTCATCACCCATACTGACCCAAACATCCGTATATATAACATCTGCTTCTTTAACTCCTTCTAAAACATTGTTCGTTACTTTAATAATTGAACCAGTTTCATCGGCTAACATTTGAGCATCTTCAACTATTGCTTTGTCGGGTTCATATCCATGAGGACAAATAACAGTCAAGTCCATTCCAACCAAGGCACAAGCAAGTAAAAGTGAATTACAAACATTATTCCCATCACCAATATATGACATTTTTACTTGATAGGTTTTCTTATGCTCATATACTGTGAATATATCAGTAATTGCTTGACATGGATGTTCTTTATTTGTTAAACCATTAATAACTGGAATTTTTGAATTCTCAGCAAATTTTAACACATCATCATGTTCCTTGGCCCTTATCATTACACCATCTACGTAGCGTGACATTACTTTAGCTGTATCTTCAATGATCTCCCCACGACCAAGTTGCATGTCAGAAGTTGATAAATAAAGGGGATTGCCTCCAAGGTTTGACATTGCAAGTTCAAAAGATATTCTGGTCCTTGTTGATGCTTTCTCAAATATCATTGCAAGCGTTTTATTCTTCATTGGCTTAATACCGAATGGATCCTTTTTAAAAACTGCTGCTTGCTCAAGTATTTCAAATATATCTTGTTTTGCATCTGTGACCGATAAAAGATGTTTCATTACATAACCCCCAGAAACTGATGTTTTTTTATCTATTAGAATTAAATAATCTTAATTCATGATTACTTAACTTTAACTATAATCGTGAGCTGGATTGTTTATCTATGCCATATAACATTATAATTGGTTAAGATCACTTCTAGATTAATTAATTGGAAAAAATTTATATAGAAAATAACTTATTATGATTTTCTAATTGATTTCATATGTTCCACTCTCTTCTGGATGAGATCATTAGTTCCTACATCTTTTCTATGATAAATATCCCCTTTAACATATTTTGTAGCATTTTCACATATTTCTTCTGCTTCAGATATTGTATCACCTATACCAACTATTCCCAAGGCTCGAGACGCTGATGTATAAATTTTATTATCAATCTGATTTACTGCTGCGTAATATACCAATGCGGATTTTTCATTTATTTTTGATTCATTAACGTCTATTATTTGTCCTGCTTTACCAGATTCAGGATATCCATTAGGTACTATGTATTTGCAGACAGTAGCTTTATTCTCAAAATGAGCTTTTTTAAGGTTGCCATCAATAATGTCTTTACATATCTCTACAAAGTCCGTTTTAAGAAGTGGAAGAACATTCATGGCTTCAGGATCTCCAAACCTCGCATTGTACTCAACAAGCTTAGGTCCATCTTTACATAACATGAATTGTCCATAAAGAATTCCTTTATAATGCCCTACTTCATTTTTAAGTGCATTAACAGTATCTTGCATTATTTTAACGGATTTATCATAATTTTTTTTGTCTAAAAATGGTAGCAAACCATCTTTATCCGAATAAGATCCCATACCACCTGTTATTGGTCCTTGATCTCCTTCATAAGCATGTGGGTGATCTTGTGCAGCAGGCATTGGTACGACTTTATCACCATCAACAAAGGCCTGTACAGTAAATTCCTCGCCTAATAATCTTTCTTCTATGACTACTTTAGCATAACCGCTTATTTTATTTTCAATTATTTCCTTTACATACTTTTTAGCCGCATCTCCATCTTCGAGATGTTCACCAACTATTTTCACCCCCTTACCGCCTGTGAGTCCAATTGGTTTTATAACTATATCGTGATCAAAATTATCAATAAACTCCTCGGTGTCATTTAAATTATCGAATACTTTATAAACAATTGAACCATCAATATTATGCTTTTCGAACAGATCTCTCATGAATGCTTTATCTGTCTCTATTCTAGCAGCTGCTTTAGTTGGCCCCACACATCCGATGCCAACTTTTTGAAGCTCATCCACAATTCCCATTTCAAGAGGTGCTTCTGGCCCTATTATTGCTATATCTATTTTATTATCCAAAGCAAATTTTTTGACCCCATTTATATCTTTTTCGCTTGAAATTTGAAATTTTGATAACCTAGACATTCCCGGATTATTATTACTCATTATGGAATATAATTCGGCGTTTTTCACCGCATTGCAAATTGCATGTTCCCTTGCTCCGGTTCCTACTACAAGAATATTCATTTTACTCCTCCTTAACCTAAATCTATAAGCATTCATTAAAAATATATTATATCAGCAGATATAAACCAACCCTGAAAATGATTAAATAATTATTAATATTATACAACGACAATATATGTTTTAATGTAGTCTAATTAAAAAAACATGCGATTTTAGTTTACTAAAAATATTTTACGATTGCAGGTCTAATATAATTACAATCAATCATTGAACTTATAATCACAATATAATTAATACTGTACTTTATTATTTAATCGATCAACCTATAAAATTTATTTTATTCTTCATTTGTGTAATAAAGGATCAGATTAGTAATAAAAGATAATATATACATCAACATTGTAATGTTGAAATGAATAGAAAATATTCAAATATGAATGAAAGAAAGAAAACAGGATAATAGATGGAAAATAGAGTTAATAATATATATAAGGTGTTTTTATGAAAGGTGGCGAAGCCATAATCAAATCACTAATGGATCAAGGAGTAGAAACAGTTTTCGGATATCCTGGAGGGGTTCTACTACCGTTATACGATGTACTATACGATTCTGACCTAAGACATATACTGGTAAGACATGAACAATGTGCTGCACATGCAGCCGATGGTTTTGCGAGGGCCTCTGGAAAAGTAGGTGTATGTATCGGCACTTCCGGACCTGGTGCAACTAATCTAATAACAGGAATTGCTACGGCATACATGGATTCATCTCCAGTTTTAGCTATTGCTGGACAAGTAGCAACAGGATTAATTGGTAATGACGCTTTCCAAGAAGTAGACACTATAGGCATTACTATGCCCATAACCAAGCATAATTATCAGGCAATGAAGGCAGATGAAATACCTGGAATGATAAGATCTGCTTTTTATATTGCCAGCACCGGTAGAAATGGACCAGTTGTTATAGATCTTCCCAAAAATGTTCAGGAAGAAGAGTTTGACTATGAACTAGCAAAAGATATTGAACTGCCAGGTTACAAACCTACCATGAAAGGTCATCCATTACAGGTTAAAAAAGCTGCTAAGATGATTATGAATTCAAAAAAGCCAGTAATATTAGCTGGTGGTGGGATCATATTGTCTGGTGCCTCAGAAGAGCTTTTAAAATTTTCGAAAATGATCCAAGCTCCTGTTACTACATCATTAATGGGAAAAGGTTCCATTCCTGAAGATGACCCTCTATCTCTAGGAATGTTAGGGATGCATGGTCGAAAAACATCGAATTTAATTATAGACGATTGTGATTGCTTAATATCAATTGGTTGTAGGTTTTCAGACCGTACGACTGGATTAATAACCGAATTTGCTAAAAATGCTAAAATAGTTCATATAGATGTTGATCCTGCTGAGATTGGTAAAAATGTAGATGTTGATGTTCCTATTGTTGGAGATGCTAAGAGGATTCTTAATGACCTAATAAATGTAGTTGGAAGGGCAAAAGATGAAAATAAAAATCATAGCGAATGGTTAAAACATGTTATAGATTTTAAAAATACTTGTATGCCTCGTTTATCATTTGACGATATCCCACTAAAACCACAACAAGTTATAAAAGAATTATCTGAAGCCATTGACCATGATACAATTGTAACTACTGATGTTGGTCAGAACCAAATGTGGATGGCCCATTATTTCACATCAAGAAATCCTAGAAAATTTATCTCATCAGGAGGATTAGGCACAATGGGATTCGGATTCCCTGCTGCAATGGGTGCAAAAATAGCCATGCCAAATAATGATGTAGTAGCTGTTTGTGGTGATGGAGGATTCTTAATGGTTTGTCAAGACCTTGCTACAGTCAAAGAATATGATATACCCATTGTAATCTGCGTATTAGATAACAGACGCCTTGGTATGGTTTCTCAGTGGCAAAAGTTATTTTATAACAAACGGATGTCTTATACTGATCTGGGACAGAGCCCAGACTTTGTTAAACTCGCTGAATCTTTTGGTATAAGTGCAGAAAGAGTGGAAAAACCTGGAGAAATGTATGAAACTGTTAAAAAAGCTATTCGATCAGATGAACCATATCTTATAGATGTAATCATAGATCCTGATGAAATACTTCCGATGGTCCCGTCAGGCTGTGGATTAACAGAAATTGTTGGTGAGTATAAAGTTGAAAGGGAGAACCCTGGAGAAATCCTTTATAAACCAATGAGTACAGATAAGGGTGGTGATTAAGTTGGATGAAAGCAAAACTCATATAATTAGTGCGTTAGTCCTTCACAAACCTGGTGTTCTCCAAAGAGTAGCTGGTCTTTTCACTAGAAGAGGTTATAACATTGAAAACATTACTGTAGGCACCTCTGAACAAGAAAATCTTGCAAGAATGACAATTATTGCAAAAGGCGATGAAAAAGTCCTGGAACAAGTAACTAAACAACTAAACAAACTCATCGATGTTATTAAAGTCAGAGATCTCGACCCAGAAATTACTGTGAAACGAGAACTTTGTCTAATTAAAGTTCATACATCAACAGAGAGGAATAGATCCGAAATTATCCAGTACGCCAATATATTCCGTGGAAGAATAATTGATGTGAGTCCTGAAACTCTTACAATCGAAATTACCGGTTCACCTGAAAAAATTGAAGCATTAATAGATTTAGTAAGAACTTTTGGAATAAAAGAAGTAGCTAGAACTGGCCCAACTGCGATATCTAGAGGTAATAAAACAATTTAAATTTACCAATTAATGATATGAATACAATTCAAAAAGAATTTGAATAAAATTTCTTATTAAAGGAGGAAAAAAAATGAAGATGTACTATGAAAAAGATGTCGACTTAAACATCTTAAAAAATAAAACAGTTGCTGTCATAGGTTATGGAAGTCAAGGAATGGCACAATCAAGAAACATGCATGAAAGCGGATTAAATGTTGTTGTAGGATTAAGAAAAAATGGATCATCATGGAATAAAGCCAAATCGGATGGTTTAAAGGTTATGACCGTCGAAGAAGCTTCCGAAGTTGCAGATGTAATACACATTCTCATACCTGATGAAATACAAGGCCAAGTGTATAACGAGTCAATTAAAGATCATTTAAAAGAAGGAAATACATTATCATTTTCACATGGATACAACATTCATTTCGGATATATAAACCCTCCAAAAAATGTCAATATAACTATGATTGCTCCAAAAGGACCAGGCGCTATGGTTAGGAAAACATATGAAGAAGGATTCGGAGTACCCGGACTAGTTGCTGTTGAAAGAGATTACACTGGAGATGCAACTCAAATTGCTCTTGCTATGGGTCAAGGATCAGGATTAACAAGAGCCGGAGTTCTTGAGACAACTTTCAAAGAAGAAACTGAAACAGATCTATTTGGTGAACAGGTTGTACTCTGTGGCGGAGCAACAGAACTTATCTCGGCTGGTTTCCAAACACTAGTTGAAGCTGGATACCAGCCTGAAATTGCATATTTTGAAACATGCCATGAATTAAAGCTTATAGTCGATTTAATATACGCAAAAGGATTTGCAGGAATGTGGAACGATGTTAGTAACACAGCAGAATATGGTGGACTCGTAACAAGAAAACGTATTGTTACTTCAGAAACTAGATTAGAAATGAAAAAGATCCTTGAAGAAATACAAACTGGTAAGTTTACTAAAGAATGGGCAACCGAAAATAATGCGGGAAAACCTATGCTCAACAGATTAAGGGCAATTGAAGCAGATCAACAAATTGAAAAGGTTGGAGCCAAACTCAGAAAATTATGTGGACTCCAAAAATAAATAAATTCCTTTTCTTTTTTGTCTAAATTCATCTAATTTGTATCAAAATATTAGTATCATAAACAATTAATTTTAAAAAAATACTGTTTATAGGAAATGGTGAATAAATATGGTCTTTGTTGGTATGGATCACGGCACAACTGGAGTTTCTTTTAGCATACTGAATAATAAACCTGCTCACTTCAAAATAGGAAGGGAAGAATTATCAAAAGGTAATATTTCTGCACTGGAAGAGCTTAATAAAAGAGTTAATCTTAATACTATAGATATTATGGCCATCACCTATGCAATGGGGGACGGAATAAACACCATAACACCAATTGAAAAGGTTAAAGATAGGGGTATTTTATCAATGGAAGGTGCTGGTAAAGTTACAGGGGGAGGAACCGCCGTCTACGATGAGATAGAAAAATCAGGAATACCAACAGTTGTCATTCCAGGAATACATAAAAATACCGAATGTCTTGATTCTCTATTTAAATCAGCTTATTCACATCATGCAAGTTCTGAAAAAATAAGCATATGTTACAATGCATATTTGGAAACCAGGTTTAAAAACATGGTAGTATCAGATATAAGTTCAAATACTGTTAGCATCCTCATTGAAGATGGGAAGATACGTGGCGCAATGGATGCCTGTCTCGGTGCTATGGGAATAGTTCATGGCCCCTTAGATCTCCAAATGCTGAGGGATATAGATGAGGGATTAAGATCAGCGAACGAATGCTTTTCAGAAGCAGGTGCAGTTAAAATCGCAGATTTAAACACCAAAGTCACTAAAGCAAAGGATGAACTTCTTAAAAAATATATAGATGGGGATAAAAAAGCTTTATTAGCATTCAAAAGTATGATTATGACCATATTGATGGAAATATATGGACTTATAGGGATATCCGAAACACGACTCGAAGGAGTTATTTTAACTGGCTCTATTGGTTCAATGGAGAGACCTTATGATTTTTTCAATGAAATTAAATCTGGATTAAAAGGATCAGTCCCTGTTCAAAAATTACCAGCAACATCAGGTTCAGTTGGCAGTGCACAAATTGCAGAAGCTGTTTTTAAAGGTAAAAAAGATATTTTAGGAATTAAAGTTGTTGGTTTCTAGATAAAAATCCATTTAATAAAATTATACACCATTATATCTTTATTTTAATAATTTGAATGTTAAAAATCTTTCAAAAAATTAATAAATAAATTCTACTGTAGAATAATTATTGCAATATTTAATTGATATTCAATTTATTTTTCATAAATATTCTACTGTATAAAAAATTTATACATAGTTAATGTGAAATATTTCTACTATTGTTGAAATTCTTATCATATAACAAATTTGTAAACATAAAATTTTAACGATAATAAATATTTAAAACAAAATAAAATTTGAACTTTATTTAAATATTTAAATGAATTAAATCTTTTTTTTAAATAATTACTGTATAAAATAAGTTTTAAAATAAAATAAAATAAGTTTAAGTCTTGAAAATTTTCTCCCGTAGAATATTTAGCATAAGTTACACTTGCAATGCATGTCTGTGAGGTAAAAAAAATATCAGCCTAAATCAAATAATCAACCTGTTTATTTCCATATATAAGTTTCAAAATAATAATTTTGATGCAGATCACAATATCCATCTTAACTATCCATTAAATATAATATATTTTTAAATGTTTCATCAGAAGACTATAATTTAATGCTTAAAATGGTTCAAAATGAAAAAATTTAATAATAATTTTTTTTTAAATTATTTTAATTATATATTGAATCTTAATATTCAATATATTTTCGATTAATTGGTAGATTAATTGGTAGATTAATTGGTAGATTAATTGGTAGATTAATTGGTAGATTAATTGGTAGATTAATTTTTTAAATATAATAATCGAAAATTATTATTTGTGAAATAAAAAATTTCTACTTCAAATTTTTATAGTAGTTATAATTCAATAATGAAATGTATACTTCATTATGACATTACTAAATATTCAATCTAGCCATCCATCCATAATATCCAGTTTTGCTGTACAATCTAAGGATATTGGTGTTAAACAAGCACATCTTTCCCCTTTAATTGCATATACATCAGTCCCATATTCGTCGTTAAGTATCGGATCTCCGTCAATCCAATAATAAGGTCTTCCCCTAGGATCGAGTCTTTTTTCTATATGTATATTATACATTCTATCCCCAAGCCGGGTAAGTTTAATTTTATCACTTGAAGGATGTGAGGGTATATTAAGATTTAATAGATCAACACCAGAAGGCAAACCTTTCTCAATTACCTTTTTAGTAACCCTTTTCAATATTTTAGAGGCATGTCTATAATCAAGTTCTACATGTCCATCATGGAACTTGATGTCTCCACGAGTTACTTGAAGTGAAACAGCAATGGCAGGTATACCATGAACAGCAGCCTCCATAGCAGCACCTATTGTTCCGGATGTTGTAAGTTCAGATTTTCCTAGATTTTCCCCAATGTTAATACCGGATATTACAAGATCTGGTTTCTTATCAGTTACTTCATAAATACCTATAATAACTGAATCGGTAGGAGTTCCAGAAACTGAAAATGCTTCACTGGAATCTGGAAGATTTGTTGATGTTACCCTAATTGGTTCAAATAATGTGAGTGCATGTCCAATACCACTCTGCTGCGTTGCAGGAGCCACCACGTCGATTATTCCTAGATCTTCAACGGACTTTTTAGCAGCCATTATTCCTGACGAGTTAACTCCATCGTCGTTTGTAATAAGAATTCTCATAATGATGTATTTATAACTCAACATTCAAAAAGATTGCGTGGCAAAGAGTTGAAGATAGGGACAATTTTAATTATATTAAATTAGAAAAG
>Ga0224535_1000193_pt1 | contig 18466 bp, 21 predicted proteins | sample 714E13034metaG_FD_179898 | JGI IMG/M metagenome (GOLD analysis project Ga0224535, IMG submission 179898) | Peat soil microbial communities from Stordalen Mire, Sweden - 717 E1 30-34 | ecosystem: Environmental > Terrestrial > Soil > Wetlands > Peat | place: Sweden: Norrbotten County, Stordalen... | reverse complement strand
CAGCCACACCCACAGTGAAGTGCGCGTCCCAATGCCCCAGGCCTCAATCCACGGTGACCAGAAGCCCAGCGTAATGATGACCGTGATAATTGCCACGCGCAATCGGAACTCGATCTTCGTTGCTCTCATCGATTTTTCCCTTTTGCCGGAGTGTACCATCCTGCCGGGCGGAGATTATGCAGCCCGGCAGGCGCGGGTCCTGGTTCATTGGTTTGCCGCGCTTATCTGAAGAACGGGTTCCGCGGTTCCGCGCTTTGTGTTGTAGACAAAATCTGGATGCAACCCGTGTGGTAGGCTGACGCATGGAGGCGGTTTGCCGTCTCTGCCTGGAGGTTTTCTTATGTTACTGCGTGTTCTTGTTCTCTCTGCTGTGGCCGCTGCTGCCATGCCGCTGGCTGCGCAAAGCTCCGTCGCACAAACTGATCTTTCCGCATCCGTTGAGCGGCAGGCGCCCGCCCTCATCGAAACTTACAAGCATCTACACCGCACGCCGGAACTCTCTGGCCGCGAAGAGAAGACATCGGCTTTTGTGGCCGGCGAGTTGCGCAAGCTGGGCTATACGGTGACCGAGCATGTGGGTAAGTACGAGGACGGCACACAGGCTTTGGGTGTGGTTGCGGTGCTGGAGAATGGCGCGGGGCCGCGGCTGCTGATTCGCACCGACATGGATGCCCTGCCGGTGGAGGAAAAGACCGGCCTGGATTACGCCAGTACGGTGAAGGTCACGAACGCGCAGGGACAGCAGGTGGGCGTGATGCATGCCTGCGGCCACGACTTGCACATGACCGTGCTGCTGGGCGCGGCGCGCGAGATGGAGGAGCGCAAGAGCCAATGGCATGGAACGCTGATGCTGGTGGGCCAGCCCGCCGAGGAGATAGTGGAAGGCGCGAGGGCGCTGCTAGCGGATCATCTTTATGAGCGCTTTGGGCGGCCGGACTTTGTGCTTGCCGAGCATGACACGAACGACACGGCGGCTGGATCGATTGCACTGAAAGGCGGGCCGCTGATGGCCAGCAGCACCTCCATCAATGTGACCATTCGCGGCATCGGCGGGCACGGCTCCGCGCCGCAAGCGGGCAAGGACCCCATCGTGCTGGCCGCCGAGTTTGTGCTGGTGGCGCAGACCATCGTCAGCCGCCAGATTGATCCCCAGCAGCCGGCTGTGCTAACCGTGGGCACCATTCACGGCGGCACCAAAAACAACATCATTCCAGACGAGGTAACGATGGGCCTCACGCTGCGCACCTATTCACCCGCAGTGCGAGACCAGATTATTGCGGATATCCGCCGCACCGCGAAAGGGCTGGCGGAAGCATACGGAATTTCCGCTGACCGGATGCCGACGGTGACGCCTAGCGAAGGCGCTCCGGCTACTTACAACGACCCGGCGCTGACCGAGCGCCTGCGCGTCTTTGCCGCAGCGGCGCTGGGCAAGGAGCGCGTGCTGGAAGCGCGCGCCGTCATGGGCAGCGAGGATGTAGGCTTGTTCTCGCTCGATGGCCAGATTCCGGCCGTGTTCTATTGGCTGGGCGCGGCCGACGCAGACAAGTTGGCCGAGAGCCGCAAAACCGGCGTGGCGCTGCCCGGCCTTCACTCGTCGCTTTTTGCGCCTGTGTACGCGCCAGCCATCAAAGCCGGAGTGACGGCGATGAGCTCGATGGCTCTGGGATTGCTGCAGTAGACTGGCGCATTTGGGCAACCGATACGGCCAGACTACATGCGGCGCAGCCTCTACACTATCTACAGCGAGTCACCCCAACGGCGAAGACCGGCCGTTACCACCCCAAGAAGCAAAAACTGCTTCTTGGGGGCCCCGGCCGTTGGGGACCCCGAACTATGATTGGCCGAGAATCAAATACCGACACCATCGCCGCCGTCTCCACGCCACCAGGCCGTGGAGGCATTGGGATTGTGCGGTTGAGCGGGCCGCAGGCCGCGTCAATCGCCGTGCAACTGGTGCGGCTGCATCAACCGCTGGAGCATGGCAGGGCGCGGCTGGCCGATGTGCCGGATGAAGAGGCCGGTGCTAAGGAACAGTCTGCGAAAAATGGTGAACCAGCAAACGAAATTCCCGAAGAGCATCCCTCAGGGGCTAAAGCCCACATTGATTCTAGCCAATTTACGGCACGACTAAAGTCGTGCCCTGACACAAAACAGGGCTTTTCCGTTACGCACGAGGACCGCATCGACGAAGCGCTAGTAACGTATTTTGCCGCGCCGCACTCTTATACCGCCGAAGATTTGGTTGAGATAGCCGCGCACGGCTCTCCGGTGGTGCTGGAGCTATTGCTGGGCCGCGCGCTGAAACTGGGCGCGCGATTGGCCGAGCCGGGCGAGTTTACGCAACGCGCATTTCTCGCCGGCAAACTCGACCTCACACAGGCAGAGGCGGTGCGCGACCTGATCGAGGCGCAGACGCTTACGCAGGCGCGCCAGGCTGCCAGCCAGATGGGCGGCGCGCTCAGCCGTCGCGTGGGGCCGGTGAAGCAGTCACTGGTGGAGCTTGTCGCGCTGCTCGAAGCGGGCATTGATTTTGCCGAAGATGATGTGGAGCTGACCTCGCAAGCCGAGATCGCCAGCCGCATCAGCGAACTGACGCCGCCGCTCATCGCTCTGGCAGCCTCCTTTGCGCGCGGGCGCATCGTCCGCGACGGGTTGACACTGGCCATTATGGGGCGGCCCAACGCGGGCAAGAGCTCGCTCTTCAATTGCTTGGTGGAGCGCGACCGCGCCATTGTGACCGCAACCCCCGGCACCACCCGCGACACGGTCACCGAGCGGATTTCGCTCGACGGCATTCCGCTGGAGTTGGTGGATACGGCCGGGCTGCGCGAGGGGTTGGGCGAGGGACTGGGCGAGGACTTGGAGGAGGCTGAGCAGCTTGGCATCCGCCGCAGCCGCGAGGCGCTGGCCGACGCCGCGCTGGTCGTGGTGGTGCTGGATGCGACCCAGCCGCTGAACGATGAGGAGCGCCGTCTGCTGGCCGCCGTTGAGGGCCGTCCAGCAGTGGTGGTTATCAATAAAAGCGACCTGATGGAAGCCAATCAGCCGCCACCCGATTGCGCCGGTGTGCCCGCACTCTCGACCTCCGCGCTGACCGGCGAGGGGATTCCCGCGCTGCGTGAGCGAATTCTGGCGCTGGCCACGGGCGGAGCCGCAGCCGAGCCGGGAATGTTGACCAGCTTGCGCCACCAACAAGCCATCACCGCGGCTCTGGCTGCCTTGGCCGACGCCGCGCAGGCCAACGCAAACTCGATTCCCCACGAGATGATTCTGCTGGACCTCTACCGAGCGCTTTGGGCGCTGGACTCGCTGACCGGCCAGACCACTCCCGACGACATACTAAATTTAATTTTCTCGACATTCTGCATTGGAAAATGACTCAAAGTCCAAGGATCAAGTCTCCAATTGCAGCATACCAATTTGCCATAGATCAAATTGATCCTGAATCGTGATGGCATTCTATAGGCATGTTGTGGTTTTGCCGGGAGTGCCCTGCTGGAATTTTGCGTGTCCGGCGACTGCTACTTCGCACGAAAGGGATTTCGCATGAACAAGAACCTGTTTGTAAAACGAATGGCAGTTGCGTCCGGATTCCTCATACTATTTGCCGCTCCGGCGCAGACCGAGACGCAAAATAAGCCGCTCGCTCCCTCACCTATTCCGCAGTTTGCATCCCATACGGCACGGCCGACAACTGCCTCCAGCCCGGGGGACGATCTTGCCGGGTTGACGTTAACAGATGATCAGAAGGCAAAGATCGAGCAGATCCATCAGGACGCGAAATCGCATATGGATATCGTAATCAAAGACAAAGCGTCCAATGGCGATCAGAAGCAGGCAATGCTTGAGGGGTTCGCGCGTATCGAACGCAGCCAGGTCTTTCATGTACTGACACCGGATCAGCAATCCGAAGTTCGCAAGAAGATCGCCGCCAGGCGAGCAGCAGATCAAGAAGGAAAAAAGAAATAGCCGGAACAAACGCTACCGAAGTGAGCAAGATTGGGTTTAGGCGGGATTCAACGCAAAAAGCACGCTCCTCATCCAGACACATCAGGGATGAATGTCATGAAACAATGGCGTGCTTTGGAATAAAGAAGATTCGCGGCGGACCGGCTTAGTCTCTGCATCTGAAAATCACACACTGCTGTGCCTCACTCCACCGTCAGCGCCAGCTTGCCGAAGTGCGAGGCATGTTCCATGCGGGTGAAGATTTCGCGGGCCCTGGACCACGAGAAGCTCTCAACAACGGGTCGAAGCCCGGACAAGGTGACCGCCTTGTTCAAATCCTCGAAATCTTTGCGCGAGCCTACATAGATTCCCTGGATGCGGGCCTGCTTGTGGAGGATGAGCGCGAGCGGCAGCGGTTCAGCAGAGCCGGCCAGCACGCCGATCTGGGCGATGACGCCGCCCATGCGAATGGCTCCGAGCGAACGAGGCAGAGTGCCCACTCCACCCACTTCGACCACCAGGTCCACGCCCTCGCCAGCGGTCTGTTCCTGCGCCCAGCGATCCCATGCAGGGGTTTCGCGGTAGTTGAGCGCCGCGTCCAGGCCGAGTGAGCGGGCGCGCTCCAGCTTTTCCGCAGAGCTGCTGATTCCCAGCACTCTCACGCCCATCAACCGCGCCAGTTGCAGGGCAAAGATCGAGACGCCGCCGGTTCCCAGAATCAAGACCGTCGATCCCGGCTTCAGGTTGCCGGCGGCCAGCGCGTTCCAGGCGGTGACGGCGGCGCAGGGCAGCGTGGCGGCCTCCACAAAGCTGAGGTGCGCGGGCAGCCGAACCAGGCCGGTCTCTTTGAGAACGGCGTACTCGGCTATCATGCCGTCGATATCGCCTCCCAGCGCACCTTTGGCCTTGGCCGGAGTGAGCGGGCCGTCGAGCCAGTTTTGCATAAAGATTCCCGCCACGCGGTCGCCCTTTTTCCACTGGGTTACGCCCTCGCCGACGGCCTCAACCTCGCCCGCTCCGTCGGAACAGGGAATGCGCGGCAACTTCAATTTGGGGTTGTAGAACCCCTTCACCATCAGCAAATCGCGATAATTGATGGAAATTGCATGAACGCGAACCAGCACTTCACCGGGACCCGGCTGGGGCGTTATGCGCTCCGCAAACTCCAAAGAATCAATGCCAAACGACGAAATCTGCCACGCGTGCATGGGGAATCCTCCTGCGTTTCGAGTGTGAGCGAGGCCACTTTGCGGGACACAATGCGGCCAAATCCTCGTAAAATAAAGATATGGCTCGAGGATGGGAAAGTAAATCCGTGGAGGAACAAATGGCAAGTGTCTTGCAAAAACCGGAGGTCGGCCCCGGGGATGGCCATATCAGCGAAGACGCACGGCGCCTGATTGAACAGGCGCGCGCGAAAAAGGAACGACAGAAACAGTCACTCAGATTGCAACGCCAGAGAATTCTTTCGCAAGAGATCTCTCAGCCAGCGCGCCGTGCCGCGTTGGAGGCAGCCCTGGCCCAGGTGAATGGGCAACTCGCGAATCTGGGATAGAATCGCCTGGGATCTGCGGGCTTATCCCCGCCCGCAGCTAGGCCTCGCGATGAAAGAGAATTGCGTTGGCCTGATGCACAGTGGTCAGCACCACCCTGGCAATGTTTACATGCGCAGGCCGGTTCGCGGCCCATACAATTGCCTCGGCAACATCTTCCGGAGTGAGCGGTTTGATGTTTTTGTACACCTTGGCGGCCCGTTCTGCGTCGCCGTGGAAGCGAACCAGGCTGAAGTCGGTTTCCACCATTCCGGGATCAATACTGGTGACGCGTACCGGCGTGCCCAGCACGTCCTCGCGCAGCCCGTCGTTGATGGAGCGCTCGGCGGCCTTGCTGGCGCAGTAGACGGCGCCATTCGGGTAGGTCATCTCGCCGGCCACTGAGCCCAGGTTGATCACGTGGCCACGGCCCCGTTCCACCATGCCCGGCACCACGGCGCGGGTCACGTAGAGCAGGCCCTTCACGTTGGTGTCGATCATCTCTTCCCAGTCATCGATGTTGCCCTGATAGAGCTTTTCCAGGCCTCGGCTGAGTCCGGCGTTGTTGACCAGCACATCAATGGCGGCCCACTCCGCCGGCAGAGCGCCGATGGCCCGCTCAACAGCCTTGCGGTCGCGCACATCGAGGCTGAAGGTGTGAACGGCCTCGGCTCCGCGCTTGAGAGCGGCAGTGGCCACAGCGGCCAGCTTGTCTGCACGGCGAGCGGCCAACAGCAACCGCGTTCCCTCGGCGGCAAAGGCCAAGGCCGCAGCCGCGCCAATCCCCGCCGAAGCCCCAGTAACGAAAACGATCTTTCCCTTGAGAGTCATGGTTCTATTTTAGCCAATGTTTCGCGGGTTCACAGCAGGCAGGGCGAACGCTCTTTGAGCATGAGGCAGGGGAAGACAGGATGTGGGCGAATTGCGGGCAAGGCCTTCGGTGTAATCTTTTGATATGGAAACCACGGGTTGCGGGACTGCAATCATTACGCCTTTCCGGGCGGATGGGACGATTGACGAAGAGGCGCTGAAGGCGCTGGTGCACTGGCAGATTGCCTCGGGCATTGACTTTCTGGTGGCTTGCGGGTCGACCGGCGAAGCGGCCACTCTGGACGAGGATGAGTGGTTGGCGGCGGTGCGCATGGTGGTGGAAGCGGCCGGCGGGCGCGTGCCGGTGTGGGCCGGATGCACGCACAACTCCACGCGCACGCTGCTGCGGCTGGCCAGCCAACTGAAGCAGATACGCGGCGTGGATGCGGTGCTCTCGGCCAATCCTTATTACAACAAGCCGTCGCAGGAGGGGCAGTTCCAGCATTTTCTGGCGCTGGCGCAGGCGGTAGACCCGCTGCCGGTTACGCTCTACAACGTGCCGGGACGGACGGCGGTCAATCTCGAACCGGATACAGTGGTGCGGCTGGCCGCGGCTGCGCCCAACATACAAGCGATCAAGGAGGCAAGCGGCAAACTGTCGCAGTTCAGCGAACTGGTGCATAAGCTGCCGCGCAGCTTCAAGATATTCAGCGGCGACGACAGTCTCGCATTGCCGGCCATCGCGCTGGGCGCGCATGGGCTGGTCAGCGTAGTTTCCAATGAGATTCCGGCGGAGACGGCGCGCATGATCCGCGCCGCGCTGGATAACAACTGGACCGAGGCGCGCGAGCTGGAGCGCCGCTGGGGACGGCTGTTCGACGCCAACTTCTGGGAGTCGAACCCCGCGCCGGTGAAGGCGGTGCTGGCAATGATGGGCCGCTGCACTGACCACTTGCGCCTGCCGCTGGTGCCGCCGACGGCTGCCACCCGCGCCAAGCTGGAAAGGCTGGCTGGCGAACTGGGGCTGCTGAAACACTTGCCACCGCCGGGTGGAGCTTCTGAAGTGTATTAAATATAGGAAGTAGGCAATTCTGCGTTTGCCGCTGGGCTCGGACTAGAAGATACCGCCTATCAGAAGAGATCTGCTACGGGCGGGAAAGTCAGCAACAGACTCAAACCCAGCAGAACAAATGCGAGGGTGTTGACGCGCCGGAGAGCGACCGTGCGACGCCGCCAGCGAAGGTCGAGAATAAACCACGCGACAAGCCAGATGAGAATGGCGGCTGTAGTGACCCCGGAGAGCGGACCGGTGGGTTTGTAGAAGACAAAGAGGTTTTTTATAAAAGCGAATTTGTCGGCCAGGATGGCCAGCAAGGCAACCATAAAGGCACCAATGCCGGCGGCGAGGATGGCGGCCGCACCGGAACCGTTAGGCAGGACGGCTGCATTAGCGGGGCAATCAGCTGGCTGTTCGTTCATGGCTACTCTCCGTGAATCAACTGAAAGACGCGTCCACCCTCGACGGGCGCGTGCTTGACGAGCATAGCGCCGAAGAAACCTGCGATGGCGGCAGCGAAAAAGGAAATCAGCGTAAAGGAGAGAACCGCGGCGCGAAGCTGGGGGTGATTTCTGAGGTCGTGGCCGTAGCGGATAACAACGGCGGCGGCCATGGTGATGGAGATGGGCACGAGCCAGGCAACATGCTCTTTCCACTCCATGCCGATGGAGTGCCAGCCGCTGGTGGCCGGGTTGGATTTGAGCAGCATTTGGGGGAACGCGGAGAGATCGGTGGTTCCGGCGGGAGCGATGGCGCGATACCAGGGATAGATGAGGTAAGCGCCGGTGAGGACAGTGAGCCAGGCGAGCACAGACATGGCGACAAGATAAATTTTGAGAAAGCGGTCGTCGCCAGGAGCGAGAGGGGTTGCCGTATTTGGTGCATAGCGGCGATAGAGTTCAACCAGAGCGCCAGAACATGCGAGCAGATAGAGAGCGCCGAATCCCATGCCATGGAGGAGAGTCCAGAGGCTGCGGCATGTGATTTCCATGGATTGAACCCTCCCTTGAATCGGGATTAGCAAACCTGTATTCAGTAGATTCTTAAAATCCGTTTCTATTTGACTGACCTGACAAGAGTGCATTTCTGGAAACCGTTTTCTTGTCCTCTTTTCCCCAGGTCCAGTACATGCCGAGATAGGCGTAGTTTTCGGTTTGGCCTGCGACGGAGTGGCCATAGGCAAAAAGCAATTGCCTGCTTGGGTTCTTGAAATGGTAGTAGCCGCCGGCGTCGATCATGGTGGAGGCCTGCGTCTGGGCCGTGGCTGCGCCTTCGCGCGCATGAGTAAAAACTTCGGCTCCCAGTTCCAGCCTCTTGTTGATTTCGCGCTTCACCAGCCAGGCGGTATAAGGAAAGTTGCGGTAATCGGTCTGCGGGACAACCTGATAGCCGGCGCCGCCATCGAGGGTCCATGGGCCGACGTTCTTTTGCAGCCAGAGGGGGAGCTTGTACCAGACTTTTCCCACGCCAAGGCCTTTGGTGTCGTTGCCGGTGGGCATCTCGAACATGGTGAAGCTGCCGATTTGGGGAACGTGTTTCGACTCCTTGATGAAGGAGATCTTTACGCCCAGCTCCATATCTGTAAGTCCGAAAGCGCTGGGGCCGGAGCCGGAGGGGAGATAGACCGGATGATTCAATGGGTTGATGGAGCCGAGGGGAAGAATGGCGTGAAGCTGCACACGGGGAATAGCGCCCCAGTTGAACTCCACCGCCGGAGCCGTGAAGTCAATCTCCACTGGAGTGCCGTCCATTGCGCCAAAGATGTAGAACTCGTAATGGCGGAAATCCACCGGCACCGGGTCGTCGGTTTGAAAGGGCGGACCCTGCGCCCACAGCCGGGCCGCGGCGAGCAAGAAGGAAAAAAGCAGAGTTGATCTTACGTATCTGCCGGGGAGGTGCATCGACACTCCTGGTTCGGAACTGAAAGCAGAGACCAGGCTGGCGCTGTGAGCGGCTGAGTGGACAAATGTTTGAGAGCCCGCCGGGGAAAGGCGCACTGAAACCGTTTCTGCTGATTTATGGATGAATCCTGGCTGATGTCCGATTCAAATTCGGCCTAAGTTGAACATTAAAATCCGCTACAAATGGTTGCGGCAAATAAATTTTATGGAATCCCACCCTTTCGCAGAAAACGCGAGAGGATGGGGCACGGAACATTTTCATCCCAGCGAATTATGGAGATGATGTATCAGCTGGCCAGCGCTTTCTTCACCATATCGCTGATCACGCGGCCTTCAGCACGAAGGCTGGCTGCTTGCAGTTTGGCTTGCACGGCCTTCATCACCTGGCCCATCTCTTTGGGCGTGGGCTTTTGGCCGGAGACGGCGGCGACTTCGGTGACGGCTTCGGCGACCAGAACGCCGAGGGCGGCATCGTCGAGGGCCTTGGGCAGGAATTCCTCGATGACGGCGATTTCGGCGGCTTCGGCGGCGGCAAGATCAGGGCGGTTGCCCTTGGTGTACTGGTCGATGGAATCGCGTCGCTGCTTGATCATGGTGGCCAGGGCTTGCTGCTCTTCGGCCCCAGTGAGCGCCTCGCGCTTGGCAATGAATTGATTTTTGAGGGCGTTCTTGATGAGGCGCAGAGTGGTGGTGCGGACCGCGTCGTGGGCCTTCATGGCGGTGATGATCTGCTGGTTGACCTGGGCTTCCAGTGCGCCTGCTTCGCTCATAATTTCCTTCCTAAACTACTGATTTGATTTGTGGTAGCCAACTCTTTTCGCTTCATTTCCTAGAAAAGACCAACAGGATGGAGCACGAAAGCTAAACCTCACCAAAGAAGAATTGTACCGATTTTGGGGTGGGAGTGGAGGATTTAGGTGGATTTGATGGTATGGCAAATAAAAATCACAATAATCACAAATATGTGTATTATGTGATTATCGATGGCAGCAATTTTGCTATTTGGTCCTGTTCCGGCTTCCTGCTTGAGCCGGGGCGAGAAACGAGGAGAAAATGATTCGCAAGACGCGCTTGTTTACACCGGGTCCGACGCCGCTGTTGCCGGCGGCCCAGTTTGCCATGGCGGCGGCAGAGATGCATCACCGCACGCCGGAGTTTCGCGCGCTTTATCAGAAGGTTCTGGCGCAACTGAAGGTTTTTGTGGGCACGCAGAATGATGTGCTGGTGCTGGCGAGTTCGGGGACGGGGGCGATGGAGGCCTCGGTCTCGAATCTGACATCTCCGGGCGACCGGGTTCTGGTGCTGACGGCAGGCAAGTTTGGCGAGCGCTGGGTGGAGTTGGCCAAGGCGTTTGGGTGCGTGGTGGATGTGGTGGGCGCGCCCTATGGGCAGACATTTGATATGGCCGAGGTGAAAGCCGCGCTGAAGGCAGAGCATCGGGCCGTTTATATGCAGGCGACAGAGACTTCGACCGGGGTGCGTCACGACGTGGAGGCGGTGGCGCGGCTGGTCAAGGGAAAGGAAACTCTGCTGGTAGTGGATGGAATTACGGGTCTGGGAACAACACACTTCGACGTGGACGGTTGGGGAATCGATGTGCTGATTGGCGGCTCGCAGAAGGCGGTGATGATTCCGCCGGGGCTGGCATATTTGAGCGTGAGCGAGAAGGCGTGGAATGCAATGGAGGGGGCGAGGAATCCGCGCTATTACTTTGACCTGCGCAAGGAACGCAAGAGCGCGGCGAAGGGCGAGAGCGCATACACGCCGTCGGTGGCGCTGATCGCGGGGCTGGGCGCGGCGCTGGATTACATTGCCGGGCAGGGCGGCGGCGATTTGGAGAAGGGCCGAATTGCGCTGGTGAACAACGCGCAGGTGAATGCGGCGGCGACGCGGGCGGGATTGGTGGCGCTGGGGTTCACGCTGTTTGCACCCACGGCTCCGGCGGCGGCGGCAACGGCTGTACTGACGCCGGAAGGAATGAACTCGGGCGAAGTGGTGAAGGCGCTGAAGGGGCGGTTTGCGCTGGCGATTACCAATGGTCAGGGCGAGATGCAGAGCAAGATCATCCGCGTGGCGCATCTGGGGTTCTTCGATTATCTGGATACCGTGGCGCTGCTGGCGGCGATGGAACACGTTGCGAAGGATACGCTGGGACTGCCGGTGAAGTATGGGCAGGCGGTGGCGGCGGCGCAGGAAGTGTATGCAAAGGCAGTGAAAGAGTGAAGAAGTGAACAAGTGAACCAAGACAGTGACAGCGTGAATCGGCAGCGAATCGCATGCAAGGATTCTTCACTTATTCACTTTCTCACTTCTTCACAGTATTGTGAAAGGCATTCATGTCTGAACTGAGTTTTGGGGAGAAGCTGCTGATCGCACGGAGGCAGTTGGACCTGTATCAATACGAGATGGCGGAGAGGCTGGGGGTTCATGCCAATTCGCTGACCAAGTATGAAAAGGGCGAGGGGAAACCGCACGCGGCGGTAGTGCGGATCTTCGAGATGCTGTGCGAACAGAGCGGGATTCGCTTTGACGAATATGAGGCCGCGCGCAAGGGCCAGGGAGGCACGATGAAGATCGTACTGGCGGAGAAGGTTTCTGCGGCGACGCTAGCGGTGTTTGCCGCGGAGCCGGGGTGGGAGGTTCTGACGCACGATCAGTTGCCGGATGGGCTGGCGGCCGCGCTGGCCGACGCGGATGCGCTGGTGGTGCGAAGCGCGGTGCAGGTGGACGATGCGCTGATGGAATTCGCGCCGAAGCTGCGGGTGATTGGGCGAGCGGGAGTGGGCGTGGACAATATCGACGCCGAGGCAGCCACGCGGCGGGGCATCGTAGTGATGAATACGCCGGGAGCAAATGCGGTGGCGGTGGCCGAACTGACCCTTGGCCTGATGCTGGCTCTGGCGCGCAAGGTGCCCACAGCCAATGCGTCGATGCATGAGGGCAAGTGGGAAAAGAAGAGTTTGCAGGGAGCAGAACTGCGCGGCAAAACGCTGGGCATCCTGGGGCTGGGGCGGATTGGGCTGGAAGTTGCACGGCGAGCCAAGGGATTTGGGATGGAGATTATCGGCAGTGATCCGTTTGTTTCGGCTGCGGTGGCGAGGGAGAACGGCATCCGGCTCGTGACGCTGGAGGAACTGACTGCCGGGGCTGACTATCTAACGCTGCACGTGGGACTGACGCCGCAGACGACAGGAGTAATCAATGCAAAATCGCTGGCGGCAATGAAGAAGGGCGTGCGGATTATCAACTGCGCGCGCGGCGAGCTCATAGACGATGCAGCGCTAGTGGCGGCACTGAAGAGCGGACACGTGGCAGGAACGGCGCTGGATGTATTTGCGATTGAGCCACCGAAGGAGTCACCCTACGCGGAGTTGGAGAATGTGATTCTGACGCCGCACATCGCCGGCTCGACGGCCGAAGCGCAGGAGGCGGTGGGGATTCAGATTGCGCGGCAAGTGCGCGATTATCTGAAGCTCGGCGTGGCGCAGAATGCAGTGAATCTGCCATCGCTGAGCCATGAGGAGTATGTAGCACTGGCACCATACATTGATTTGGCAGGACGGCTTGGCGGATTTTTGGCGCAGGCGGGCAAAGGCGGCATTGAGGCGATTGACCTGGTGTATGGCGGAACGCTGGCCGACGCAAAGACGGAGCTGGTGCGCAACGCGGCAATTGCGGGACTACTGGAGGGCTCAGAGAATGTGAACCTCATCAACGCGGCTTCGGTGGCCGAGGAGCGCGGCATTCGCGTACACGAGGAGAAACAGGAGAGCCATCGCGGCGGTGCGGCGACGGTGCTGACGATTGAGCTGCACACCGGCGCAGGATTGAGCCGCGCCAGCGCAACGGTGATTCACGGCGTGCAGCCGCGGCTGCTGGAATTTGACGGCATCGACATAGAGACGCCGCTCGAAGGGAATTTGCTGGTTTGCCGCAATCTGGATGTACCGGGAGTGATCGGGCGGATTGGGACCATTCTCGGCGAGCAGGGCGTGAACATCGGCAACTTCGCACTGGGCAGAGAACGCTCCGGACTGAAGCCGGTGAAGGCGCTCTCCGTAGTGCAGGTGGATGCGCCGGTTTCCGATGCGGTGCTGGAAGCGCTGATGAGCATTGAGGCGCTGTTGGATGCGCGTCTGGTGAAGCTGCCGGAGGCGGGGGCGTAACAAGATTGCTACAGCCGCAATAAAAGAGAGAGGCCACCCCAAACCAGCGGTGGCCTCTTCACTTTGAGCAGCACGAGTCTAGCCGAAGAGGCCGGAGTGGCCGAGCCAACTGCGCAGGTAGGCGACCTGGCCGAGGTGATAGGTTTCATGCCATGCCAGCACACCGATAAAGCCGCTGACCTTTCCGTCCGGGCTGGGCGGTCCGGGAGGCGCGGGAGCGGCCAGCGCCTCAGGGGTGAGATTACACAAGGCGGAGTCGAGCGCGGCGGCGGAGTCGCGCCACATGGCCTGCAACGTCTCAGAGGATGGGTAGCTGCAACTCTCGTCGAGCTTGGCAGATCGGGCGAAGATCTCGAGACCAGGGCAGGACCAACTGCCGCCTATGCGGTTGATAAGCGCATGGCGTCCCCAGATTAGATGGCCGACAATCCAGGTGACGTGGTTGGAATGGTCGCTGGGACGAGTGAGCCATTGCTCGGGCGTGAGGCCGGCGACGGCTTTCTGCAGAGAGCCGGTGTTCCGGGCAAACTCGCCGGCGGCACCGGCAATGACGGCAGGAACGGGCATGAAGGAACCTCCGATGGAGATTGGGCGTTCAAAATACGTTGAGACAGAGATACACGATGGAATAGGGAGAGGTCAAACGGGGAAGACCTGCTTGCAGTGGCAGGATTTCAGCTTGACCGTAGCGAGTCTGAAGGAAGCGATGCAAAAGGCACAACTGACCAAATCATTCAGGAGGAAGCAATTCAGGCTTGGCCTGCGCCTTTTCCGTTGAATCTTCCAATGAATATTCCGCCTTTTCAGACTTTCCAATTGTAAGCAATACAGGTTTGCATATAATTTCTCTGACAATCAGATCCCTCAAAAAATTGGATGTTCCTGCGGCACGGACAAGAATTGACGTATCTGAGGTCATCGCTATCACGTGTTCACCCAGCACGACATGACCTGCATCTGAAGCCATTAACACAGCCTGAACGCAGAGACTCATACTCCCGCAGAAAATCCTGAGGGCATTGCCAATTAAACTGAAATCTTGTCCAAGAACCCCATGCCCCTTATAATGTGGGAGAATTGGATCGAATGGCAAATGAGCACGCACAATTGGAACGTTCTGACCAGCTAAGAATTCGCAAATATCGGTCGGGATAGTGTATTCAGAGGAATCACCTTTAGAGAACTGGGTCTGACTTGGAAATGTCACAGCAATCAACTTGATTTCGGCGAACTGCGCCTGAGATCGATAATCCTCAATTGCCATCTTCACCCCTTTTCCTGCTGAAGTGAAGATAATCACTTTTTTGATGTTGTGAGCCGCCGCTGCCTTGAAGGTAGCCTGAAGGCACTGCTTCATATTCTCCTTGCCCTCTTGGAGAAAGTACTCAGTCGGGTATTTGTATGCGTTCGTCATTTCGCGGGCACCACCTTGAATCCCAGAATCTCATGCAAAGGTATTGAAGACTTTCTGTGTTTTTCGACTGCCCGGATGAACTCGAATGGATCAATGCTATCGAAATCCAGACCTAGGAGTCGAGCCTCGGAGATGTGATCTTGATTCATGTAGTGAATATGGCGTCCATATCGCCGATCGATGTCGATCCGCAATTCATATTTCTCCGAGAAGAGTGGGAATCCATCACAGTCTCGGTGGTCTGTACATGGACCGTAGTGGTACTTGAAATACTTGAGGCATCCACCTCCACCGTCATGCTTAGGGAGTTGACGGTAGTATTCACCTACGCGAATGTACATTCCATCCAGATAGATGATCGCAAGATCAGAATCCCACGGAGATGAATCCGGATCGCCAAGAGCATCTATGAACGGACCAACAATAATCAGGCCTGGATCAAGGGTGAGTTTATTGCACTCACCCTCAAACCAGGCTTCATACTCCGCCAATTGGCAGTTATCACGCCGCAAGACTCAGATGATCCTCTTCGGTGTTCTCAAGCTTCATTGATGCCGCGCCAGGCTTATGCCCGTAGAGGCTCCGAATAATCGCGGGAAAATCGCGAGAGGAGTTCTCATATTCACGCTCCTGCAAAGCGATGCGCTGTGAGCAGAGAGAAATCCACTTCAAGGCATCGAATTCAGACATCGAATCGGCTTCGGACTCCTCATAGTGAGGATTCGTGATACCGCAGCGACGAGCAAGTGCGTTTAGCTTCGTCGTTGCGTCCTCCACCGATACAACTCTGCGTCTGGTAATAATCACTGTACTTCTCCTTCCGAAATTGCCTATTTAGTGTCTTGGACACACAACAAAGCATCCACATCTCGTACTTCACGGGCAATCTCGGTTGATACGATTCTGCTAAGCGGCCTAAACACATCACTCTAAAGGCTGTTGCAGCAAAATCATTGAAAAAAGACGTTCACGTATGTCGACAAACTGCTGAACTGGCAATTGTATCGGCCAGATGTACCTGTGCGCTAGTGCTAAGTATGCACAGTTCTTTCCGAATAATCTGCAAATATCCCACACTATGGGACAACTTGGGACAGAAAAGCCATTTTGGCCTACAGAAACAATTTGACTATTGTTCAATACAAAGCGTTTACGCGCGGCTGAGGTAGGCGCCTTCGCTGGTATCGACGCGGATTTTTTCGCCTTCGTTGATGAAGGCAGGAACCTGGACGACGAGGCCGGTCTCTGTCTTGGCGGGCTTGGTGACACTGGAGGCGGTGGCCGACTTGAGACCGGGCTCGGTTTTAACGACTGTCAACTCAACGGCAGCGGGGAGATCGACGCCCACGGCCTGGCCGTCGTGGTAGCTGACTTTGATCTGCAGGTTGGGCGTGAGGTATTCGATGGCGTCGCCGAGAGTGGAGCCTTTGAGGACGGTCTGCTCGTAATCGACGGGGTTCATGAAGTAGTAGTCGTCACCGTCGGCGTAGAGGAAGTCCATTGCGATCGAATCGACGACGACTTTTTCAATGGCGTCGGCGGAGCGGAAGCGGTGCTCGAACATGGCTCCGGACTTGAGGTTGCGCAGTTTGGCCTGGATAAAGGCGCGCAGATTACCGGGGGTGCGATGCTCGACCTTGAAGACCAGGTGGAGTTGTTCGTTGTGTTTGATGATCATGCCGGGACGAAGTTGCGTGGCGGGAATCGACATAAATGTTTGTAGCTCCTTGCTATATTTGCGGGCGTTCCGCAAGAAAAATTGGCCTTGGCCTTTCTTTATTGTAGCTTAGGGGCGGATTAGGGTGCGCTCCAGCGCCCAGAGTACCGCATCGGACGCTTGTGGCAATTCACTCACAAACTAATATGTGATTGCCTTGCAGAAGTTCTGTGGTATCCCGCTCTTGCGGCAGGAAAAAGCCACAAGAGCGGGGCACGGGAGCACTGCATCTTCACGGCTCAGGCTGCACGTTGCTTGGCCGACTTGGATCGAACTTTCGGAACGGCGGAAACCTCCGGAACTTCGGGGCTGCTCTCGGTGTACTGATCGTGCAAAATGACATTGATCAGCGACTTGTGGACCCGGATGCGGCCGTTGTACTCGATGAGGCCGAGCTTGCGGAATCGATTCATGAAGAAGCTGACGCGGGAGCGGGTAGTGCCGACCATTTCCGCCAGAGTTTCCTGGGTAATGGGAGGAATGAAGGCTCCCGATTCACCCCCTTCGCTAAATTCAGCCAGCAAGAGAAGGATCCTGGCCAGACGCTTTTCACTGGAGTTGAAAAGCTGATCGACCAGGTCGGCCTGGGTTCTCATGCTGCGGGCAAGGAGGAATTTCAGGTACATTTCGTTGAGGGAATGTTCTTCGTGCATTACACGGATCATCTCCTCCCGCGCGATTTCAAGCGCGGTAGAGGCAACAATGGCTGAAGCCGTGACTAAATGCAGCGCGCCCACGCTGGCCAGCGACTCTTCTCCAATGAATTCCCCGGCGGAGAGAAGCGCGACAGTAGCCTCCTTGCCTTCGGGTGAAACGACTGTGAGCTTTGCGCGGCCCGTCCGCAGATAAAAGATGGAATTGGCCATATCTCCCTGAGAAAAGAAGACCTGCCTGGGCTGCAAGTGGACGACTCTTCGTCCAACCCCGGCTTCTTCCAGAAAGGCAGCAAGATTGAAGGTCATGGATCTCACCTCCGCCATTTGAATGGCCGACCCGGATCCGGTCGTCACGGGAGCAGTTCGGGAGGGTGCGCGAGCGATTCAGCTTGGAAGATGCGGGAGGAGGAAACGTCACACCTGCCCGAACGATTAAATGGTACTCCCATCTGCAATGAATAGCTCGAATATTTCTTATTTTAATTAATTGACGCGCGCGCGGCTGCTTTGAGAGACTTGCCCGCATGGAATACAAAGGGAAAGTGGAGTATGCGCAGGAGCGGAAGCTGCGCACGCGGAACACGCGCGTTTATCGATCATTACATTGGCCGATCTGGATTTTTGTCTTTTTTCTGGCGCCCGGGCCGCTGACATTCAAGCTGTTTGCACACGAGTTCAATTGGTGGAACTGGGCGTGGCTGGGGACGGTGCTCGTTTGCACAGGCGTGGCCGCGCTGCGCGGACGGCTGCCGGGCGCCGAGCCGGGACCGTATATTTTGCGCTTTGACGAGGATAAACCGAATCCGCTTTACCGGCGGGTTTGCTACACCTTTGCGTGGACAGCGGCGCTAAGTTATGCGCTGCTGAACCTGGCTGGGCTGACGATTGCCGCAGTGAGCGGCGTGTGGCAGATGAAACAGATTTACTACTATGCGTATTTCCCGCTGGCGGCGGTGATTCTGCTGCTGGGCGCCCTAGGCAAGCTGCCCAGAGTAGAGCCCTCAACCAGGAAGGAAGGCACGCACCGGCGGTACTTCTACGGCACGGTGTGGTCGGTGACGGCTGCGCAGACGGTGCTGCTGGTGCTGTGGAAGGTTCTACCGCAGAACGGCACGACCAGTTGGGTGAAGCTGGGAGGGTTTGTGGGCATGCTGGCGCTGATGGGGTGGTTCTCGTATCGCGGAATGCTGCCGCGGACGAGGCCGATTTTACCGGGTGAATGCATGGTTGCGGACTGAGCTGTTGTAGACGCCTCTCAGGGA
>Ga0224535_1000189_pt1 | contig 18857 bp, 13 predicted proteins | sample 714E13034metaG_FD_179898 | JGI IMG/M metagenome (GOLD analysis project Ga0224535, IMG submission 179898) | Peat soil microbial communities from Stordalen Mire, Sweden - 717 E1 30-34 | ecosystem: Environmental > Terrestrial > Soil > Wetlands > Peat | place: Sweden: Norrbotten County, Stordalen... | reverse complement strand
TCAGCCCCGTGCTGACCACATCGCCCGACTGCAGTCCGGATTTGATTTCGGCGAAGCTTTGATCCATCAAGCCAACCACAACCGGCTGGAGCGTCAGATTTCCGTTTTGCACCACGAAGACCGCATATTTTCCAGGTTCCAATAGTTTCAATGCTTGGATGGGCACCAGTAATACGTTATTCGCTTGGGCATTGATCACATTGACCGTGGCATTGAGACCCACGTAAAGATCAGTGCCGGTGGTATTGTCTAATTGCACCTGCGCTTGAACGGCTGGGACGTTATCCACCGTGGTCAGTGCGGGAACGATCTCGGTGACTTTTCCTTTGAACGTCTGGTTGGGTAGGGAATCGAAAACAGCATCCGCTTCTTCCCCGATGGCAAGTTTGCTCAAGTCGCTCTCGTCGATATAAATGGTTAGCAGGAGGCGAGATAAATCCGAAACCGTAATAACCGCGGAAGAACCCACGGTATCACCGATTTGATTGTTGACAGCAGTCACGGTTCCATTAATGGGAGAAATGATCTGGGTGTCGTTGAAATCAGTTTGTGCGGTTTGCAGGGCAGTTTGTGCCTGCTTGAGCGCGGTAAGGCTGGGTCCTGCGGCGGTATCGGGGATGACGCCGGTGGTCAAAGCAGTGACGAGGTCTTGATCCTGCACTTCTTGTGCCTGGGCTAATGCGAGAGCTGCGCGGTCACTGGCAATCTTCGTATTGGTGGGAGGAGTAATGACTTTGACGAGTGGGCTCTTACTACCGCCTCTTCCGCCGGTTGTTCCACTTGTTCCAAATGTACTACTTGTACTGCTAATATAGTATGTAAACTTTTCAGGAACATAAACTTTGTTATACCAATCCTCCGCCCCTATCAATTGTTGATTGGCATAATCAAGAGCTTTCTGCGCGTCCTGCACTTTTTGTGTGGCGGTTGCAGAGGGATTGGCTTGGGCATCCAATTGGGCATCGGTCAGGTTCTGTTGGGCAACAGCTACCTCTTGTTCCCATTGGACCCGTTCGGGGCTGATATCAAATTGCAGGGTTTCTAACGCATCAGTCACATTGACTTGATCGGTGGCAACGGCTCCCTGAGCCGTTGCAATCGCAGCCGGGGAAGTCAACTGAGCCAGGTTAAATTTTGCCTGTGCCAAAGCTTGCGCCTGATTAGTATTATCTTCCTGAGCCAACAGTTCGCCTTTCTTGACTTGATTGCCTACGATGACATTGAGTTGTGTAAGCGTACCGTTCCCACTATTGCTTGAAGAACCAGTGTTGGGGAATCCAAGGTTGGCGGTCGCCGCCGCAACTACTTGTCCCGTGCCGCTGGCGCTGATCACGATGCTTCCCTGACGGACGGTCGCGGTTTGAAGCGCCGACTTGGCTGCAGTCGCGCTTTTGCTTTTTTGCTGGGCTGATTGATAATAGAGATAACCACCGCCAATGATCAATATCAGGATGATTGAGCCGGCAACATACCAAAGATTTTTGTTGTGGCTCAGTGAGGATGTGGATGCAGAAGAATCTGTTGTGCTAGACATGAAATGTGACTCCTTTTTGAAAACCTTATATAGCGACGGATAAATATAGTATAAGAGCGTGAAGAACTTTTGATAAGGGTATGTGAATATTGTGAAGGGAAACCGCAAGGTATGTGCGAAGGTAAATAGAACGTTACGCCACGCTTTGCAAGGCGTGGCGTAACTCGGTAAGTCAGAATTCTATATGATTTGCCTGCCTTTTACGCTTGCCCGCTTCCATCGGCACATCACGCGGTTCCAGCATTCCCCAGCGGCTCGCACCCATATAAAGGATTTCCAGAATCAAATCGTTATACGCGATCCCTTCCGCGCTCGCTTGTAAACATAGATCACTATAATCAGGCGTTAGTCCGGGGAGAGTGTTGATTTCCAGTAAACGCGGATTGCCCTCTGCGTCGAGACGAATATCCGTGCGTGAAATATCGAGCGCATTCAGCAAAACATGAGCGCGCAAAGCGAGGTATTGGAATTTCTTTGTTAATTCCGGTTCGAGGTTTGCAGGACAAAAATATCCCGGTGCGCCTTCTTCTCCGATTGATTTGGATTTTGCGGCCTGGCTGTAAACTTGCGGCGTAACCGAATTACTGCTATCCAATTCCAAAACCGGGAAACGATGAAAGCCGTCCTTCTCATACCATTCCGGATGGCGGCTGTAAAGCTTCACATCGGGGCGTCCCATGATACCCACCGTAAACTCGCGCCCCGGAAGAAATGTTTCCACCAGCGCGGGTTGGTTGTAATTATCAATGACCCACTTGACGCGTTCGCGTAACTCTTTTTCATTCTTGACAATGGCGTTCAAATCCACGCCCATGCCGGTTCCTTCGCGGGCAGGCTTGACGAAAAGCGGAAAGTTTAAATCGGGGCGAAGAGGCTCATCGCCGAGGATAAATTCCTGGAATGGCGCGACCGGCAAACGTCGGTCACGCCAGATGCGTTTGGTCAGGGTCTTATCGAGGGAGATGCCGTTGGTCATCACGCGCGAGCCAGTATATGGAATCCTCATCATTTCCAGCAAAGCCGGGATCTGCGCTTCGCGCGCATCGCCGCCCAAGCCTTCGGCGATATTGAAGCAGATATCAGGTTTGAAATCGCGCAGGGCGAAAGGGATGTTTTGATCGGCCATGAGAAAAGCAGTTTGATGGCCGTCACTTTCAATGGCATTACGAATGTGTTCTACTGTTTCGATATGGTCAAAATCGGCGTAAGCGTCGGGCGGGACGCCGGGAGGCAGGAACATTTTTTCATCCTTGATATTGGCCAGCACGGCCACCCGCCAGTAACGTTTGAGTCGGCGACTGGGAGGTTGGTCCGCGCCAGGCTCCTTGATTGTGTGCATCTTGATTGCTCCTTATCGTGAAAAGTCAACCGCCTAGTATATAACAATGTTTGCAGAATACAAGAGGTCAATAATAACTTCTTTAATTTGAAGTACTCTGGGATACAATCGACGTCATTATGGAAATTGAAATTCGACGTGCGTTGCCTGATGATGCGGAAGTATTAACCGAGATCGCGATTGCCGCCAAAGGTCATTGGGGCTACCCGGAGCGCTGGATGCAGGTCTGGACTCCGGAATTAACTTTTGGATCGGAATATTTTGAAAAGAATGAAAGCTGGACGGCGAGCATTGAAAATCAAACCATAGGTTTCTGCACGTTGCTGGAAAAAGACGGTAATGCCTGGCTGGAAAATCTTTGGGTGATTCCTTCTCAAATGGGACACGGCGTTGGAAATGCGTTGTTCAAACATATGATCGATCTATCGAAGAAGCGCGGTTATCATATCTTGCGTTTGGAATCTGATCCGAATGCGGTTGGCTTTTATATAAAAATGGGCGCGCATCAAATTGGCGAACGACATTCCGAAGTGGAAGGTCAGCCGCGCATCTTGCCGATCATGGAGTTGACATTGTGACCAGTTATTGTGATTATGTTCGTGCCCATCCCGAAGATGAATTCAACCGCGTCTATCACGACACTCAATATGGATTTCCGTTAACGGAAGATCACCTGCTCTTTGAGCGATTCATGTTTGAGATCAATCAAGCGGGTCTTTCATGGATCACAATTCTAAAGAAAGCAGACAACTTCCGCCGCGCTTACGATGACTTTGATGTGGATAAAATTGCGGCTTATGGCGAACGCGATGTGACGCGCCTGCTCTCGGACGCGGGCATTATCCGCAACCGGTTAAAGGTCAACGCGGCGATTGAAAACGCGAAACGCATTCAGGCTGCGCGAGGCGAATATCATTCTTTCAAAAGCTGGCTGGATGCCTACCGTTCTTTAACATTGGATGGATGGACAAAATTATTCAAGCAAACATTTGTGTTCACTGGCGGGGAGATCGTGCGCGAGTTCCTTGTCAGCACGGGATATTTGGCGGGAGCGCATGACGAGGAGTGTCCGGTCTATATAACGGTAGCCGCTCTCCGTCCCGTGTGGATGCGGAAGGATTGATTTTGTTAATACAATTTTTTTAACTTCAGGAAAAATAAAATAAGATTGGTCAACAGGGACGGATTTGCGGATCTTATTCTGGCGACATCCGCCGAGAAGGAAAGAAGGATGCTTGATATTATCGATATGCCGGCAAGGATGACGGCTATGAATGAGTACATAAGGCGGCGAAAGAGATTTTTATTTAACAAGGAATAACCCTGCCAGAATCCAAGCGCCGCGATTAAAAAGGTTAGGGGAATAACGTCTTCCATGTAACGCTGCGCGGCGTAGAAAAACAGCAACAAGGATGATAATGCAAATGGAAGCGAACCGATGAGGCTGAGCAGAAACCATCTGTAGAACTCCGGTTGTGATTCCGTGCGCCGTCCTGCCAATATTTCCGAGAGTCTTTTTGAGCCTATCGTCAATATAGAAACGATCCCAAATACAATGAAAGGAAAAGCGTAGAGGGGGCCGGTAATATGTTCGGTGGCGTAAAGCGCTGGAAGATGATTGTAGAGAAAGGAACCATCTCCTGCCCTGGAAGGTTTGATAAAGGGGAAAGTGTTGATGACGTCGGGCGGATTGAGGAAATAGACGTAGAGATTGATTGGAACATCAGCAAGAGAAAAAATATCGTTGTTGTATTTGTTAAGGTCCAGCATTGTAATTTGATATCTGAAACCAAACTCGAAAACGGAGCCAAAGCGCGCCCAGTTATACCAACCCAATAGAATTCCACCGATCAGAAGCGGCAAACCAAATGCAATGATGGTAAAAAGCGTTTCGGAAGTTATTTTCTGCAGGCGATAATTCCTGGCGCAAAGCCGAAGAAGGATCATGAAAACTAAAAAGGCAATGGGGATAAACAGAAATGCCCTTGATCCAATGGCGCCAACCCAAAAGATTCCGCTCATTGCCATTAGCGGTTTGGATGGAGACGGCTTGGATAACGCCGCATAGGCAAAATAAATTCCTGCGATGAAGAAAAATTGTCCACAGACAATTGCTTCTTCATAAATCCTGGGTTGACTGAGAAGCCAGGGAATCGGATTGACCAAACCGCCCAGAAATATTGGCATTAAGATTGTCCATGCTGTCAGGCGGCTGAAGAAGTCAGACCATAATTTAATGATCAGTAGAGATTGAAACAAGAATAGACCCAATGTAAATGCAAATACAAGATACGGATCGGCAATCTCAATGGGTAGAAAGAGTTTTATGACAGCGATGATCAACGCCGGGATTGGCCCCCAATATAAATATAGCTTTCCATTGTATAGGGATAGGTCCCATATGTTATTTAATGTGTCTGCTTGGGGAATATGCTTGCGCGCGATGGGATCGTAAGGATTTGAAAGTGATAGAAGGTCCGAAGTTGGTTTCGTTTGAATATAGAGTTCTCCATGATCGAAAGCATTTCCTAGTTGATTGAAATAATCCCGATAGTCCTGAGTCTTTGGCCAGCTCGTCCAGGTGCCAACGCTGATGAACCAGACGTAAATAATTAAGACGACGATCCCGATAAAACCGGCGGATATGTAAATCAGCTTTGTCCTGTGGCGTGAAAGATAGTTTCGAGGTTGTTGGGTTTTGATGAGGTTTAGGGTTTTCTGTATCCATGCGGCAATATCGTCAAAATATAAGGATATAATCAATGCAAAGATCATAATGAGAATACCTGCCGATGCTCCAATCATTCTGCCTCTACCCCAATGGACATTATGATCAATGCCAAATTTATTGGCGAAAACCACTACACCGAGGATGACGCCTCCAAAGGCGAAAGTAATAAGTGATATCAAGACCCTTTTCATTTTTTAGGATTATATCCGAAAAGGATTTTGGGACTTTTTACAGGTTGTCAGCATTTTCTCCTTAGACCTAATGCTTATCTAGAATCGGGAGCTTAATAAAAAATTTTCAACATTTGGAGTCAACATCAGAATGAATCGTTCTCTGCTTTGGCTGGGCGCGTCCATGTTCTTGTGGGGACTGGGCGAGAGCATGTTTCTGCTTTTCCAGCCGATCTATCTTCAACAACTGGGCGCGAATCCGATTCAGATCGGCATCATCCTCGGCGCATTTGGCGCAGTGATGACCTTGACGCACATTCCTGCCGGCCATCTTTCCGACTTAATTGGCCGCCGTCCGCTGCTGATTGCGGCGTGGATCACTGGTATTGTGGCAACATTGCTGATGGCGCTTGCCAGGACGCTCCCCATTTTTATCGTCGGTGTTTTGATCTACGGCTTCACAGCATTCGTCGCTTCGCCGTTGGATAGTTATGTGACTGTAGAGCGCGGCCAGTGGTCAGTGGGACGCGCCATCACATTTATTTCCATGATGTACAATGCGGGCGCAGTGCTTGGCCCCATCACCGGCGGTTGGGTCGGCGATCATTTCGGATTGCGGAAGGTGTACTTTATCTCCACCGGAATTTTTATCTTGTCCACGGTCGTGCTTTTTTTCATTGCGTCACAGCCGCGTGATCATCGTGACCCTCAAGACCCGCCTACCAGTCTGCTGACCAATGGACGCTATTTAAGTTTCCTGTCCATTCTTTTCGTGGTAGCCTTTGCAACCTATTTGCCTCAACCGTTGACTCCGAATTTTCTTCTAAACCAACGCAGTCTGTCCCTGGAAGCAATTGGCGAATTATTTTCGATTGGCGGCCTCGGCACAGCCGTGCTCAATTTATTGTTCGGCCAGTTTGAAGCGCGCACCGGATTCGTGTTGGGTCAGATCAGCGTATCTTTATTTGCTGTGTTGCTCTGGCGTGGTTCGGGTTTTGGCTGGTTCGCGCTAGGATATTTTCTTCTCGGCGGCTTTCGCGCTTTGCGAGCATTGGGCGTAGCGCAGGTTCGTCCTTTTGTCCACGAATCGCAAATGGGGCTTGCGTATGGTATCACTGAAATGGTCGGTTCTTCGACGGTATTGCTTGCGCCGCCGCTCGCGGGATATCTTTATCAGCTCGATCCGGTGTTGATGTATCCGGTTGGACTCGTTTTGATTGGCATCGGAATCATCCTCAGCCTGATCTTCATTCCGCGCTCGAAAAAACTTTCCCCGGATCATATCGAGCTCGCTCCGGACTTATAATGGATAACAATGAATTAGCCTCGCCACAAAGGCACCAAGGACACACGTGTGCCTGTGGCACAGTGCAGGCAGAGATTCTTTGTGCTCACCAATAAAAAGCTTTGTGCTCTCTGTGTCTTTGTGGTGAAATCTTTTATAGTGAGCTTGCAAAATTAGTTATGTTGGAAATTGTATCTTTCACCCTCGGTCCCGTTCAAACTAATGCTTATCTTGTTGCTGATTCCGAAACCCGCGACGCGGCGGTGATTGACCCGGCGTGGGATGGTCACATAATTCTCGCTGAAGCGCAAAAGCGCGGCTGGCGTATCGCGCATCTTTGGTACACACATGCGCACTTCGATCATATCGGCGGCGCGGGCGCGATTGCCGATGGATTGAATCCGTTGCCGCTGGTAGCGCTTCATCCGAATGATCACGTCTTGTGGCGCGCATCGGGCGGTGGCCCATTGTTTGGATTCAACATTGATCCCGGTCCCGAACCGACGATTGATTTGTATCAGGGACAGATTCTAAAATTAGGCAGTGTCGAATTTGAAGTCCGCTTCACGCCCGGACATACCACCGGTCATTGTATCTTTTATGTTGCATCCTCCAAAGTTTGCTTCTGTGGTGATTTGATCTTTCACGACCACGTAGGCCGTACCGATTTACCCGGCGGCGATTGGGATACGCTGGTTGACAGCATCAAAACTCAAGTGTTTACATTGCCGGATGAAACGCGTTTGCTTCCCGGCCATGGAACCGAGACGACGGTCGGCGAGGAAAAGAAATTTAATCCGTTTGTCGGAAATTCAGCTTTAGGATAAATATTAAATAATGGAAAAAGTTGCACCAACTTCGACGCGTTTCGCGGCGCTGGGTTATCGAAATTTTAAATTAATCTGGTCGGGATTGATTGTTTCAAATATGGGCACGTGGATGCAAAACGTTGCCAACGGTTGGCTGGTTTTGCAATTGACCAATTCGCCGCTATGGCTCGGGCTGCTTGGCTTGAGCTTTGCCCTGCCGATGATCATTCTGCCGCCGCTGGCAGGCGCGGTGGTGGATCGCGTGAATCGAATCAAGCTTTTATATGTTACGCAATCCATGCAGATGCTTGGCGCGTTTGTGTTGGCGGCGTTAACGTGGTTCGGAACGATTCAAGTCTGGCATATTTTGGCGGTATCCTTTATCAGCGCGGCGATGCTTGCGTTCGATAATCCCGCTCGAAAGGCGTTGGTTCCGGACCTTGTCGCTCCGCTTGATTTATTGAATGCGCTATCGCTCAACTCCGCGACGTATACGGGCGCGGCGTTAGTCGGTCCGGCTTTGGCTGGAGTAATGTTGGCTCCATTTGGCGCCGGGACTCTTTTCTTTATCAACGGCGTCAGCTTTCTGGCTGTGATCTTTGCGCTGGCCGCCATGCGTGATGTTCGCACGCATAGTGGAGGATTTCAACATCCATTGCATCATTCCTTCTGGAATGGATTGACCTATGCATGGAGCAACCGTCTGATCATGGCATTGCTCGTGCTTTCCGGGATCGGTTCCTTATTTGGACGTTCGTATCAAACTCTTCTGCCGGCATTCAGCGATGTATGGAACGCGGGCGCGCAAGGCTACGGATTACTGCTTGCGTCCGCGGGCGGAGGAGCACTGGTTGGTGCCTTTGGGTTGGCGTCCATCCGGCACATATCGCGTCACGGCGTAGTGATGCTTGTCAACGGACTCCTGTTTAGTTTTTCCCTGATTGGATTCGCTCTGAGTCCATCGCTTTGGCTCGGCGTATTTCTGCTGTTCATTGTTGGAGTTACATCCACCGTTTTTGCTACCATTATTGCGACCTTCATCCAAGTGATGATACCGAACGAAATGCGCGGCCGCGTGATGAGTTACTATACCGTGACGTTGATCGGCTTGCCGTCGCTCGGCGCGTTGGGAAGCGGAGCAGTGGCGCAATCGCTAGGCGGAATCAACGGCGCGCCGCATGCGGTATTGATTACTGCGATTTTGCTCGGAATTATTTTGGTGCTGGTCACGCCCGTTTTCTGGGGACGCAATATAAAAAGAGATTGAGCGCTGAAAAATAAAAGCAGGATACAACGTTATTCGTTGTATCCTGCTTTATGATTCTGTGGGATTTTACTACTTCGCAAACTCCGTTGCTCTCGTCTCTCGTATCACCGTCACTTTGATCTGACCTGGATATTGCATCGTCTCTTCGATCTTCTTGGCAATATCACGCGCCAGCCGCGCCGAGGCCAAGTCGTCAATGTTTTCCGGTTTGACGATGACGCGCACTTCGCGTCCGGCCTGGATCGCGAACGCTTGTTGTACGCCCTCGAACGATTGAGAAAGCTCTTCCAGCGTGCGGATGCGTTTGATGTAGGCTTCCAAATCTTCGCGGCGCGCGCCTGGCCTCGCACCGGAGATGGCATCGGCAGCTTCGGCGATGACTGCCTCGATGGTTAATTGATCCACTTCATGATGATGCGATTCAATTGCGTTGACCACAATCGAGTTGACGCCATACCGTCGGCAGTATTCCGCGCCCAATTTGGCATGTGTGCCTTCCTGATTGTGATCCATCGCTTTGCCGATGTCGTGCAGGAATCCGCCAGCTTTAGATAGTTCAACATTGGCGCCGATCTCCGCCGCGAGAATACCGGAAAGTTTTGAGACTTCGACCGCGTGCGCCAATTGATTTTGTCCGTACGAGGTGCGGAATTTCAAGCGGCCCATCATGCGCAACACTTCCGGATGCAAACCCGCGATGCCCGCATCGAACGCGGCTTGCTCGCCTGCTTCATTGATGATCTTCTCAATGGCCTTCGCCTCTTCTTCCAGAATCTTTTCGATGTGCGCGGGATGGATGCGGCCGTCCACGGTGAGACGGGTAAGTGCGCGCCGAGCAATCTCGCGCCGCACCGAATCAAAACAGGAAATGGTCACCGCTTCCGGCGTGTCGTCCACGATCACGTCCACGCCCGCAGCTTGCTCAAAGGCTTTGATGTTGCGTCCGTTGCGTCCCACAATGCGGCCCTTCATTTCTTCGCTGGGGATCGGCACGACCGATGAAGTCACTTCTGCCACATGGTCGGATGCCACGCGCTGGATCGCGTCCGCGATCAACTTGCGGGCGCGCTTTTCGCCTTCTTCGCGCGCCTCCGCTTCGATCTGGCGATAGATGCGGGCCATGTCGGCGCGCGCTTCTTTTTCGACGGCGGCAAATAATTGTTTTTTTGCATCGTCCTGTGAAAGCTGCGCAATTTGTTCGAGTTTGACGACTTCCTGCTCATACAGTTTTTCCATCTCATTGGTGCGCTTGTCGACCAGGCTTTGACGTTTGTTAAGGTTTTGGTCGCGTTGTTCGATTTTATCGGCGCGGCTGTCGAGTTCGGAACGGCGCTTGTCGAGTCGCTCCGCTTCCTTGCCCAGTTCGATGCGCCGTTCTTTGATCTCGCTCTCCGAGGCTTGAACGATCTTCGTGGCGCTTTCGCGCGCCTGTGTCTCAATCAGGCGCGCTTGTGAGTTGGCGACCTTTAGAATATTGTCGGCTTTATCCTGCTGGTTTTTTAGAGCGCGTTCACTTTGATTGCGTTGGTAAAAATATCCGGCAACGCCTCCTATCGCTAATCCAACAAGAAGAGCAATGATGATACTGATTGCATTCATGTATTTTCCTCATTATCAAGTTGTTGTTCCGCGTGCGTCTCTTTCCAAATGCGGGATACAACGGACGCGATCACGGAATATGGAAACCCGCGCCGGGCGAGATGCTCGGATAGTTTTTTCCGAAACTCGCTCCATTCTTCGGACTGGAGGCGGCGCGCCTTTTTCAGACCTGCTTCATAGGCCAGAGCTTCTTCGTCCAAACCTTCCAGCGCCGATTGCGACGTTTCATCGGAAAGTCCTTTTTGTCGAAGCTCCATTTGCAGTGCGCGCCGGCTGCGCGGCCGGAACGTGTTGCGGTTCTCGACCCACGCGCGGGCAAATTGGTTATCGTCCGCAAGCCGATTTTCCCGCAAGCGTTCGAGCGTCTGCTCGATCACATCCTGCGGAAATTCATGCTTGCCCAGGTTTTGCCGTATCTCGGATTCAGAGCGGGCGCGGTAACTCAAAAAGAGCATCGCTTGTTGATATGCCCGCTCGCGGCCGTCTTCCGCCTGCAGCGAAGCGATCTTATCATCGCTTAATTCCTGCCCGATCTTTAGCCATGTGGCTGTAATGCGTGTCAGCCCAAAGGCGTAATTCCCATCGAGATGAATATTCACCCGATCAGGGTCATGCTTTTGGGGTTCAATCGCAGTAATCTTCGCCATTAAATAAATACAGCCGATGGCCTGCCCAGATGGCCTCGACTGCAAACAAAGCTTGGATGATGAAAACTGGCCCCGGTTCCGAAAGAAGCGGGTTGAGAAAATTTTATGCCTGCGAATCAGGTTACGCAGGTCGATGAATCAGTCCGAAAAAGCATTCTCTCAAATGTATCCGTTGAAATAACGGCAACTTTCTAAATCGCTTGAGCCAGATATGGCAGGAAAATCAATCTGCCAATTTCGTGCGGGTTCCAATAGTCCGTTTACAAGTCAGGCCGCCGAGGCGGCAAAAGTGAACCTTAAATCCTTGCGGATTTTTTGTATTATACATGATTTTTTAACAAAGTGTTAAGGGTTCTTGAAATGGGAGTGTCTAAAGGTTACGGAAGCGGATTACGAATCGTGGTGTGATGCAATGGATGTATATTGAGCTCCGTAAACCCGCAAATATTGCAAAGCCACAGGTGGCGGGTACCTCTGGCAGGAGGCTTGAGCGAAGGATGAGCGAAGGTAGAGCGAAGGTAGAGCGAAGGATCTCCCCGTCTGAGCCTTCCAAAACCCCATGAAACACCCCCATATATGGGGGTGTAAAACCCGTGTAATTCACGGAAAAGGCCTTTATTTTCCGATCTGAATGTACCGGCAATGCTGGGCCGTCGCGGGATTTATCCTGGGCGAAGCCGGAGAAATCCTCATAACGGCATACCTCATTTCGACCTTCGATACTCCCTCTTGAGATAATCTCACGGGTCTGGATGTGAGTTTTTTTAATCTGATGGATTCGGATAGCCTGATGGGTGTACACTAAGAATGTAACCAGTATGACCGGTTCGATTTTCTGAAAAGCGCGATACTCCAAAACAACGTTTCACTAAAAGGAGACCTCATGGATAAGATCACACGTGAAGATGCTCTTGAATATCACCATCTCAAAGGAAAACCCGGTAAGATTGCGGTTGTCCCCACGAAACCGATGGACACCCAGCGCGACTTGAGTCTGGCGTACACGCCCGGCGTAGCTGTGCCAGTGCTGGAGATTGAGAAGGACCCGGAACTGGCCTACGAATATACGTCAAAGGGAAATCTGGTTGCCGTGCTTACCAATGGAACTGCCATTCTCGGCCTTGGTGACCGCGGGGCGCTCGCTTCCAAGCCGGTCATGGAAGGGAAGGGAGTTCTGTTCAAAAAGTTTGCCGATGTGGATGTGTTCGATATTGAAGTCAATTCGCACGATCCAGACGAGATCATCAAAGTTGCAGCGGCCATCGCACCGACGTTTGGCGGAATCAACCTCGAAGATATCAAAGCGCCCGAATGTTTCTACATCGAGGAAGAATTGAAGAAGATGCTCGATATTCCCGTCTTTCATGACGACCAGCACGGCACCGCAATCATTTCTTCTGCCGGCCTGGCGAACGCGCTTGAAATTGTCGGCAAGAAACACAGCGAGATTCGATTGGTGATCTCAGGCGCCGGAGCGTCCGCCATTTCCTGCGCGGAGCTTGCGATTCGCTGGGGCGTGAAACGGGAAAATATCATGTTGTGCGACAGCAAGGGCGTTGTGTATAAAGGCCGCACGGAAGGTATGAATAAATATAAGGAACGCTTCCTGGTCGAGACCGAGGCACGTACGCTTTCTGATGCAGTGCGCGGCGCCGACGTCTTCTATGGCCTCTCGGTTGCCAACGTATTGACGCCTGAAATGGTCAAGTCGATGGCCAAAGATCCGATTGTGTTTGCGATGGCGAATCCTGATCCGGAAATTAATCCCGATCTGGCAAAGGAGGCCCGCAAGGATCTGATCATCGCTACCGGACGTTCGGATTATACAAATCAAATCAACAACGTGCTTGGCTTCCCATTCATCTTCCGCGGCGCGCTGGATGTGCGCGCAAAAGCCATCAACGATGACATGAAACTTGCGGCATCGAAGGCGCTGTCCGCGTTGACAAAGGAAGATGTCCCGGATTCTGTTCTGCGCGCATACGGCGTGGATAGTTTAAAGTTTGGGCGGGAATATATCATTCCCAAGCCGCTCGATCCGCGCGTATTATTATGGGAATCGCCTGCGGTTGCCGAGATGGCGATGAAAACGGGCGTTGCCCGCAAGGCAATTAACATTGATGAATATCGCGAACAACTTGCATATCGTCAGGGAAAAGGCGAGCAGGTGCGTTACTTCTTCCAGAACAAAGCCCGCTCATCGGGCGGAAAGAAGCGGGTCGCATTTGCGGAAGGCGAAGAGCCGAAGATCATTCGCGCCGCGCATCAAGTCAAAGAGGATGGCATCGGCACACCGATTCTGATTGGCCGTCCATCCATCATTCAAGAGCAGTTGAATATTTTGGGGTTGGATTATAAGCCTGAGATTATTGATCCATCCGACTTCAAAGGCTTGGATCAATATGCCGCGGCTTATTATGAACTACGCAACCGCAAGGGCCTTACGATGGCGGGGGCAAATAAGAAGGTTCGCGATTCGAATGTATTTGGTCCGCTCATGGTCGCGATGGGCGACGCGGATGCTTTTGTCAGCGGCCTGACGTACGATTATCCTACGGTCATTCGTCCCGCGCTGCAAATTCATCACACCGCTCCGGGCACGACGCACGCGGCGGGCGTTTACATCATGATCGTCGAAGATCGGGTCTATCTATTCACGGATGCGACCGTCAACATTGAACCCAGCGCGGAAGATTTGGCGGAGACGGCATGTCTCGCCGCGGATTTTGCGAAACGCCTCGAGCTTGACCCGCGAGTGGCGTTCCTTTCCTTCTCCAATTTTGGCTCCACGCCACATCCGCTCTCGGACAAGGTGCGGAAGGCCGTTGAACTGGTGAAAACGCGCCGCCCCGATTTGGCTGTGGATGGCGAGATGCAAGCCGATACCGCAGTCGTCGCCGACATCGTGGAAGGACGTTATCCGTTCAGCAAAGTGAAGGATGCGAATGTGCTGGTCTTCCCATCGCTTGAGTCGGCGAATATTGCGTACAAGTTGCTGGCGCGGCTTGGCAAAGCCAAAGCCATCGGCCCGATTTTGCTGGGCATGGGCGCGCCGATCCATGTGCTGCAGACCGGCGATGAAGTCAATAACATTGTTCAGATCGCAGCGGTAGCCGTGATGGATGTGATGAATCGAGAAGAACAATCTGAGAAGAAACCGAAGACTAAGAAGTAAAACGTTTGTAGACAGACTTCGGAAGTCTTGCCGACTTCCGAAGTCTGTTTTTATTGCGAGAGTCTTTGCAAGCAAATGATAGACGATATTATTTATACTTCAAGCTGGAAAGGAGAATCATCTATGAGTAAATTAAAGAACATCATTAGAATCTGGCTTCCTTTTGCGGTGGTCATATCGGCGTTTTGTCTGTTGGCTTATGCGACGGTGCAGCAAGCGCTTCGGCAGGGATTGAACGATCCGCAAATTCAAATGGCGGAAGATACTGCTTATGCCTTGAATAATGGTGCAACAGCTGACTCAGTTATTACTGGCACAAAAGTTGAAATGTCGCGCAGCCTTGCGCCGTTCATTGATATTTATGATTCGAATGGTAAGGCGATGGCAGGCTCCGGTTTGCTGAATGGTCAATTGCCTGATTATCCAAAAGGCGCACTGGATGGCGCCAAACAAAACGGGGATAATCGCGTGACCTGGCAGCCGAATGCGGATGTTCGGATTGCATCCGTGGTGTTGCCATACAATAATGGCTTTGTCATGGCGGGACGCAATATGCGCGAAGTGGAGCAACGCGAATCTCAAACCGAGATGTTCGCAGGCGTGACGTGGATTCTGGCATTGATCGCCACGTTCATCATGATTGCATTTGGTGAGTTCGTGCTGGCAGAGAAATAAGATTTTTTGATTCAAAACAGAGGGGCAGAGCATTGCTCTGCCCCTAAAATATGGTGTGGAACAATCCAATCAATGCGCCGCCTGCGATCAGCCAGGTCGAGTTGGTTTGAAATCGAATCAGGATGATGAGACAAATCAAGGCAACGGCAATCGTAATGGGATCAATCAGAGCGGTCGAAGCTAATTGAATGGAAACCGCCAGCATCAGTCCGAGTGATGCGGCGTTGACTCCATCCAAAAAACCTGATGCCCATACGGAATTCCGAATCCATTTGATGAAAAATCCGCTGATGCCAACAAAAATAAATGAGGGCAGAAAAATTCCAAGCGTGGCAATCAGCGCACCGGGAATGCCACCAAGCAAATAGCCAATAAACGTTGCGGTGGTGAACACCGGCCCTGGCGTGATCTGACCGATGACAATCGCGTCGATCAATTGTTTATCGGTCAGCCAGCCGAGGCGGAGAACGAAGTCGGAGCGCAGATATGCAAGCAAAACATAGCCGCTTCCGTATAACGTCGCGCCGATCTTGAGGAAGTTGAGAAATAATAGAGTCAAGTTGAATGGAGTGGAGAAGGTTAATAGATTTAATCCGGCGAGCGGCAGAAGAAGCCCAAGCATCGGTATCATTTTTATTCTTGAAAAATTTTCGCCGAGCATGACGATCAAGCCAGCGGCTAAAAGAATGATGAGGATGTTTATGCCGAGCATGTAAAGGATCACCGCGCACACCCCAATGACGCCAGTCAGCCAGTTCTTCACCGCTTTCGTTCCCAATCCCCATAACGCTTGAGCGATGATTGCCATCACCACTGGCATGATGCCGTACAGGATGCCGCTTGCCCAAGGCGTTGTGCCATAACGAATATATGCCCAACTTAATATCATCACGATCAACATTGCCGGCAAGATGAAACAGGCGCCAGCCAGAACGAGTCCCATCCAACCGACGCGGCGATAACCCAGATAAATTGCCGTTTCGGTTGACGTGGGGCCGGGAATTAAATTTGCCGTGCCGAAGAGATCGAGAAATTCCTGGTCGGTAACCCACTTGTGTCGCTTCACGACCTCGTTGCGCATGATCGCGATATGCGCGGCGGGACCGCCGAAGGCGGTGAATCCCAGCCGTAGAAAAAGCGCGGCGACTTCGATCAATCGGCTTCGACGCGAAATTTCTGAGGGTTGGGTTTGCATTCAGTTAAAATAATCGTCCAGAGAAAATCAATAATCCAATCGCAACGAGATGGAAGGTAATCAAAATGGACGCGGCTTGCCAAATGAAAGCCTTGCTGTTGAGCAGACGATTTCCTTTGAAGCGGCGATCCAGCCAGGTCGTGACCGCCAACAGGACGCCCATATATAAACCATAGACGATGTAATGCAATTCGGTGCCGTGCCATAGCCCCATCAATCCCATCGTGAGAATATATCCAACATAAGAAGCGGTGTAGCGATTCTTGAACCATTTATTTCTCAACGCGGTAAAGACGAAACGATTATAGATGTGATCGCGGAACCAGAACGACAGGCTCATGTGCCAGCGATTCCAGAACTCGCGGATGTCGCGCGCAAGAAACGGGCGGTTGAAATTTTCCGGCGTGTGGATGCCGAACAAATAACTGAATCCAACCGCGAAGGCGCTGTAACCGGCGAAGTCAAAGAACAGGTAGAATGTATACCCGTACATGTAAGAAGCGGTGTGCATGATGCTGTGGGCATTCGCCAACGGATTGAGCCAGTATTGTTGAATTAGCGAAGCTAAGATGAATTTATAAAGGAAGCCGGTAAACACTCGATGAACGAATCCATCGAGGTCGGACAAGAATTCGGTGCGCGTCCGCTCGCGCTTCCAGTCTTCCTCGAAGCGGTTGTAGCGGTCGATCGGTCCGGATGAAATGGTGGGGAAGAACAATAAGAAGGTCAGATATTGAATCGGCGGAAGCGAGGCGATCATTCCATCGTGAATACCGATGATTACATCCACGCTTCGGAAGGTGATGTACGATAATCCCAAAAAGAAGATTTGATAATCGGGTTGGAAGAGCGGAATGAATTTCGCGGCGAGCAAGGGCAATAAACTTAATAACACTGCCAGGTAAAATGCAGTCTGATTTTTTCCGCGCTTGTGGATGAACAAAAAGACAATTGCAATCAGCCATTGCAGGATTGCATAAATCGCGACCAGTTCAATTTCATTGACCGATATGGATTTTGTGATTTGCTGTGGAACGTAATATTGAATAACCAGCATGCCGATGGTCGCCAGCACCAGCCAGATTTTTGAAATCCGCTTGAAGAAGCCGACGATGATGGCCGGTATCACGATATAGATCAGTAAAATGCCAAAGTAAAGAAAGCTGGTATATGGAATCATTGAATACTCTCAGAGGGTGTTTGGAAAATGGCCGCAGATGAACGCGGATAAACGCGGATAATTGATAAAGAAATCGCGAGAACGTTCATCAAAAAATCTGTATCCATCTGTGTTTATCTGTGGCGAATCAGGATTTCAGACTCGCAGATAGTTTTCGACGGTCGGCTTTGCCGTTATTCGTCATCGGGAATCGCTCCACGAAAATAAATTTGCGCGGGATCATGTAATCGGGCAGTCGCCCGCTTAATTCAAGTTTCAATGCGCGCGTGATTTCATAATCCGATTTGCTCATGCGTTCTTTGAGAATGACGAACGCCGCCAAATGATCCGCTTTATTGTTTTTCATCACCGGGATGACCACCGCATCGCGCACATTCGGAAGCCCATGCAAATTATTTTCAATATCGCCGATCTCGATGCGATAGCCATGCAGCTTGATTTGAAAATCAATCCGTCCATCAAAAAACAAATATCCATCCTGATAATGGCCCAAATCGCCGGTGCGATAGGCGCGCATGTTATTGATTCGATAAAACGCGCGCTCGGTCAAATCGGGACGATGAATATATCCCGCGCTGACGTTCGGTCCTGCGATGACGATCTCGCCTCGTTCTCCGGCTTGAGCTTCGGCTCCGTTATCGAGAATGTGGATTTCGCAATCGGGCTTGGGCCTGCCAACCGGCAACGGACTGTATCGCTTGATGACATCTTGATCGACGCGAATGGACGTTGTCGCCACCGTTGTTTCCGTTGGCCCATAGGTGTTCCAAACTTCGGCCTTTGGAAAACGCGTCAGTAAACTGCCAGCCACTTCCGGTGCGAGAGTCTCGCCGCAGAACCAAAATTTGTTGACTTGTGGAATCATGTGTTCGTTGAAAGTTGGTTCCGTCAAACAGAATTGCGCGAACGACGGAGTCGAAACCCAGACGCTGACTTCCGAACGGCTCAGGACTTTGAATAATTTTTTCGGTTCGGCGATCACATCTTTGGTCAAGCTGAAGAGCGTGCCGCCGCTGACCAGGCTTGAATATAAATCCATCACCGATAGGTCGAACGAAAATGGCGCTTGATTAAGAAATACTTCTTTGTCTTCAATAAATTGTTGTTCAGATAATATCCAATTCACAAAACTTTCCAAACATCCGCAAGTGATGATAACGCCTTTGGGTTCGCCGGTACTCCCCGACGTGAAGATGATATACCAGGCGTCATCGAGCGCAGGGTGACGAATTTGAAAATTGGATGAATTTT
>Ga0224535_1000187_pt1 | contig 19063 bp, 18 predicted proteins | sample 714E13034metaG_FD_179898 | JGI IMG/M metagenome (GOLD analysis project Ga0224535, IMG submission 179898) | Peat soil microbial communities from Stordalen Mire, Sweden - 717 E1 30-34 | ecosystem: Environmental > Terrestrial > Soil > Wetlands > Peat | place: Sweden: Norrbotten County, Stordalen... | reverse complement strand
GTTTCATCATCTAAAATTGTCATTCAAAGTGGTATTTTTTTAAGTATTGTTATTAAACCTGAAACACCATGAAGATGTCAACTATAAAAAAAATTATGTTATGGTCACTCTAATTTAATAATATATATTTCTTGAACTGTTTTATTCACTATGATAACTAAACCAAATCATTCAACAGTTTATTATTTATTAAGTAAAATGATTTGAGGGAGATAAGTATGGGTTCAGATTCCATAGCAATAGAAGATAAAAATATTCATGATTTGACGGATGTGTATGAAGAACCAAACAACCTAAATAATCAGGAAGTTATTGTGATTGATGGCCGTGGTTATGAAAATAAAACTAAGAAAAAAAGTGAGATATACTCTCTTGTGGATGTAATCGAAGATACTCGAACGGCAAATAATCTCAATGAAGAAATTATAAAACGGGCAACCGAAATCGTTGAAAGGATTGCCCGGGAAATAATCCCGGAAATCGCTGAAAGGGTCATTAAGGAAGAAATTGAAAAACTAAAGAAAATGAGTAGCAACGAGTAAAATGAAAGGGGAAACAGTGAAGATTTTTAATTTTTATCTATATTTATTAATCGTCATGAGTTTAATTATGAGCGGATGTTCCGCCAAGACACCGTATACATTGAAACCTAATTATGATCAGAATCCGGCAAAGATTATTGCCGTGCTTCCGATAGAAAATAAAACTCTTGATAGTAAAACTTCCCAATTATTACGCTCCAAACTATTCGAAGAATTGTATTTTAAGGGCTATCCCAAACTGCCGCTGGATATAATAGACAAGAAGCTGGCGTCTTTATATGCCAATGGAGACAAAGAAAGCGCAGCCACCATTTCTCCCCAAGCATTAAAAGATTTAGTAGGCGCCGATGCGGGGTTGTATTGCACGTTAATGGAAGGCAATAAGTCGGAAAAATTATTCTATGCGCCCATAACCATAGCTATTCGGTGTGAATTGCGTAGCGCTCAGACTGGCGAAGTTCTTTGGAATGCCCAAGGCGAGTCTACCAGCAGAAATTTTGATTTTACCCGCAATGGACTGGAAAGAAAATCACATGAGGCTTTGGAAGCTGTAATTGAGGAAGTCGTCAATAAAGTAATGAAAACTCTGCCAGATGGACCGAATTTGCGTGGATAGGAGAGTATATTAAATACTCGATTTAGTGAAATGGAATAACCTAAGAGAAAATAAGAATTAAGTAAAAAATAAAAAAGTTTACAAACCTAAATGAACATACCAAATTTTTTATCTTTGTTACGAATTATTCTTGTTCCTGTTATCGTAATATTCTTGATTCAAGGGTCGTACGCCAAAGTTTTGATTATCTTTGTTATTGCTGGTTTAACTGATGCTTTGGATGGCGCCGTTGCACGCTTGTTAAACAAACAAACGAAACTTGGTTCTTTTTTAGATCCTTTAGCAGATAAAATACTTTTATCTACAAGCTTTATCTCCTTAGCCATTTTTGGTCTAATTCCCAGTTGGCTTGCAGTAATTGTTATCAGCAGAGATTTTATAATTCTACTCGGGTTAGTGATTCTGTCCATGATGTCTGTAACCTATGAAATTAAACCGGTATTCGTCAGCAAAATTACAACTACTCTGCAAATTGCGACGGTTTTTTTTGCCTTACTTTTAAAAACTTATACTTTTGATATAATAAGCTACAATTGGATTATAATTCTTTCCTGGTTGACGGCATCATTTACTATTATTTCAGGATTAATTTACATAATTAAGGGGATAAAATTTATCAATCGAACCGCCTAAAAATAGACTAATAAATAAGATATTTAGCTTGACACTACGGCGTTTTACTGCTAATTGAGCAAAACTTAAAAAAGCTTAAAAAGCTTAATTATTTGTAGGCAAGTAGCTCAGGGGGAGAGCGCCATCCTGACGCGGTGGATGTCCAGGGTTCAAATCCCTGCTTGCCTACCATTTTTGATAAAAAGAGTGAATGCCACAAACGCCACTAACCCAAAGGGCATCAGCGAAATGATGATGCCCTTTTAAAATGATTTTTTCGACAATGGCCAAGGCAGCTTAGTTAATAAAATTATGAATATTAAAATCAATTTTCCCGACAATAAAGAAATGTCTTTTAAAGCGGGTATTACTGCCGGTGAAGCCATCGTAGCTTGGAAAAAGGAAGCATTGGCTTATACTATAGCAGTTAAAATCAATCGAGTAGCTGTAGATTTGAGCTGTATCCTGAAGGAAGATTCCACGCTCAATTTAATCGACATATCCTCCAATGATGGTTTGGCGATCTTGCGACACAGCATATCTCATGTGATGGCTCAAGCTGTTCAGGATGTCTTTAAAGGCGCGAAAGTAAGCATCGGTCCTTCTATTGAAGATGGGTTTTACTACGATTTTGAATATAAAGAACCTTTTACTGCAGATGATTTTCCAAAAATCGAAAACCGCATGAAGGAAATTATAGCTGATGATTATCCTTTTGTTCGTGAAGATATCTTGCGCGAGGACGCGGTGAATTTATTTGATAAAAGAGGAGAGAATTATAAGGTCGAACTGATTAATGATATGCTTGGAGATGTAAAAGAGGTCAGTCTTTATAAGCAAGGTAATTATATTGATTTATGTCGCGGACCGCACATACCTTCGACAGGCATGATTAAAGCCTTCAAACTTTTGAGCGTTGCAGGCGCGTACTGGCGTGGCAGCGAAAAAAATAAAATGTTGCAGCGTATTTACGGCACCGGATTTGCCAATGAAAACGAATTAGCTGATTATTTAAATTTACTGGAAGAGGCGAAAAAAAGAGACCATCGCCGTTTGGGCAGGGAACTTGATCTATTCCAGATAAATGAAGAGGCCGGACCGGGCCTGATTATCTTTCATCCCAAAGGTATGATGTTACGTTACCTGATTGAGGACTGGGAAAGAAAAGAACATTTGAAACGCGGTTATGATATGGTCATGGGCCCTCAGATTCTCAAGGTTGATTTGTGGAAGAAATCCGGCCATTTTGATCATTATCGCGACAATATGTATTTTACTGAAGTGGATGAACAAGTTTACGGCATCAAGCCAATGAATTGTCTTTCACATATGTTGATCTATAAATCAAAAATCAGAAGTTACCGCGATTTGCCTCTGCGCTATTTTGAGTTAGGTACGGTTCATCGTCACGAAAAAACAGGAGTTTTACATGGTTTGATGCGGGTAAGGCAATTTACCCAGGATGACGCGCATATCCTTTGCACACCGGAGCAGTTAAATCCGGAAATCCGCGCTATTGCAGATTTTGTCAATTATGCTATGGGAATTTTCGGATTTGAATATGAAGTGGAATTAAGCACCAGACCGGAAAATTCTATTGGTTCTGATAAGGACTGGGAACTGGCCACTTCAGCATTGGAAAATGCTCTTAAAGACAATAAAATAAATTATGAAGTGAACGCCGGTGATGGAGCTTTCTACGGACCAAAGATTGATTTTAAATTAAAAGATGCCTTGAAAAGAAAATGGCAGTGTGCAACGATTCAATGCGATTTTACACTGCCGGAAAGATTCGATTTGAATTATATCGGCGCCGATGGAGAAAAACACCGGCCGGTTATGTTGCATCGGGTGATACTTGGCGCTGTAGAACGTTTTATGGGTGTTCTTATCGAGCATTATGCCGGAGCTTTTCCCGTTTGGCTTTCGCCTACGCAATGCGTTTTATTAACAGTCACGGATAAACATATACCTTATGCCGAAACAGTTTATAATAAATTGGTTGAATCAGGTATTCGTTGTGAGAAATATTTTGATAATGAGAAGTTAGGTTATAAAATTCGTCAGGCGCAGATGCAGAAAATTCCCTATATGCTGGTCATCGGAGATAAAGAAGTGGAAGCGCTGTCAGTTGCTCCACGGACACGAGAAGGCCAGAATCTGGGGTCGTTACCTGTTGATGAATTTATTGCTTTATTGCGGGAAATATGCGAGAAAAAACAATAAGGTTAGGTTTTTAAACTATATAGCTTCAGGAGGTGACATATAGTAAAGGATTTAAGGATCAATAGAGAAATAAAGTCGGCCACTGTTCGTGTAATCAGCGAAGAGGGAAAGCAACTGGGTGTAATTACATTGGAAGAAGCTCTAGCCAATGCAGAAACCGCCGGTTTGGATTTGGTAGAAGTATCAGCTACCGAACCGCCTGTTTGTAAGATAATGGATTACGGTAAATATCGTTACAAACAGAGCAAAAAACTCCATGATGCCAAAAAAAGCCAGACGATTATTCAAGTTAAGGAGATTAAATTAAAGCCGAAAACAGAAGAACATGATGTGCAGGTAAAGCTTAAACACATTAAAAAGTTTTTGAAAGATAACGATAAAGTGAAAATATCCATGATGTTCAGAGGCCGTGAAATTGCTTTTACCGAGATAGGCCGCAAGCTGATGGATGAGATAAAAAATGAACTGGTCAATGAATCCATTATTGATCAAGAGCCTAGGCTCGAAGGACGCAACATGGTGATGATAGTTTCACCAAAAAAACAATAAGGAGAAAAAGGTAATCTCATGCCAAAATTAAAAACTCACAGAGGAGCGGCGAAACGCTTTTCACTTACAGCAAAGGGCAAAGTAAAGCGCAGCAAGGCTTTTGCCAGTCACATCCTTACAAAAAAAACGACAAAGAGAAAAAGAACTTTAAGGAAATCAGCGCTGGTTGATTCGGCAAATTATAAGGAAATAAAAAGACTTATTCCTTACCTATAGAGGATAGGGATGATTATATTCGTTATCAATTAGGAGAAAAGAGAAAATGTCTAGGATAAAGAGGGGCATGAATGCCCGTAAGAAAAGAAGGAAGATATTAAAACTGGCCAAGGGTTTCTTTGGCGCTCGCAGCCGTCTGCTCAGAACAGCTACTGAAGCCGTAAATAAGGCGATGAAGTACGCTTTCCGTGATCGTCGCGCGAGAAAAAGAGAATTTCGCCAACTATGGATTGCGCGCATTAATGCCGCTGCCAGTCTCAATAATATATCTTACAGCCGTTTAATTGACGGCATGAAGAAAACGGGCATTGAATTAGATCGTAAAATACTGGCGGAACTTGCTGTCAATGATCCTCAAGGATTCGCCCAGGTTGTTGCAATGGCTAAAGGCAAGCAGGCGGCATGATTAGTGATCTTCAACAACTGGAGGAAAGCGCTCTTGCCGAATTAGAGACGGCAAAAACAGAAGATCAATTTCTAGTTGTCAGGACAAAATATATTGGTCGCAAAGGGCTTTTAACCGGTCTTTTAAGAAACATTGCTCAGGTTCCCGATGCTGAAAAACCTTTATTCGGAAAACTCTGCAATGAACTGAAGAATTTACTTAACACCAAAATTGAAGAAGCGCTTCAACGGCAGGCAATTCGAAAAAAAGAAGACGTCTTATTGAAGGAAAAAATAGACGTCACTTTGCCGGGGAGCGTGATTAAGTGCGGCCGGATACATCCAGTAATTCAGGTCCGCAGGGAAATTTGCGCCATCTTTGCTTCTTTTGGTTTTTCCGTAGTGGAAGGACCGGAAATCGAGCTGGATTATTATAATTTTGAAGCTCTGAATATTCCCAAGGATCATCCCGCAAGGGACATGCAGGATACGTTTTACATCGAAGACAATATTGTTTTGCGCACACATACCTCACCGGTGCAAGTGAGGATTATGGAAAAAATTCAGCCGCCGTTGCGGATTTTATCGCCGGGAAAAGTTTACCGGCGTGATTCCGATGTGTCTCACACTCCGATGTTTAATCAAATAGAAGGACTGCTGGTGGATAAAGGCGTCAGCTTTGGCGACCTCAAAGGAATTTTAACAGCTTTTCTTAAAAATATTTTCGGGGAGGGTACTACGTTACGATTTCGTCCCAGTTTTTTTCCTTTTACTGAACCATCGGCTGAAGTAGATATTCGCTGTGTCATGTGCGGCGGACGCGGCTGTCGGGTTTGCGGACAGAGCGGCTGGTTGGAAATATTAGGTTCCGGCATGGTTGATCCGGCAGTATTCCAAAATGTGAATTATGATTCCGAAGAATATTCAGGCTTTGCTTTTGGCCTCGGTTTGGAACGTATTGCCATGCTAAAGTACGGCATTTCAGATATTCGGTTATTTTTTGAAAACGACATTAGATTCCTTAAACAATTTTAGGAGAGCCTTTTCTTTATGCTGGTCAGTCTCAAATGGCTCAAAGATTATGTTGATATAGAATTAACGGCGGAAGAGCTCGCTCATGAGCTGACAATGGCCGGTCTGGAAGTGGACGAGATTAAAGCTATTCGTCCGCAATTCAGTGGTGTCGTTGTCGCTAAAATTTTAGCGGTGAAACCTCATCCCTCCGCAGACCGTCTTTCTTTATGTAACGTCAGTGACGGAAAGGAAAATTATCCTGTTGTCTGCGGCGCCAAAAATATTGCCGCCGGAGATATTGTTCCTCTGGCAAAAGTAGGGGCGGTAATTCCTGGCGGATACATAATCAAATCATCCGTATTACGAGGTGAGAAATCGGATGGTATGTTATGTTCCGAAGCTGAACTGGAAGTAGGCGACGATGCCTCGGGCATTATGCTTTTGCCTTCAGATTTGCCACTTGGTATGCCGTTGGAGACAGCCTTGAATATAGGAGACACTGTTTTTAATGTAGGAGTTACACCCAATCGCTCTGATTGTTTGAGCATGATCGGCATAGCGCGGGAAGTGGCCGCCATTACCGCCAAGAAAATGAAACAGTCATCCGTGAAGGTTAAAGAATCCTCAGAAGATATCAATTCCCTGACTTCAGTCAAAATAATTGACGCTGATGCCTGTCCCCGTTACACGGCCAGAATGATAAAAAATGTTCAAATCGGAGAATCGCCCATTTGGATGAAGACTAGACTGGAAGCCGCCGGATTGCGCGCCATCAATAACATTGTTGATGTCACCAATTTTGTCATGCTGGAGATGGGACAACCGCTGCATGCCTTTGATTTTCGCTTTCTGGAAGAAGGAAGAATTTTTGTCCGCAAATCTAAAGAAAATGAAGAATTTATTTCTCTCGACGGTAAAAGCCGTACACTTCCCGCCAACACGTTATTGATATGCGACGGTGTCAAACCCGTGGCTATCGGAGGTATTATGGGCGGCCTGAATTCCGAGGTCAAAGAAGATACGCAGGTTGTTTTTCTGGAAAGCGCTTATTTTAATCCTACGTCCATTCGCCGATCAGCGCGAAAACTTGCTATGCCAACGGATGCCGCTTATCGTTTTGAAAGAGGTATTGATCCTGAAGGAGTGGTTAAAGCCCTCAATCGTGCCGCACAACTGATTGCCGATCTTTCCGGTGGTTCTATTTGTAAAAATTATATTGATGAGTATCCTGAAAATATTTCCACTGTTCAAGATATTCCACTGCGTCTGGATCGGATCCGCCAGGTAATCGGCATGAAAATCGGGGCAAAGGATGTTGTTCGAATATTGCGCAGTATCGGCATGGTTTTAAAGCAGGATGGCAAGGGCAGGTATCTTGTTACTCCGCCGACATGCCGGGTTGATATCTTGCGGGAAATTGATCTGATTGAAGAAGTGATCCGGCTTTATAGTTACGATCGCGTGCCAGTTACGTTGCCTGCTATTGCTGTTACGGAAATGGCTATCATCCCGCGTTTGGATCTTGAAGAAAAAATTCGGCAATTACTTATCGGCAGCGGATATACTGAAATCGTCAATTACAGTTTTGGAATTCCTGTTGCCGCCGATCACTTGTGTTTACCGGAAAATGATGAAAGACGGCATCTGGTACGGATAAAAAATCCGCTGGGCGAAGACCTCTCTGCTATGCGAACAACGATGATTTATGGTTTGCTCGAGACGGCAAAGAAAAATGCCAATAACGGTTCTTTTGATTTAAGCATCTTTGAAATAGGACGTATTTTTCTTAGCCGTAAGGCTGGAGAGCTCCCCGAAGAAAAAAACATACTGGCGGGGCTTTTAACGGGAAAGATGACGGATGATTTGTGGGGCTCACGAAAAACTATTGACTTTTATACAATGAAAGGTTGCCTTGAAAATATCTTTTTTGACTTAAAATTTAATAATTGTAGATATAATTCGACAGTTGTTGAGCCATTTCTACATCCGGGTAAATCCTGCGGCATTTATTTAGATGATCGGCAAATCGGTTTCCTGGGTGAAGTTCATCCCGATGTTCTGGAAAAGATCGGTTTGAAGTATAATGCCTATGTATTTGAAATTAATTTAGATATTCTGGTATCTGCATATATCGGCAGGAGCATTACCTATCAGGAAATATCGAAATATCCAGCGGTGATGCGGGATGCCGCCTTTGTTATTCCTGATACAATGGAAGCCGATAAAATGTTGAATATTATTTTGGGGCAGAAAGAAGATTTGCTTGAAAATGTGAGTATTTTTGATGTATACACTGGAAAAGAAATTTCAGAAGGAACAAAAAGTTTAGGGTTGCGTCTTTCTTATCGTGCTCCTGATCGAACGTTAACTGATTTAGAAATAAATACTGTCCACGATAGGATTGTGCAGAATACAGTTAATTTAACAGGTGCAAAAATAAGAGGCGAATAGCTAAACAAAGTTATAGACAAAGTTAAAATGGAGGAAAAGAAATGACGAAGATTGAGATTATTCAGAATGTTTACGAAAAGCTTGGTTTTTCCAAGAAAGATTCGGCAGATATTGTTGAATCTGTATTTGACATCATTAAGGACTGTCTTGCACAAGGCGAAAGAGTGAAGATATCCGGATTCGGTAACTTCATGGTAAAGGAAAAAAGAGCACGCCGCGGCCGTAATCCGCAGACTGGTCAGGAAATCTCCATTACCGCGCGGAGAGTGTTGACTTTCAAGTCTTCGCAGGTATTGCGTAAAGCTCTAAACTAAACAAATAATAGTGAGTTAAGCGGCAGTGCATATTTATATGCCATGTATGCATGTACTCAATATTATCCCTAAACAAAACAATAGGGATATAGTCTATCTATATGTATTTTTCTAAATACTTTAATAAATCAATTCCTGGTTTATTAAAGTTAAGGTGTTTATTCCGGTGATGTAGCCATAAGGGTTAAAAAAGTGTATGGAAACAATAATTCCCGAAAAGGCATATTTTCGCATCGGAGAAGTCAGCAAAATCCTCAATGTCGAGACTTACGTTATCAGATATTGGGAAACCGAATTTAGAACGGTCAGTCCTGTGCGAACTAAAACTGCGCAACGTTTGTACAGAAAAAAAGATGTGCTGGAATTATTGACGATCAAGAATTTGCTTTACTCGCAACGTTTTACCATTGATGGTGCTAAAAAGCAGCTTTATAAAATACGCGGGAACAGCGAACCGGAAACTAAAAATTCTGAGAAACAAATGCTAACTCGGATTAAACAGGAATTGCAGCAAATAAGAGCAATGATCAGCTAAAAAAGCCGGCCATTTCCATCGCCGGCTTTTTTATTTTCATGCAAATCACGGGTATGAAACCCCAAATCTATCTGCGATGTATTCAACCCTCCGCCTTTGGCGGGATTGTTCGACTTACAAATTTTAATGCATTTCACTTTTAAAATTTGAGTCTCACAAATAACTTGTAAAAACTTAATATCTTCACCGCGACAGAATGACGCGGAGTTGTTATCATTTTTTACTTGCTCTTTTGGAAGCTTTGAGTGGATTGATTTTCGTTGTTTCTTGTATTTCCAGTTTAATGTGCGTTGCGGTTGGACATTTACCGTTTTGCCACTTGCTGGTTGGATCAGGATAAACCTTACAGTATTTACCGGATTCATAATCAATTGTTTTGGTACAACCATCACATTTATCAATTATTTTCTGGCAGCTGGCATTAAAGAAACCGCATCCTTTTTTGCTCATAAAAGCGCATTCGAATCCCGCTTTAACAGTCTGACAAAGCATTTGAACGACCCCCTTATATAATAAACTACTCCATTTTTAAGACGTTACGGAAAAAATAAAGAATAGAAAATGTTCCCACAAACGCCATTGACCACAAAACCGGCGTGTCCTTAACAACAAAAATGGCCCTTGTCAAGAAAAATTGAATCCTTCAATCAGAGAAATAACTTGAACGTAGGACAATTTGTTGCTAACATATTGTCACTTTTTAACGGGATCACCAATGCGTGCAGTTATCCAGAGAGTCGACCGTGCTTGTGTCAAAATTAATCATCAGGAATTATCCTCGATAAACGAAGGAGTTCTTGTATTATTAGGGGTCGAAAAAGAAGATACCGAGGTTGACGCTGATTATATTTTGGGAAAGACAATCAACTTGCGCATCTTTGAAGATGAACAAGACAAGATGAATCGGTCTTTGTTGGATATTAATGGCGCGATGATGGTTGTTTCACAATTTACATTATTAGGCGATTGTATAAAAGGGCGGCGTCCTTCGTTCGTAGCGGCGGAAGAACCGGGCAGGGCAAATTATCTTTATGAATACTTTATTAAGGAAGCTAAAGAAAAAGTAAAATCTCTCGCCACGGGAAAATTCCAGGAGATGATGGAGATTGAACTTATCAATAATGGCCCGGTAACGATATTGCTGGACAGCAGGAAAAGTTTTTAAGGTCACGGGTATGAACTCCAAAGTAAATTTGAGCTATTATGCCCTCTGCGTTGCGGGATAATTTGACCTGCAAGCTTCAATACACTACATTTCTGAAGTTTGGGTCTCATTACAACTTACCAATTCCGTTACGCTCCGCTTTCGTAATTGGAGTTTCACAATAAATGGAAAGTTCTGATATTAGAATAGATAAAGAAGGAATATGGTATTACAAAGGCGCACACATGTTTCGCAAAGATATATTGTGTGTCTTTTTTGAACATCTTCAAATTGATGAATGCGGCAAATATTTAATTGAATTGAATGAAGAACGTTGCTATCTTGATGTAGAGGATACCGTTTTTGTTGTTGGGGCCGTTTATAAAACGAAACTACCGGACGATGGCCGGTATCAAATTGATGTTCTTTTGACGGACGACTCTTGCGAAAAATTAGAAATGAGTTCTTTATATATAGGCAAGGAGAATGTACTTTATTGCCGGGTTAAAGAAGGAAAATTTGCTGCCCGGTTTTCACGTAATAGTTACTATCAATTGGCTGAATTTATCGAACAATCGGAAAACGGAAGCCATTTTTTTATTAATTTAAATGACGAAAAATATATGATCAAAAGCAATCAGGTTTCATAATTACAACGGAGGATACAATGCTCGATGATATAATAAAAGAATCTTTGACCTTTGATGACCTTCTTCTCGTTCCGGCAGCTTCCAATGTTTTGCCCAGGGATGTAGATACATCAACTTTATTAACGAAAAATATTTCTCTAAATATTCCTATCGTTTCCGCCGCCATGGACACTGTAACGGAATCGCGTACGGCAATCTGTATGGCTCAGGAAGGCGGTATAGGTTTTATTCACCGCAATATGAGTATCGAGCAACAGTCAATTGAAGTAGACAAAGTAAAGAAATCGGAAAGCGGCATGATTGTTGATCCAATCACCATTGAACCGGAGCGAAAAGTTAGTGATGCTCTGGCATTAATGAATCGATATTCCATATCCGGCGTACCGGTTGTCAAAAACGGAAAACTCGTCGGCATTCTGACCAACCGCGATTTACGTTTTGAAGAAAACATTAGCCAGCCTGTGGCCAATGTCATGACAAAGGAAAATCTGGTTACCGTCAAAGAAAACATTTCTCTGGAGGATTCCAAAAAGCTTCTCCACAAACACCGCATTGAAAAACTGCTGGTCGTTGATGACGACTATCGTCTGAAAGGTCTCATTACCATCAAGGATATTGAAAAGATAAGACGTTATCCCAATGCCTGCAAAGACTCTAAGGGCAGATTGCGGGTCGGTGCGGCGGTTGGTATCATCGACCGCGAGCCGCGCATTGCCGCCTTACTGTCAGCAGGTGCTGATGTAATCGCTATTGATACCTCCCATGGACATTCCGCAGGAGTCATTAGTGCTATTAAATCAATCAAATCAACTTTCCCCAAGTGTGAATTAATCGCGGGCAATGTGGCGACATCGGAAGGCGCCAAGGCTCTTATTGATGCCGGTGTTGATGCCGTCAAAGTCGGTGTCGGTCCCGGCTCCATTTGTACCACCCGTATTATTGCCGGAGTCGGAGTTGCCCAGATGTCAGCAATTCGAGACGCGTATAAAATCGCCTCCAAACATGGCATACCCGTACTTGCCGATGGTGGAATAAAATATTCAGGTGATATTGTTAAAGCAATCGGCGCCGGCGCACACTGCGTGATGATCGGCGGATTATTTGCCGGCACGGAAGAAAGTCCCGGAGAGAATATTCTATTTCAAGGCCGCAGTTATAAAGTTTATCGCGGCATGGGTTCACTGGAAGCAATGAAAATGGGCAGTCGTGACCGCTATTATCAGGATGATATCGAAGGTCCGGCAAAAATCGTTCCGGAAGGAATTGAAGGCAGAGTTCCTTTCCGCGGTTCACTTTCCGCCAGTATTCTCCAACTCATTGGCGGACTCAAGGCCGGCATGGGTTATGTCGGCTGTAAAACAGTTCCGGAAATAATTGAAAAGGCCCGTTTCATCCGTATTACCCAGGCCGGACTGAGAGAAAGCCATGTTCATGATGTAATCATTACCAAAGAAGCGCCGAATTACTGGCTGGATTAAAAAGTTATTTTATCTTCAATTAATTATATATTTTTATTGTCTCTAATAAAGCGTGATTATGAAGCACTCTGATTTCGTCCATCTTCACCTCCATACACAATACAGCCTTCTCGACGGGATGATTCGTCTAGAAGACCTTTTCAAAAAAGCCCGGGAATATAAAATGCCGGCAATAGCTATTACCGATCATGGCAACATGTTCGGAGCAATTGATTTTTACCAGCAGGCTTACAAGCAAGGCATCAAGCCTATAATTGGCTGCGAACTATATGTGGCGCCCCACAGCCGTATGGATAAAAGTCCTTCCTCTATCGGTGAGACGGCAAGACATTTAATTGTTCTGGTCAAAAACATGCAGGGCTATAAAAACCTGATGAAGCTTACAACAGCCGGCTATCTGGAAGGTTTTTATTATAGGCCGCGAGTAGATAAAGAACTTTTGAAAGAATGCCATGAAGGACTTATTGCTTCCAGCGCCTGCTTACATGGTGAAATCGCCGGTTTAATTATGCAAGGCAATATGGAAGAAGCAAAAAAAGTCGCTGGTACTTATCAAGCTATTTTCGGCGAAGGTAATTTCTTTCTGGAACTGATGGAAAACGGCATTCCTGAACAAAAAATCGCCAATGCAGGTCTGATCGAAATAAGCAAAGAATTATCCATTCCCCTTGTGGCCACCAATGACTGTCATTATCTGGAACGTGATCACGCCGAAGCGCATGACATTCTGCTTTGCATTCAGACAGGCAAAACAATTAAAGACACAGACAGAATGCACTTGAGCACAGATCAATTTTATTTTCGTTCACCGGAAGAAATGCATCAGCTCTTTTCCTTAACGCCGGAAGCCTTATCCAATAGTGTGAGTATTGCCGAAAAATGCAACTTTTCTCTGGAATCGGGTAAATTTTACCTGCCTAATTTTGAAATCAAAGATCCTGAAGAATCTCTCAACGAATATCTGGAAAGGAAGGCGAGGGAAGGGCTGGAAAAGCTTTTCCCCGTTATTTTAAAGGATCAAAAAGAAAATGAATCTGAAATCAAAGAAAAGTATGAAAAACGTCTGACCCAGGAACTGGAAATAATCAAAGCCATGGGTTTCGCCGGTTATTTTCTAATTGTTTCCGATTTCGTCAAGCACGCCAAACATAATGATATCCCAGTAGGGCCGGGACGCGGTTCCGCGCCGGGAAGCCTTGTAGCCTACGCGCTAAGGATCACCAACATTGATCCCATTCGTTATAATTTATTCTTTGAACGTTTTTTAAATCCCAGCCGTATCAGCATGCCTGATATTGATATTGATTTTTGTCAGGAAGGCAGGGATGACATTATTAAATACGTGACTGAAAAATACGGTCAGGACAAAGTTTCTCAAATTATCACTTTTGGAAAAATGCAAGCCAAGGGGGTTATACGCGATGTAGGCCGCGCTCTGGATATACCATACAGCGAAGCGGACAGAATCGCCAAACTTGTTCCCAGTATGCCTCTGAACATAACACTCAATGAAGCGATAAAAAATGAGCCGCGTCTGGCAGAGGAGGAAAAAAATAATCCTGTAGTGGCCAAACTCCTGTCTTTGTCCCGCATTTTAGAAGGACTTAACCGTCATGCCTCAACCCATGCCGCGGGAGTAGTAATATCCGATGTGCCTCTGGTAGAAAGAGTTCCCCTTTGTTCACCCAAGGACGATGTGGTTTCTCAATATTCCATGAACGACATCCAAGCTGTCGGCATGACGAAATTTGATTTCCTCGGTTTAAAAACTTTAACGGTGATTAAAAACGCTTTGAATTTTATCAAAGAATCAAAAGGAATTGAAATAGACATAGATAATCTACCTTTAGATGATAAGAAAACATATAAGCTTTTGATTAATGGTGAAACAGACGGCGTCTTTCAACTGGAAAGTACCGGCATGACAGATCTGTCCATCAATTTAAAGCCTGATCATATTGAAGATATAATTGCCTTGATTGCTCTTTACCGTCCCGGTCCGATTAAAATGCTTCCGGAATTTACTGCCCGAAAGCAAGGGAAAACAAAAATATCTTATGAACTGCCTCAACTGGAATCAATCCTTAAGGAAACCTACGGCATTATTCTTTATCAGGAACAGGTTATGCAGATTGCCGGGGCTATCGGTGGTTACACTATGGCCGAAGCCGACACTTTGCGTAAAGTCATGAGCAAAAAGAAAGCCGCGGAGATGGAGAAGGAAAAACCGAAATTTCTTGAAGGTGCCAGAAAACATAAGATTAATGAAAACAAGGCCAAAAAGATTTGGGAACAGATGGAGACATTTGCTGAATATGGCTTTAATAAGTCCCACAGCACTGCCTATGCGATAATTGCTTACCAGACGGCCTATCTTAAAGCGCATTATCCGGCGGAATTTATGGCCGCACTTCTCACTAGTGAAAAAGATAACCGCGACAAGATAATCAAATACATGAGCGCCTGTAAAGAAATGGGTATAAACATTCTACCGCCGGACATAAATGAATCGCAGAGAGATTTCACCATAACAAGTGATAACATTCGCTTTGGACTGGCGGCTATTAAAAATGTCGGTCTGGCGGCGATCGATTCTATAATATCAGTCCGGCAGGATGGAAAATTTACATCTTTCATGGATTTCTTAAGCCGCGTTGATTTGCGCAAAGTAAACAAAAGAGTAATCGAGAGCCTGATTAAATGTGGTGCTTTTGATTCTTCAGGCTACAAGCGCAGTCAGCTTATGGAACATTTCGAAGAAGCAATGGACGAGGCTCAGCGCAGTCAAAAAGAAAAGCTGAGTAATCAATCCAGTTTTTTCGACCAATTCGATACCAGCACTTCATCCGGAGAAAATGGATTAAAATCTTATCAAATCCCGGACGACGTTCCCGAATGGGACCACAAAAAACTCCTCTCTATTGAAAGGGAAGCTTTAGGATTTTATATTACCGGCCATCCGTTACTACGTTTTGCTGACCGTTTGAAACTTGTTACCAATGCCAATTCCAGCAATTTAAATACCAAGCGGGACAAAGATAACGTTATTATCGCCGGTGTAGTAAACGGCATCAGCGAAAAAAAGACAAGAAGAAATGACATTATGTGTTACGTAATGCTCGAAGACTTACAGGGTTCAATAAATACTATATTCTTTGCGGACGCATATAAGAAATACTACACGCTGTTGCATGAAGAGGAACCGATAGTAATTAAGGGAACTCTTGATATCGGCGGGTCGGAAGAAATGCCGAAGTTAACAGTAATGGCACAGGAAGTAACTTCTTTAACGCAAGCGCTGGAAAATCCCTACAAGCAGGTTCGTTTCATGGTTGATACCAATAAAGTCTCTACGGAAAACATTTCATCGCTGATTTTTTCAATAAAGAAATTTCCCGGTAAATGTGAAGGTTATGTGCACATTCTTAATGGAAAAAGTGAAACCGTAGTTTATCTGGGAGATGAATACCGCCTGGACATAAATGATAAGTTAAGAAAAGAAGCTGATAATATACTAGGGGAGGGCGCCACAATCTACTCTTAATACCATATTCTTTCCCTCCTTTTCTAAAGGAGGGTTAGGGAGGATTCGATGAACATTCTCTAAATCCCCCTCCATCCCCTTTATAAAGGGGAAACTTTATACGGTACAAAAATGATTTTAAACAACCCAAACTAATCAATTTGAACGCCTCTTGATTTAGAATCGGTATCATATGAAATATGGAGAACGAACATACAGATCACTAATTAATAAGGATAATCTCACTTCATATAACGTCAAAATCGCTGAGAGCGATTTGTTGATCAGCTCGGATACCGACCTGACAGATGAAGCCTTAAAATCTCTTGTCAAGCATCGTTACTCTTTAGAAGCCTATATTAAAAATCATTCGGATTTCCTCACGTCACTTCTGCCGCTTCTCGATGATGATTTAGCGCCGCCGATTGTCCGGGATATGCTCAGTAAATCTAAAATTTGCGGGGTAGGGCCGATGGCAGGGGTTGCCGGCGCTGTATCCGAATTTGTTGGCTATGATCTCCTCAATCATACGAAAAACCTCATCATCGAAAACGGCGGAGATATTTTTATAAAATCACAAAACAAACTAATCACTTCCGTTTATGCAGGAGTTTCTGCTTTAAGTTATAATGTAAATTTTATTGTAAAACCGGAAGAAACACCGCTGGGAATTTGCACATCATCCGCCACAGTCGGGCCATCTTTGAGCTTCGGCAAAGCCGACGCGGTTTGCGTTATTTCCAAATCAGCGACTCTCGCTGACGCCGCAGCCTCCGCCATCGGCAATAAAGTGAAAAACAAAAACGACATCAAATCAGCCCTTGATTTTGGAATAAATATTAAAGGCGTTACAGGAATAATAATTATCTTGGAAAATGAAATGGGAGCAATAGGGAAGTTGGAGTTGGTCTAATATTTTTGAAAATAGTGAAAAGCAACGAAAAACCTTTTTTTTGCATGTCATTTTTTTCTATTTTCTTTACTATTGAAGAAAAGGATAAAAACGGGTACGTAAAATAACCGGAAAATAGCAAAAAAATATATTGCAGTAGGGAAGTCAGAGATAAATGATGTAGAAAAGTCTATTTTGATTTGGAGGATACGTACAATCAAGAAGCGTATTTAAATATCTAATAATTATTGTTCCCAGAAAGGAGTAAATACCATGTTCAAAAGAATATTATCGTCTGCGTTAATTGCCAAATTAAAAGAAGAAACATTATTCAAAAAATGCCTGTTACCCGATATAAAAAATGGGGACATTTTTCCAGCAATAAGAAATAAATATATTGATTTTTATTATAAAGGAGGTTGTTTGTTTCGTTATGATGGTGAGTTTCGTACACACATTAAATATGCTTCTGTATTAGACCACCTTAAAGACTATATTTCACAAAATGAATTGAGTAAAGCTCACCATACATCTAATTTTATTGAAGCATATTCTAGAATCAAAGAAAATTGCTCTTTGTACTCTGGAATAGAAAGATCTAGTCTGTGGTACATACATAAGAAATATTCTTATATAAATAATCCTAATATTATGGTTTTAGATATTGAAGTTTCTTTTGCAAAAGAAACTAAAAATGAAGACGAATCCAAAATAGGCAGAGACCAAATAGATTTGCTTATATTTAATAAAAAAGAAAAGACTTTAAGATTCTATGAAGCAAAACACTTCTCAAATTCAGAAATCTGGACAAAAGAAGGCAACGAGCCAAAAGTTCAGAAACAGATAGATAGATATAACTCCCAAATAAAAAATAATGAGACCGAAATAATCGAAGAATATAGTAAATACATTGATGCTCTGAATAGTTTATTTGAATTATATTTAGATAAACCGGATAAAGTTGATAAAAATGCAGTTCTTCTTATCTTTGGCTTTGATAAAGATCAATTACAGGGAAGATTAAAAAATCTAATTATTGATAGTTTAAGTTTTAAAACTATAAAGCATTATAGTATCGGTAATTTAAAGGGATTAGATATTAAGAATATGTGGAAGTAGAATAGGCTAAAGTAAATGAAGCTAACAATCCATCGCGGTACTCATGAAATCGGTGGCTCATGTGTTGAATTGCAAACCACGAGCACAAGAATTCTCATAGATTTTGGTCTTCCCCTAAAAGAAGAGCATCCGCAAAAAGAAACCAAAAAGAAATCTAAAGAACAGTTAATCAAAGATAAATTGCTTCCAGACATTCATGGATTATATGAAAATCCCGAATTTGATTGTATTTTGATAAGTCATGCGCATCAAGATCATTATGGCCTGCTTTACTTTGTTCATCCTGATATTCCGCTGTATATGAGTAAAGGAACTAAAGAACTAATAGAATTAAGTTATTTATTCAACCAGACAAACTGTAATCTAAAGAATATTAAAACAATCGATGCATGGAAGCCATTTGAGATTAAAGACATTAAAATAACTCCTCATTTGGTTGACCATTCTGGATTTGACTCCATGGCTTTTTTGATAGAAACAGAAAACAAAAAAATATTCTATTCCGGAGATTTTAGAGGACATGGAAGAAAAAACATCTTATTTGAAACCATGATTAAAAGTCCTATAAAAGATATTGACTACTTAATTATGGAAGGCACGATGCTATCAAGAGAAGGCGAGCCTTATAAAACCGAAAAAGATATTGAAAATGAGATGGTAAAATTACTAAAATCGACAGGAAACTTGATGTTCTTGTCTTGCTCATCTCAAAATATTGATAGGATAGTTACTGCGTACAGGGCTTGCATGAAAACGAATACCCTGCTTGTTCTTGATCCTTATACTGCCTATATCTTA
>Ga0224535_1000186_pt1 | contig 19084 bp, 16 predicted proteins | sample 714E13034metaG_FD_179898 | JGI IMG/M metagenome (GOLD analysis project Ga0224535, IMG submission 179898) | Peat soil microbial communities from Stordalen Mire, Sweden - 717 E1 30-34 | ecosystem: Environmental > Terrestrial > Soil > Wetlands > Peat | place: Sweden: Norrbotten County, Stordalen... | reverse complement strand
TAGTTTGGTGGCCATCAAGGAGACGCCATGGCAACTGTGAACCTGGAAAAGGTGAGCAAGGTCTACCCGAACGGGCTACCTGCGGTGTCCGAGCTGGACTTGGACGTTGCAGAAGGCGAGCTGATGGTCCTCGTCGGGCCGTCCGGGTCGGGCAAGACGACTGCTCTTCGGATGGTGGCGGGACTCGAGGACATCACCTCGGGCACGCTTCGCATGGGCGGCAAGGCCGTCAACGACCTGCCCCCGAAGGACCGCAACGTGGCCATGGTGTTCCAGAACTACGCCCTGTACCCGCACATGACAGTGGCGCAGAACATCGGCTTTGCTCTGAAGCTGCGGAAGTTCCCCAAGGCCGAGATCAACACCAAGGTCCGCGAGGCCGCCCAGCTCCTCGGCCTGAGCGACTACTTGAACTCAAAGCCCGGACAGCTGTCCGGTGGCCAGCGCCAGCGTGTCGCCATGGGACGCGCGATCGTGCGCGAGCCTTCGGTGTTCTTGATGGACGAGCCGCTCTCCAACCTGGACGCCAAGCTGCGCGTCCAGATGCGCGCCGAGATCTCCCGCATCCAAAGGCGCGTGGGTGTGGCGACCCTTTATGTCACCCACGACCAGGTAGAGGCGATGACGATGGGCGACAGGGTGGCGGTCTTGCACATGGGCCGGCTCCAGCAGTGCGACTCGCCCCAGTCGCTCTACGAGCACCCGGACAACCTCTTCGTGGCTGCCTTCATCGGCTCGCCCGCCATGAACCTGTACGAGGCCTCCATCTCCTCAGACGCCACACAGGTCAAGTTGGGCTCCCAGTCGCTCAACTTGTCCGAGGCGCTGTTGGACGCCCGCCCGGCTCTTCGCTCCTACAAGGACCGCAAGGTCGTCATCGGCATCCGCCCCGAGCACCTCTTGGACGCGGCACTGGGACCGGTGCCGGCGCCCGGCACAACCCTGAGCGCCGACGTGGAGCTGATAGAGGCCCTCGGCAACGAGCTGCAGGTGCACTTCTTGCTCGACGCGACGCGTGTGCGTTCAGAAGACGCCCAGGCTGCAGCCGAGACCGGTGAGCTCGAAGGTCTCCAGAGCCTCCAGTCCGGTGGGGTCAGGGCCGCTGGTGTCGCCCGGGTCTCGCCCCGCAGCGAGCTCAAGGCCGGCTCGCGTGCCACATTCGCCGTCGACACCGAGCGGCTCAACTTCTTCGACAACGACAACGGGGCAGCCATCTGGGCTTGAAGGCCCGGGCCAGCCGGGCGATGGACGGTGGTGACCTGGTACGCGCGGCTGATTTTCTTGAAATTCGTAGTCGTGACAAGAAAGGACACACAAGAGATGGAGTACCGCACGCTTGGTCGGAGTGGCTGCGCCGTGTCGACCTTGGCGTTGGGGACGATGACCTTCGGCAACGAGGCAGACGAAGACACTGCCTGGGCGCAGCTCGACCGGTTCGTTGAGGTCGGAGGTACCTTGATCGATACCGCCGACGTGTACAGCGCCGGGGTGTCAGAACAGATCATCGGGCGCTGGCTCGCCGCGCGCTCGAACGATGTCCGCCGCCAGGTCGTGCTCGCCACCAAGGGACGGTTCCCCATGGGCACGGGGCCGAACGACGTTGGGCTGTCGCGTCGGCACCTCGCGTGCGCGCTCGAGGACTCGCTGCGTCGCTTGAACCTGGAGACGATCGACCTCTACCAGGTCCATGCTCACGATCCCTACACGCCGATCGAGGAGACCCTGCAGTTCCTCGACGATGCCGTTCGTGCCGGCAAGATCCACTACGTAGGTCTCTCCAATTTCACCGCCTGGCAGTTGCAAAAGGCCGTGGACGTAGCAGACGTCAGGGGCTTGTCGAGACCGGTCACGCTACAGCCGCAATACAACCTTCTGGTGCGAGAGATCGAGTGGGAGATCATCCCGGCATGCAGCGCTGAGGGCTTGGGTTTGCTGCCATGGTCGCCTCTAGGTGGCGGGTGGCTCACTGGAAAGTACCGGCGGGACGAGCGTCCGAAGGGTGCCACCCGGTTAGGTGAGGATCCCAACAGGGGGGTCGAGGCTTATGATCGCAGGAGCGGTGTCGAGCGAACCTGGGACGTAATCGCAGCGGTGCAAGAGATCGCCGTGGCTCGGGGGGCCTCGATGGCCCAAGTAGCACTGGCATGGCTCGTGGACCGCGCCACCGTCACCTCGGTGATCCTCGGGGCGCGTACGCTCGAACAACTCGAGGACAACCTCGGTGCGGCAGACCTCCACCTCTCGCCAGTGGAGACCGAACGGCTAGACGCAGCCAGCGACCCTGGTGCCGCCGATTATCCCTACGGCCAACCAGGTGTCGAGCAGCGCAGCCGGAAGATCGGCGGCAACCGCTGACAGGTTCTTGCGCACCGATTGCAGTTTTTCGTTCCTTCTCCAGGCGACGCTTTGTAGCGCCCCACTTTTTTTGGGCATCCCCGTTCGGCAGCACGACTCGCGCTCTGCCGAGCTTGATCGGTGGAACGGCGACCTTGTCATCGGCTCCGTGGCAGCGGGCAGAGCGAGGCAATTTCGCTGATGGTCACTGACGCACCGTTCAGCTGCGCCGCAGCGGCCGCCATGGTGCCAGTTGCGCCTAGAACTTGCAGCGAGAGCGGCGGCAGACTATCCGCCACTTGGACCGAGAGCGCTCCCGAAGTGCCGCGTTCGACGCGAACAGCCGGGTCCTCAAACCCGATCAGCGACAAGCTGGTCGGCTCGAGTTGGTCGAGTTCCCCCACGAATAGGAGATTGAGGTCCGCGTATTTCGCCTCACCGACCCGGTTGTGTGGCGAGGTCATAAGAATCGAAGCACCGGCTCGCAGCCAAAGCGGAGCGGTATCGAGGGCGAGTTCGACGTTGTGCCATCCTGGTCCAACCACTGAGGGTCCGCCCTTGTATGGGAGCCAGACTCCCGGTGGGAACCACACCGGTCGTCGTCCGCCCTCGCGATAGATCGGCGCGACAAGCAGGTCTGGCCCAAGAAGGTATTGCAGGTCCGCGCCTATCGCTTCACACAGTTCCGGAAATGCGTAGACCATTGGTCGCAAGATCGGCGCGCCTGTCGTGACAGACTCTCGCGCTGCGCCGTACAAGTACGGATGCAGAGCGCTTCGCAACTTCGCCACCTCGCGTACCGCCGTAAGGGCCTCTTCGCCAAAGTCCCACGGCCGACGAGATGAGTTTCCATGGAACCGACTAAGCGGTGAGAGAAGGCCGAACTGGGCCCACCGCACGAAAAGCTCCGGAGTAGGTGTGCCGTGAAACCCACCGATGTCGTGACTCCAGAAAGCGTGGCCAGACATCGCCATTGATAGTCCTGCCCTTAAAGTCGCGGCAAGATCTTGCCAGCTGGAGTTGGGATCGCCGCCCCACTGTGCTACGTGACGCTGTCCACCTGCCCAGGTCGAGCGGCCCCAAAGCATCGGTGCCCTAACGCCTGCCTCGCGAAGGGCCTCAGCGGCTGCATCGTTGTAGATCAGGCTGTAGGCGTTGTGAAGCCTGTCGCCCGACATCCCATCGTGGGCGACGACATCCGTGGGGATCGCCTCGCCGAAGTCGGTCTTGAACGCGACAACTCCCTCGGCGACGCGCTCTTTCAGCCTTGCTTTCCACCAGTTGAGCGCCGCTGGATTGGTTACGTCGATCACGGCGACGTTCGGGTGGAAAGCCCCCCAAAGAGCGCCCACCCACGCCGAGCCGTCTGGGCGGCGCAGGAAATAGCCTGCCTCCTCGGCGAGCTGAAAGAACGGGCTCTCGATACCAATGTATGGGTTAATCCACAAGCAGGTCTTCACCCCAGCGCTGGCAAGATCGCTGAGCAACGATGCCGGGTCCGGGAAGCAGTCCGCATTCCACTGAAGGTCCGACCAACTTCCGAAGCGCTGCCAGTAGCAGTCAAAGTTGATGACGTCGCACGGAATATCCTGAGCGTCAAGTTCCTCCACCATGTTCCGCACATCGGTTGCGGCGTAGGGCGTGAATCCCGATGAGATCCAGGAGCCAAGAGCCCACGGTGGCGGCAGCTCTGGTCCGCCAACGAGCTCCTGGTATTGCGAGAGACAACTCGCCGGCTCGCCAAGAACGACGTAATAGCTCAGCTGCTCGTCAGGGACGACAAGAGACCAGGTGGCCTGACTCGAATGGCAGAGGTCGAAATGCACGTTAGTTGTTGTATCGACAAAGACGCCGTATCCGCGACTCGATACGAAGAACGGGACGTTCTTGTAGCTCTGTTCGCTCAAGCACCCGAGCGCGTCGTGGTTCCAGCACGAGACTAGCTGGCCGCGCTTGTCAAAGTTGGTGAACCGCTCACCGAGCCCGTAGAAGTGCTCATCCGGCTCTGCAACATAGGATTCGAGGTAGGCGATTGTGCCGCTCGCGAGGCGCATGAAGCCCAAGGGCAATGTAACAAGCTGGTCACTCGCGTCTTGTGTAGAGCGGTCTTCAGTAAGAACCAATGCACCAGCGACGATCGACACGCGGACCGGCTCGAGTTCGATTCGCACAGTTGCGGAAGGGCCCACAAGACGCAACTCGTGACGCTCCTGCTCTATCCGCACCTGTGGCTCAGGAAGTTCCCGAGCAAGTGGAAGCCGGGGCGCAGCGGCCACACCGTCGCTTCGAGTGAGCACGTGCACCGCGCCGGCGGTCCCGACAAGTCGAACCTGGAGGGTGACCGGTGAGCCGGTCACTGTTACTGCTCGAAGCACTACTCCGTTCGAGAGTTCCTCGACGATACTGGCGGACGTGAGGTATTCGACACGCCGTGGGGTCGCTGGTTGTAGAACCGGTGAAGGAACGTAAAAGTATCGATCGTCTCGCAGATTGACGCCTTCTAACATCTCCATTCCTTCCTTCTGAATCTCACGAGGCACGTTGCCTGCGAAGCGCCGCCGGACGCGGGCCGCTGCCCACCGACATGGCCGACGAATTCTCCATCAGGCGCCCCCACCGGAACCCGGCCCGTCGGCCGGACCTGTCACGTTGGGCGCCTCCGCAAACCCCTGGGGCCAAGACACTGTCATGCCAGGCTGCCCGGTACCGCCGCCAGAGTCTCGTGACAAGCGGTACCGGGCTGCTGTCAAGAACTTCTTCAACTAGCTCGGCGGGTAGCAACCACCCACGCCTGGGCGTCGACTGCTGCTCCCCTGCCTTCTAACCGGCCAATATTGACTTTATCTGCGACTGTGCTGTCGTCAATGCGGACTTCACGGACTGAGAACCCGACAATCCAGCCTGTATGGCAGTCCATACTGCCTCAGAAACTTTCGGGTATTTCACACCCAGGCCAAGAGTACGCGGATGGGCGTAAATGGTTTGGTTGGCGTACACGCTCCACGCAGCGCCTTCCTGCTGCACGAAGGTCTTCGCAACGGCTTCCTTAGGCGGCAGGTACCCGAACAGCTTCGACAGCGACAACTCCGCCGAAGGCGACTGCATTCCTTCGATGTAGTCGAAAGCCAGTTGCTGGGCAGCAGTGCCACCACTGGCGCCTACCATCCAGTCCTCGCCGCCCAACGGCACGATCACGTGTTGCCCAGCCACACGGACCGGAACGGGGACGACCCCAAATTGCTTGCCGTAGTACATGTGGGCCAGGTTGAGGCCTGAGAAGTTCCAGGGGCCGTTGACCATCATCGCGGCCTTGCCCGCCTCGAACTGGCTCGACGCCGCCGGAGTCTGGCTCCAGTCGAGGCAAGCCTTCGATGCCGATCCGTCGGTTATGAGCTCCTGCCACAGGCTCAGGGCCTGTACTCCCGGCGCAGACGCGATATTGGCGAACGTGAAAGCGCCGCCGTTGCTCCAGAAGAACGGCTCCCACTGCCAGGTGGTGTCTTCTGCAGCCTCACAGGTCAAAGCAATTCCGTAATGTTTCGGAGTCGTCAGGGCCTTGGCGTCGGTCACCAGCTGTGCCCACGTCTTCGGAGGGGTGACGTTGGCCGCCTTGAACATGGGGATGTTGTAGATCAACGCGATCGAGTTGAAGCCGGCCACCGGGAGGCTGTAGTACTTGCCACCCGACAGGCCTTCGTTAATCACGGCCGGGAAGTACCCCGTGGTGCTGAAGCCCTTGATAGCGCTGAGGGGCACTACTTGGCCTGTCGATATCATCGTCGACACGAACGGGTTGTCCACGGCCAACAGGTTGGGCAGGTCTTGGCCCGCGGCTTGCGTAAGAAGCTTCGTGTCCAGATTGGCAAAGGGTACATACTCTCTCGTTATCGTCACACCGGGGTGCGCAGCTTCGAACTTCTTGGCGTACGCGGCCAATGCGGCGATCTGGCCAGGGGTGTTGAAGTAGTCCTCCTCAGTGAGGTTTATTGAGGTCGCCCGTGGGGCGGAGGTCGCGGCTGACACGCCTACCTGCAACAACCCCACCACGACAAACATCGCGGCAGCCACGACTGCGAGCCCCAGGTGCCGCCTTCTCCCGAATACTTTCATTGTCGGTTTCTCCTTCTCTTCTGGCAGTGGACAACCAATTCAACCGTCGTTTACAAGGTGAAACTGCCCAGCTTGCTACCTTGGTCTTGTCTCTCACCCCCTTTCGGGCACTTCGATGAGGCGGGCGCGCCCACCCTCACCCGCACCTCTCTCACATCTGGCAAGGTCTTCATCGCTACTACCCCACCACCGAACCCGCCGTGAGGCCACTTGCGATATAACGCTGTGCCACCACCAGCATCACCGCGGCCGGCACCATGGCGAACGCACCAGCGGCCATCACTGCCCCCCATTGCGTTGAGTAATTCCCGAGATAGGTGTAGATCCCTAGCGTGACCGGCACTATGGTGGCGCCGTTGAGGATGGTCAATGCAAATATGAAGTCTCCCCAACCATTCAAGAACGCGAACACCGCAACCGTTATCAGGGCCGAGCGCGCGAGTGGTATCACTATGCGTTGGAACGTCTGCCATTCAGACGCACCGTCAACTCTTGCTGCCTGTGTCAGGTCGTTCGGCAGGCTGAAGAAGAAGGCCCGCAGCACGAGGATGGAAAAGGGAATGGCGTAAGTGCCATCGGCGATAATTAGGCCCGGGTACGTGTTCACCAGGTGGATCCAGTGGAAGATGACGAACAGCGAAGTGGCGAGGACGATGGAGGGGACTATCTGCGCCACGAGCAGGGCACTGACTATGACGACGGTCACCCGCAAGCGGTACTTCGCAAGCGCATAGGCCGCTGGCACCGCCACGACCAGGGCCAGCACAGCCGTCCCCACGCCGACGATGAGACTCGTCAGCACGTTGCCCGATTGCGCCTGGATCACCGTCCGGTAGTTGTCAAGTGTGGCAGCGTGCGGCAGCCAATAGTACGTGCCGCTGAACAGGGTTTCAGTAGACTCGAAAGAGCCCACGATGACCGCGTACACAGGGAACAGCACTATTACGAGAGCAACGACCGTCGCGAGTGTGCATAGCCACCGCAGGGTCCTCGAGCGCTGCAGACGAGTCACTTCTCCGCTCCCGAGCTGCTCCTCAAGGAACCCCGACTCATGTACAGGTACAACGGCGCGCAGATCATCGCCAGCACGAGCAGCACGTTGTTGAGCGCGGCACCTTCGCCAAAGGAGAACTGCTGGAACGACAAGTTGTAAGACCAGGTCGTGATGAGTTGCGTCGTGTTGGCCGGACCTCCGCCGGTAAGTGCGATCACCAGGTCGAACACCTTCACGGTGAACACGAACCCGAGAAGCAGAGTGACCTCGATAACGGGCAGGATTATCGGCACTATGACGAGGCGGAGCCTCTGCCAAGCGCCGGCACCGTCGATGAGGGCCGCTTCCTTGACCTGTACTGGCACGTCTTGAAGAGCGCTGTAGAGCAGGAGCGTGAAGAAGGGCACCCCGAGCCAGATGTTCGCGATAAGTACCGTCACTAGAGCCAGGTGAGGGTTGTCCAGCCAGTCAATTGGCTGGTGGACCAATCCGACGTCAATAAGCAGCTGGTTAACCGCTCCACCTTCGAGCTGGAACAGGAACCTGAAGATGAGCCCGGTCACGATCAGCGGCAGCAGCCAAGGGACGATGATGAGCGAGCGCCCCAGTGTCCTCCCCGGGAACCGGAGGGTAAACAGCAAGGCGAGGGAAAAGCCGATTATGAACTGGCCGACGAGCGACCCGAAGGTGAACTCGAAGGTGTGGATAATGGCGGTCCGGCTTGTGGGGTCATCAAGGATGAAGCGGTAGTTTGCGAGCCCGGCGAACGGGGCGGTGATATCGGCGATCGTCGCCGGAGAGGTTTGCTCGAAGCTCAGCATTATGTTGTAAATGATGGGCAGGGCGAACGCGAAGAGCACGTACAAGATGGCCGGCATGAGGAACAGCCAGGCCGCGAGGTGTTGGCGACGCCCGAGCGTGAACCCCCGGGCCTTTCTGACCCCTGAGACGTGAGCACCCCCACGTCCATGTCCCGCTCCTACGCTCTGGGATGGAACGCCTGTCACCGCGCTCATGCTGGCCCGAGCCAAGTCGGCCCCTCCGTTGCCAAGACGTCGATGTCCGGCCGCCCTCTGGATTGGCCTCTTTCGCCGCTGGACAGGGTGTTCAAGGCTCCGCCCTGCCGCAGGTACACGGGTATGCGCTCCAGAGGCGCTTCTGCCGTGGTCCAGCCGTTGCCCTTGACGGGGGCCCCGGTCCAGGCGTCCAGCCATGAAGCGCCCTCGGGAAGGTAAACGTCCCGTGCCCGTTCGCCGTACACGGTGACGGGAGCCACCAGTATGTCCGGACCGAACATGAACTCGTCGCGTACCTCCCACGCCGGCGTTTCGTTGGGGAACTCCAAGAACAGGGCACGCATGGGTGGCACGCCGGTGGCGGCCGCCGCGGCCATCTGGGCCATGACGTACGGGCGCAATCGTTCGCGTACCGCGAGTTGCTCCCGGATTATGCCGTATGCCTCATCGCCGAAGGACCAGACCTCATTGGGGCCCCCAGTCTGCTCCGAGCCGACCAGGGGGTCCGGCTCCCTGACGCCGTGGAGCCTGAAGAGCGGACAGAAGACGCCGAACTGGAACCAGCGCACCACCAGCTCTCGAAAGTACGGCGAGCTCGGGTCACCCCCTTTGAAACCACCGATGTCGGTCGTCCACCACGGGATCCCCGAGATGGCAATGTTCAAGCCGGCCGGGATCTGGGCGGCAAGTGCTTCGAACGTGGAGTCGGTGTCGCCTGACCACACTGCGGCTCCGTACCGCTGACTGCCGGCCCACGCCGAGCGGCAAAGCAGCAGCACGTCGTCCTCGCCGCTCGCCCGGAGCCCTTCGGCGAAGCCACGTGCGTGCTCGCGGGGATAAACGTTCTGCACTGCCATGCCTGGGCCGAGGTAGTACAAGGCGTCTTCAGGGTCCTCAGGGCGCATCTCCGGTTCGCAGGCATCGAGCCAGAACGTCCTGATGCCATAGCGGCCATAACCGTCTGTGACCTTTGCCCAGATGTACTCGCGGGCCTCGGGATTTGTCGCGTCGTAATAGCGCACGAAGGCCGGACCTTTGTTGACCTTGTCCCAAAAGGGAAGGTGGAGAGGCAACGCCCTGGCACTGCCCACGAGCAGCCCCCGCCGGTCCATCTCAGCGTAGTTGACGCTGTCGGGGTTCACAGTGGGCCAAATGGAAACCATGAGCTCGACTCCCAGCTCGCGGAGCTCGTCAACCATCGCTTGCGGGTCCGGCCACTCGGAGGGATCAAATCTCCACTCGCCTTGACGGGTCCAATGGAAGTAATCGACGACGATGACGGCGAGAGGGAGCCCACGGCGCTTGTGCTCGCGCGCGACCTCGAGAAGCTCGTGCTGGGACCGGTAACGGAGCTTGCACTGCCAGAAGCCCGAAGCCCATTGCGGCAGCATGGGGGAAAGCCCGGTCATCTTGGTATAGCGGCTGACGATCTCGGCCGGTGAGGAACCTGCAGTTACCCAATAGTCGATTTGCCGCGCTCCGTCTGCGACCCACCTAGTGCGATTGGTGCCGAGCTCGACGCGGCCCACTCCTGCCATGTTCCAAAAGAATCCATAGCCGCGGTTCGAGAGCGCGAAAGGTATGCACACCTCCGTATTGCGCTGGATGAGCTCGATGACGGCGCCCTTCTGGTCCAACAGGCCGTGCTGGTGCTGGCCTAGGCCATAGATGCGCTCTCCCGGGAAAGCGTCGAACGTGACCTCGCAGCGGGAAAGGTCTCCGCCGGCTGGTGCATATCGGCGTTGTGGCGGGGCACTGAAATGGGGGACACTCTCGCTGAACAGCTCCTCGCCGGTTGAACCGAAGAAGCGCAGCAAGGGCGGAAAGCCCAGGAAGGAGCTGTCGTCCTGGCTCGATACCTCAACCACAAGGTCGCCATTGCGCATGCGGGCTCGGTCGTCGGAGATCTCGACGCTGAATTGGGCGGGCCCAGGCTCAGTCAGAGCACTGCCGGGCGTCTCTGTTATGCAAGGCCCTAGCGTGGAACGAACCCGCACACTGTTGTCCCCCCATGCTTCGACCTGGAGGGTCTCACGACCCTCTCGGACCGTGAACCCAGACGTATCGCGCCTGAAGGTTGCCATTCGCTTCGCCTTCCCTTAAGAAGAGCCGGTCTGCTCGATGGGAGCAGAGGGTGCCATTCCCGATCCAGCTGTCTTCAGTCCCCCATCCGATGTCGAGGCGCGGTGCTGTCTCGAAGAAGCGCTCCCGGGTGCTGTCTTGACTGACCTTCGACCCAATGACCCTGCCACAGAGGGGGCCGAGACCCAGACCCGCATAGCGGTTGAAACCCTGTTGCCTCGGGCGAAATACGGAACGAAAGTCAGGCGTGAGGGTTTGGTGCTGAGGCTGCTCTCATCCTCCGCGGCGTAGAGTTGCCTGTCTGGGCCGTCAATCTGTCCTCCCCAGGCGTGGACAGCCACTTTGACATAGCCTTCGAGGCCGGCGGGCACGTCGTAGGTCGCCTCGAGCGGCCGGGCCCCGTCTAGGACAACGTCTTCTATGACTGCACCTTCCCCCAAGTCGTCGGCCTCGAGGCAGTGCACCAACGGGCCCCGTTGGACTGCAACACAGTCGCGGACGGCGTCGACTCTCCAGTGCGGCCTAAGTACCAGCACGGGCATTGAACTAGACACCTGGAGGCGGTCGCCGGGGCGCCAATGCCTGGAGACCGTGATGTAGGAGCCGTCCCACGAGGCCTCGACATGCTCGCCGTTCAGCGCTATTCGCGTGCCTTCCTTGCTGGCCCAATCGGGGAAGCGCAACGACAGGTCCCAGCGCTCGGTAGAACTGCATTGCGTCACCTCAATGTCGGTGTCCCCCGACCAAGGATGACCGGTCTGCAGCGTGAGCTCCACGGCCCCACCTGGGACGCTAGTAGAAACTGTCCCGCTGAAGGGCATGTGCACCTGCAACCCAGAGGCATCGCGCGTCAACAAGTAGGCCTGGATGCTCGCCATGAGGCGGGCCAGGTTCGGTGGGCAGCAAGAACACCCGTACCAGCCGAGGCGATGGTTCGGAGAGTCCTCGTCTGCATCATCGTGACCAGTTCTCAAGTGCAGTGCGTTGGAGTAGAAGAACCCTGTCCCGTTCCGGGAGACCGCCCCCGCGATCGTGTTCCAGAGCACGCGCTCCATCGCTTCGGCGTAACGGGCCCGGCCGGTCGCCAGTAGGAGCCTCCAGTTCCATTGAAAGCTCGCGATAGCAGCACATGTCTCCCCATAGGCGCGATCGCTCGGTAGTTCATAGGCGTCCCCGATCGACTCGTCGCGATGGCGAGAGCCGTGTGCACCGGTGACGTAAGTCTTGCTACCGAACAGGTCCTCCCAGATGGTCTCGGACGCACGCAGCAGCTCGTGGTCGTGAGTTTCGACCGCAACGTCGACGACTCCCGCCTGCAAGTAGAGCTCACGCACTGCGTGGCCCGTAGCCGACGCGCGCTCGCGAACGGGCGCATGGTGCAAGAAATATGACAGAGGGAACCGACTGTCGCCCAGCAGGCCGGAGGTCGGCAGTCCAACGTCCGCCCTTCCCCGAAAGTCCACCTGCCTGATGGCGAGTTGCAGCGCCCGCACGTCGCCCGTCAGGCGGTAGAACTCCACTAGGGCGGTCTCCACCTCTGGATGACCGCAGACGCCCACGAGCCGGCCATCGCCATCGCTCATGGAGAACGTCTCGAGCAAGTGCTCGAAGAACCTGCTCGACACGGTGAACAAGTCCGGTCGGCTGCCGGTCCGCCGGCCGGCCACCGCGGCTTGGAGCAGATGGCCTGCGCAGTAGAGCTCGTGGCCCCAACGCAGGTCCCTCCAGGCCAGATCGGGGTGTTGGCCCTGGACCCACGAATTGAGGTAGCCATCCTCGCGCTGAGCGCGCGCGATCAGGGCGCTGACCTCCTCGCCGAACTCCTGCACCCCGCCGCAGAGCCCTCTAATGCTATCCCAGGCGGCGGCCTCCACGACCTTGTAGACGTCGGAGTCCGAGAAGTGCATGCCTTCGTGCGGCCCGTTCTGGCCGCGACCCTCAGCCACACGCTCCAAGTTCCGGACGCCGCCCGAGATCCGGACCTGCTCCACGCAGTGAGGGAGAGTTCTGGCGCTGTTGCGCCGCTGCCAATCGCCAAGTTCGCAGCCCTCTCCCAATACCACTTCGCGTAGGCCGAGAGGCCGGAAATGCGCAATCGCGCCGCCCGTCGGGCTGACCGGGCCGTCGCCAGCGACGTTCGGCGTGGGGCGCCTAGCCAACACCGGCGGCGCCAGATGGCTTGCTTCCATACGTCCCTTTGCTCGAGTGTGGCCTTTTCCCTTGTCACCTCTCGCTGGCAGGTCATCCCTTGGTGCCTGTTGTCAGCTTGAGGAAACGCTACCTCAGTCTGAAGCTCGGTTCAAGGAGTTGCGTGAAAGAGTTGCCCTTTCTTTTCTGCAGACACTGGCGGCGCCAAGGTGCAGAAGCGCTTCCTCGATATGTGGGCATGACGCCACTGCGGATGGGCAAGCTACGCCTGCGCGGTGGCATCGGCGGCTTGTGGGTGACCGGGAAGAGCTTCGGACCACCCGCACGTCAGCGGGGTCGTTCCTCGTCGTGAATATGCTTGGCTCGTGCAGGCGGACCGACAATCCACGCTCACAGAGGTGGCCCAACTGGCCGGGGTGTCGCTCACCACCGCGTCCAAGGCGATCAACGGAAGGGACCGGATCTCCGAGGTCACCCGGAAACGAGTGCTTCGAGCAGCCAGGGAGCTCTCCTACTCCCCCAACCTCGTGGCCAGGAGCTTGGCGAGCGGTCGTAGCAGCACCATCGGAGTCCTGCTCAGGGACCCCATGATCCACCGCATTGCGATGCCTATTGTCATCGGCGCAGAATCCATGCTCGAACAGTGGCAGCTCTCGGCGATCATCGCGGACGCCCGAGAAGTTGTCGACCGCCTCGCTGACCTGGCGGCCATGCTCCGCCAGCGGAACGTCGACGGCCTGCTCATCGTCGGGGACAACCAGGGACTAACTCCTTCGATCAGTGCCTCGGCCAAGATCCCAAGCGTTTACGTTCATGGTCGGACAACGAACCCGAGGGATGTCGTCCATCTTGTAGACGACTTCGCAGGCGCGGTCGCCGTCGTCAACCACCTGGTCGAGGTTGGCCGGGCCCGCATAGCCCACATCACCGGTCCGGAGTACTCACCGGCGGTCCAGCAGCGAGTCCTGGGGATCGGCCACGCCCTCGAAGAGCACGGCCTGCAGCTTGTCGGCGGCGTCAGGTACGGCCAGTGGTCACAACGCTGGGCAAGCCAGGCGGCGCGAGACGTCCTGGCCGACGCTCCTGACCTAGATGCCATTGCCTGCGGTTCTGATCAGATTGCAGCCGGGGTAGTCGAGGCAGTTGTCGCCTCTGGCCGCAAAGTCCCAGACGATGTCGCCGTCACGGGATACGACAACTGGACGGTCTTCGCCGAGGAGACCGAGCCCGCCTTGACCACGGTCGACATGAACCTCGAGAAACTAGGCGCCGCTGCTGTGAATGACCTGTTCGCGATGATCAGTGGCACCCGGCTGGGAGGTGGTACCCGTCACCACGAGGGGACCCTAGTAGTCAGGGGGTCGACTGATCGCCACGCGCCCTGACCGCTTCTCGCCTTCCGCGACCAAGCGGATCCTGTGTAAGACCACTGCGTAAGACCACCCCTGTCAAGACCACCCCTCAGTAATACTGATAGAGACGCACCGGTCTACCAACGCGAATCAGTGACCCTCTGCGGGCCCCTGACCTGCACTTCTTGGAGCGGACGACGGGATTCGAACCCGCGACCCTCAGCTTGGCGAGGTGATGGAATCCGTGCATCCAGTGTTGCCCCGTCCGTCGACGTGGGCTCCGTCCGTCTCATCGTCCGGAAGTGCTGCCAAGTCCGCCCCGTAGTAACACGCGTTACTACGGGCAGATAGGCACGGACCGCACGTGGAGCCCCAGCAGTCAGCCGACAGTTCTCGCTGTTTGTGAGCGCCCTGGATCGAGAGCTCACGAGGCGCTGTGTGCGCGTCGATGCATGTATCGAATCTGCCGCCGCAACGGGGAAACGGTAAGAAAGTTCATCGACTGCCTCATCGCGAGCATCACCATTCGCACGGGCCTATCGATCTTGCATGCGGACGCTGATTTCGAGGTGCTTGCTCGCCATACGGATCTGCGATATGAAGAGCCATAGTCGCGGGAACACGCTCATCACAATCCACTGAATGGGGTCGAGGCCACCGAGCAGGCAGGGGAACTCCGCGGCGCTGGCGGTCCCGTTAGTGCACAACGCCAGCGATGGCGCTAACAATTGTTCTGTGCGAACGAACAGAAACTCTGATCGAACGTTTGGAGCGATGGTGTTCGACGTGGGAGGGGTGCTGCTCGATTGGGATCCCCGCCACCTCTACCGCAAGCTCATCCCGGACCCGTTAGAGATGGAGTGGTTCCTCGCCATCGTCTGTACGTGGCTGTGGCACGATCCTCACGATCGGGGGGCGGTCACGGCCCAGTCCTGCGCCGTCTTGACCAGGCGCTGGCCAGCCTACGCCGGGCTGATCTGGGCATGGTGCGAACGGGGCGAGGAGATGGTCGCCGGTCCGCTCGACGATGGGGTGGCGCTGCTTCGCCAGCTCGTCGACAGTGGCTTGGCCTGCTACGCCCTTACTAATATGGAGGCGGAGACGTACCCCAAACGTCGGCGCCGGTACGAGTTCCTGAGCTGGTTTGCGGGCAGGGTCGTCTCGGGTTTTGAGGGCGTCGCCAAGCCTGACCCGCAGATCTACGAGGTGCTGCTTGGGCGTTTCGATCTCGACTCCGAGACCACGCTGTTCATCGACGACCGGGAGGCCAATGTCGTCGCTGCCGCCCGTGTGGGGATGGAGGCCTACCTCTATATCGGTCCGGAGCCGGTTCTCGCTCGCCTCGGGTTGGTGAAAGGGTGAAAGCCAAGGCGCGTAGGCGGGTGCTGGCGGAGGCGGTGAACGGGCGCGGCTCGGTGCCGGTGAACGAGCTGGCCGCGGAGCTGGGCTGCTCAGAGATGACAGTCCGCCGAGATTTGGACCTTCTCGAGCGCGACGGCGTGGTTCGCCGGGTTCACGGCTCTGCCCTGGCCGCCAGCCTGCGAGCCGACGAGAAGCCCTATGTCGTCCGGGCATTCGAGGGAGCCGAGGCAAAGGAGCGGATCGGTATTGCCGTCGCTGCCCTTATCGGAGACGGCGAGACGGTCGCCCTCGACGCCGGCACCACCGCCGCCGAGGTCGGGCGTGCTTTGCGGGGCCGGCCGGTGACGGTGATGCCGTTGGGCATCCGCACGCTCGTCGACCTGGCGTACGACGACCACGTGCGCCTCATCGCCCCCGGCGGCGATGTCCGTACCGGAGAACTCGTGGTAACCGGGGACCTCGCCGAGGTGGCCTTCGAGCGGCTCCGCTTCGACACGTTCGTGCTCGGTGTCTGCGGGATCGACGAAGTCAACGGGGTGACCACCCACGTGCCGGCGGACGCCCGCGTAAAGCGAGCTGCTGTTGCCTCCTGCGGCCGCACGATCGCCGTCGCCGACCGGTCCAAGCTCGGGGAGGTGGCCTTCGCTCATGTCTGCCCGCTGTCGGCCGTCGATCGGCTGGTCACCGACGCCCCCCCGAGCGCGACCGCGCAGCTCGAAGCGCTCGGGCTAACCGTCGAACGGGTGTGATGGCGGGCGATGCCACGGCGGGGGTCGCCGAGCACCCGCGGGCTGCAGCGCCCGTCACGGCACGACACCGTTTGCACTGTGCGAGGTGGCTGTCGACCCGCAGTGCGGGCTTGGAGGCCAAATGAGGGCGGTTATCGAAATCAACGCCCTGCGGCGGTGGCAGCGGGCGATTGTCGCTGCCTTCGGGGTGGGTGGGATAACCGTTGCGGCGTGGGGGCCGAGGCTTCCGACCCTAAAGGTCGAGCTCGGGATCGACACTGCGACCATCGGTCTGCTGCTCGGCGGCGTGACCGTCGGAGCCTTCGTAGGGTTTGTCGTTTCGACGCCGGTCCTGCACTGGCTGGGGAGTCGCCGTGCGCTTACTGGGGCGCTCCTCATCGTCGCCGTTGGCATGACCCTCCTTGGGATCGCCGTGACGTTGCGCTCCGTGTCGCTCGTGACAGTTGCCTTCTTCGCCATCGGTTGCGCGAGCGGTCTGCTTGACGTCCTGATCAATGTGGAGGGATCGGCGATCGAGCAGCTGGCGGGGCGCACGCTCATGCCTCGCATGCATGGGGCCTGGTCGGTCGGCGCCGCTGTCGGCTCAGGCATCGGTGCTGCCTGCGCCGCCCTCGGGATTACCCCCCAGGTCCAGTTCTTCGGCGAAGCGGTGCTGATTGGAGTCGTCGCTCTGGTGTCGGCTCCGGCCATCCCGCCTGGCCGACGAGGGCTGGTCGAGGAAGTGAAGCCTGACCGGATGGCGAAGGTGCGCCAATGGTTGCGGGGCTGGCTCGACTGGCGCCTCCTGTTGATCGGGGTTGTCATGCTCGGCGTCGAACTCGGAGAGGGTTCGGCGAACAACTGGCTCACCCTTGCCGTCCGGAACGGCCACGGTCAGACCGCAGCCGTCGCGGCCCTCTTTTTCACGGCCTTCGCGATCGCCGAGGCCGCGGCCCGAATCTTTGGCAGCCCGGTCGTCGACCGTCTGGGCCGAGTCCGCACGATTCGCTTCACCACTGCTCTCGGGGTAGTCGGTGTCATCTTGTTCATCCTTGGGCACAGCCCGTGGGTGGTCTTGGCCGGCGTTCTTCTGTGGGCGGTCGGCGTGTCGATGGGCTTCCCTCTCGGTATGTCGGCTGCGGCTGCGAGCGGTACGAACCCGGCGGCCCGCGTCAGTGTTGTGGCTTCCATCGGGTACTTGGCCAACTTGGCTGGTCCGCCTGCTATCGGCTTTCTTGCGCAGGCCGTCGGCCTCGACCGTGCGCTGTGGTTGATTGCAGCGCTGTTCGTCGCCGCCTTCGCCGTGTCGGGCTCCCTCCGGCCGGCGGCGGCACTCCATGAGGCAGAGCGCGCGACCGGTTGAACCCGCTCACTACTTCCGGATAAGCACAGATTGCTGCTTTTGTCAGCTTCTACTCTGGTGATCGATGCGGCACCAGTCGATCAGCAGGGCGAGGATTTCTCGGGCGGGGTCGAGTGCAATGATTCTGTTGCTCGCGCGTCCCCGCCCTGTGCTCGGAGCCTCGTATGGGGATGCACGGCCTCGGGCGTTGACTATCGAACGGGCTGGCCGGCCCAGGCGCCTCGGTGCTTGCAATCGTTGCCCGATCGGCACCGGCGCATACCGATGGTCAGCGTCCTGGAAACCAGTCGCACCCCATGGCTGCCGACAACTTCCCGGGATCCACCTGAGTGGCATTCTCCAGTGTTGCAACTCGGCCCTGTCGCCATCTCGCGAGATGGGCCGGCTCAAGCCAGCGCATACGCACGAGCACGTCGATGAACGCCACGTAAGCATTCTCGGCCAGCGCGCCCTCGGCGGCGCGGGACACCCGGCATCGATCGCTTCCGACCCCATCGATTCCAGTGTGCCCCATCGCTGTCCCGTCAGCTTGAAGACCGTGATCGACGACCGGTGAAAGTTGGCATCTCGTACGCGAAAACGGCCCCTTGCGAGATCGGGTCTGCGACACGTCGCCGAGGACCCGGACCACCGCCGGCTTGTGGGCCGGACCGGGGACTGCAGTCGAATCTGGTCAGCGGGGCCGATACACGTTGGCCCGGTGTTCGATGCGAACGACAAGTACCACGCGGGCTTCGGCGTCAATGCGGTAGATGACCCGATAGGCACCCCGACGGGCCGAGAAGTACCCCAACAGTTCTCGCTGAAGTGACCGCCCCACACCATGGGGCTCGTCACGCAGCGGTCCGTTGCAGAACTCCCACACTGCGAGCGCCACGGAGAGAGGCAACTGCTGTTCGAGGGCTCGGCGAGCCGGACCGCAGATGCGAAGGTCGTGACGTTCACTCACGCAGCGCCGCTCTCGCGGCGCAATCGCTCCTCGATGACGCGTGCCATCTCCTCAGCTGAGGTGTACTCGCCCCGCTCGATCTGCGCCTGCGCCTCGCGGATCTCAGCCATTGCGCGAAGGTCCGACAAAATCTCGAGGGTCTCTTCGATCGCGGCGAGATCGTCCGGGGAAATGAGCACCGCGGCCGGATGGCCATGCTTGGTGATCGTCACCCGGGCGTGAGTCTGCTCCACATCGGCGACGAGTTCTGAGAGCCGATTTCGCACGTCGGCCAGTGGCAGCTCTTCCATAGGCATAACTATAGGCAGAATAGGGTCCGCCAACCGGTCGGATCAGGTACCGCCTCAAGAGCGGGGAACGAGAATCGAGCTCGCGTTCTCGGATTGGGAAGACCCTTTTGGGTCCTCTCAAAGCCTTGACCTGCCACCTTCTCTTGGAGCGGACGACGGGATTCGAACCCGCGACCCTCACCTTGGCAAGGTGTTGGAATCCGTCCACCCGGTGTTGCTAGGAGCGTGTGCCAGTAACGGTCGACCTGGCCGCGGCCCGCTTCAGCACCCATGACCGGGTGATCTCGTCACTTTCGCGCCCGGTTGGCCATGTCGGTCGCGAAGTTGGGCCGCAATGTGCCCGTGGGAAGGCTGGA
>Ga0224535_1000184_pt1 | contig 19120 bp, 19 predicted proteins | sample 714E13034metaG_FD_179898 | JGI IMG/M metagenome (GOLD analysis project Ga0224535, IMG submission 179898) | Peat soil microbial communities from Stordalen Mire, Sweden - 717 E1 30-34 | ecosystem: Environmental > Terrestrial > Soil > Wetlands > Peat | place: Sweden: Norrbotten County, Stordalen... | reverse complement strand
TCCAATGTGCTGATTTTTAAGGGTTTGTATAAGTGGTTGAACCGCTCTTTTATCTTGTATTCTTCCCAGTGCCGTGATTGCTTCTTCTTGTATTGTTATGTCTAGATCTAGTAGTAGTTCGATTAATGGTTCAGTTGCACGTGAATCTCCGATTCTTTCAAGAGCATTCATTGCTTCTTTACGAACATTTTCAGCATCATCCTTTAATGCATGGATCAGACCTTCAACGTCACCATTCTCTTCCATCTCTTCTATTCTGGTTTTTAAGAGATTAAATACTCTCATTGTATCACCACAAAGATTTTACTTTTTTTATAAATTTTATGTAATACCCCAAATATTTTTACAGGAATCCTTTATCCGTTCGATTAAATTCCATTTATTATTAAATTTTATTTTATTCCTATACAGATATTCCATTTTTATGTTTATTATATGATATTATCTTATTAAAACTCCTACGATAAAAAAATAATAAGAATTATAAATTAATACATTGACTCGCTTATTCGTTGATACTATAGTGATCGTATATCTTTAAAATCAAGGGGATATGTTTTTTAAAAAAGAAAATTTGTTTATTTTTAAGTTCTATATTTCTTTGATACCTTTTAAGAAATTTCCAGTGGTAATGCCGCCGGTTGATATATTTTTAACCTTTGATTTAAGCCGATTCATATTTTTTGTGGAGTTAGTTTCTTTTTCAATATATTCGAGTCCCTTACTGTAAATAGAAGTCATCTCGTTGGCATAATCATATGTTTTATTTCTTACATCCAAAACAATACTGTCTATGTCCATTTGGGAGATAATTGGAAGATAATCAATTAAACAAAGCTCAACCGAGTTTAAAACATGTGTATTTCCTTCTGAATCAATTTTAATCGGGAAAATCTGTCTCTTTTCGTCTTGAATTCCCCAGAATTGATTTGTTAGATTTTCATTGTTAGATCCAGGTATTACAGATAATAAACAGTCCTTTGAAATCATGGCATCTACATTTCCCTGAACAACAATTTCAAAACTATTTTCCACACCATGGATTCTTGAATTCGAAATAACACCCTTTAATTCGTTCTTTGAAAGCTCTGCAGATGGAGTTAAAGTATCGAAGAATTTTGCAAGGGTTAAAACAGAATTTTTATTCCAAATATTAAGTCCTGCAGAACCTGAAAGTACTATGTTCTGATCGAATTCTTTAATTCCAATAGCAGCACCTAATCCATCAACCATTATCTTATGATTTAGTTGAGATTCTAAAATTTTGAAATAATTGTTTAATTGATATTGGTGGGTTATTTGTGGCCATTTCCAAATAAATTCTGCATTATTCTCCTTACACAAATCTTCTGCAGTCTTTAATAGTGATAAAATATTATCAATCTGGTTGGGATCATTTTTAATTGAATCTTCATTGGTTTGGTAGCATTTATTGCAAATGTTTTTACAATTTTTAGATGGGTCGGGTTCATAATAAACACGTTTAGCACAGCCATCTAAACTACCTTTAACAGTTTCTATGCTATCTGCATATACTGCAAGACCAATTTTATGTGGGGATAACGAATTTTCTTTATTTTTTATTTCAGTGGCTTGTTTTTTTATTTTTTCGAATCGGCTTTCTGCTTCTTGAACTTTGAATTCAGCGGGTTTAAATGTTTCTAAGAGTTTAATATTAGCTTTTTCAAGGAAGTCACGTCTGAACTGGTTTAACTTACTTATTGGTGAAAATAGATCTCCAGAATATTTAATAGTAACTTCTCTAAGCACAAAAGGTGTTTTCCCTGTTTTTTGTAGTTGATTTTCGATTTGTTTGGTGGTTAATGGTTTTTTAAGCGCTTTTTCCATTTGATAATCTGATTTTAAGCATATCTCATGTTTAACATTGTCAAATCCAATAAATTTTCCATGGAGATTGGCCTTAAGATCATCATCCCAACTCATTATGATGTCTATGGGTATCGATGGTTTGACAGTATTTTTTATTATGGCTCGAGCTTCATGATTCAGTGATATGGAACGTGTTAAATATAATTTGGAGCCAACTTCCACTTTTTGTCCTACATTTAAAAATACTTTCTCTCCTTTATATTTTGGAGCAGTTTCTAAAGCCATTCCAAAGGATTCAGATAGTTCATTAGAATGTTGTTTAAACTCTTTAGATTTATCCAATTTTTTAGGTGATAAAAAAGCAATTCCATCTCCTTTATCTATTTTAAATTTATTTTCTAATTTTACACGTATGGTGTTTGTTTTTTCATAGAAGAATTGTACTTGTCCAATGTAGAGGCCACGATTTCCTGGAGATTCACGGTTCATAACTAATTTATTTTCTGATTCTGTAAGATATCCTCCTGTAAAACCACGATTAAAAGCTAACATAAGTTTAGAAACATCCTCAGGATCAGGTTTCCATTTGCCATTTGATAATGAGTCTAAAGCTTTCCTATAGATCGTTACAACTATTCCCACATAGTCAGCTGACCTCATACGGCCCTCAATTTTTAGAGAGTTAACCTTAGAATTTACAACATTTTCTAAATTTTCATAAACTGCAAGATCTTTGGTGCTTAGAAGATATTTGTTGTTGATAGCTATAGAATGGGGTTCTGATGGTCTTCCATACTTGTCTACTTTCCCGTCGATTAATGTATATTTTTTACGACATGGTTGTGCACACATGCCTTTATTCCCACTTCTTCCACCTATAAATGAAGACAAAAGGCACTGTCCTGAGTAGGAGTAGCATAGTGCACCATGTGCAAATATTTCTATTTTAATATTTTCGGTTTCTTTTAGGATTTCTTCTACCTCGAAAATTCCAAGTTCCCTGGCTAAAATAACTCTTTTAAAACCGAATTTAGCTGCCCATTTTACTCCGGCAATATTATGAATTGTCATCTGAGTTGATGCATGCATATCCAGATCTGGAACTAAAGCTTTTGATAGACATGCGATTCCCAAGTCTTGAATTATAACGGCATCGACACCAGATTTATAGAGCCATATAAGATATTCTGCAACAGATAATATCTGAGAATCAATTATCAAGGTGTTTACAGTGACATATACCTTAACTCCTCGGATTTTAGCGTATTCTAATCCTTCTTCAATTTCTGATTCATTAAAGTTAGTTGCATATTTTCTGGCACCAAATTTCTTACCAGAAATATAAACAGCATCTGCCCCTGCATTAACTGCAGCTTTTAATGCATCTAAAGAACCTGCAGGTGCTAATAATTCTGGTACATAATTTTTTGCCATATTTTTCTCCTATGAATATTTTCTTACAATTAGAATATAATATTTTTTTTAGAATTTACTAGTAAAATGGATAATCATAAAATGGTTGGTCAACAAATCAAAATAAATGTTTAAATATTCAAGGTGTAATTAATGAATGCATATTTAGAAATACTCAGACCTTTCAATGCTCTTATGGGAGTTATAGCAGTACTACTTGTGGCTCTTATAAGTGGAATCTTCAATTTATATGTGCCTGTTGCATGTATAATTGTTTTTATATTCACAGGTGCCGGAAATGTCATTAATGATTATGTTGATCATAAGATTGATGCAATAAATAAGCCTGAAAGGCCAATACCATCTGGAAGAATATCATTAAATGTAGCTGCAATTTATGCAACTATACTTTTTATTATAGCTACTATAATGTCACTTTTAATTGGAATAATCCCTGGTATTATAGTTGTTTTAAGTGCCATTTTAATGTTTTTATATGCATATAAACTTAAAAAATCATGTCTAGTTGGAAATCTTAGCATCGCATTTCTAACAGGGCTTTGTTTTGTTTTTGCAGGAGTTGTACTTCAAACAGTTTATTTATCTATACTTTTAGGGTTCTACGCATTTTTAATGACAATGGCACGGGAAATTGTAAAGGATATGGAAGATGTTGAAGGCGATAGTATGGAGGGAGCAAATACCTTCCCAATAAAATTTGGAATGAAATCATCATCTATTCTAGCAGCATTTTTTATGATACTTGCAAGTTTAACAAGTCCTGCATTATACTTAATAGGTATTTTCAATGTGTTATATTTGATAATTCTCATATTTGCCATAGCAATCTTCCTGATATGTGCTGTATCAATTTTAAAGGATCAGTCCAAAAAGAATACTCGGATAGTCTCTAAAAGAATTAAAATTGGTATGGGAATTGTATTTTTAGCATTTGCACTAGGATCTCCTATAATATCAAATTTATTACACATGTTATAAATAAAATTCATAAAAAATATATGGTGGAGATATTATGGATATGGAACTCATACCCATAGGGGTTATTAATTCACAATACTTGACTAAAGATGATGCACCCAGACAGGGTCGTTATTCTACAGAAACAAGTACAATAACAGTTTTTGATGAATTTTTAGATGGATTAGATGGTCTTGATCTAAACAAATATTTAATCATCTTATACTGGCAGGACCGCGCAGAACGTGATAAATTAAAGGTTATACCCTATGGTAAAACAGAAAAAAGGGGAATATTTTCCACAAGAGCACCTGTACGTCCTAATCCTATAGGATTCTGTTTAATTGAGCTTGTGGATATGAATAAAAATAAATCATTGTAAAATGGCTTGATGCACTGGATGGATCACCACTTCTGGATATTAAACCGTTCTGGAAACTTGACCTTCCAGATATACACTAATTTTATTATAAATAGTGATATAAGTATTATTAAAAAGAAATATTGATTATAAATCGAGAAATTTAAATTTTTCTATAAATTTTTTGAATTAAAACATTTCTTACGGATTCTCTACATAATATGAGTTATCAATTACTCCTTTAACTCCATATTAAGAACTGATAATAATTGGTGTTTGGATCGTAAGTTAAGTAAAAATGATATACATATATGCTAAAATTGATATAAGAATTAGCATATTAGTATTATTAAAAAGTAAAAATTCAACAAATAATATTATGATGATATAAATATGTTAATTCTATTGCGTATATGCTAAAGGGCTAAGTGTAAATATTTAATAAGCGTATTATCAGATATTTCTAATTATAAATTCCTTGAAAAAAATTCTGATCAGATCTAAAAATTTCTTGAAAATCAGATTCACAACTATGACTTAATATTTAAAGAACAAAATGATATGGGGGATTTTAATGGAAAAAATAAAGCCTATTTCTTATAGTAATAAAGATGAATTAAATGTTAAAAAACACTTAATTAAAATGCTTAAAGAGTCACCAATACCGGAGGATGAACTGTTAGAAAACTTTTTTTTGTATACTCCTAGACAATATTTAACACAAATATTAGTGTTAGATTATCTTTACAAACAGATATTAGATGTTCATGGGATAATTATTGAATTTGGAGTTAGATGGGGTAAAAATTTAACTATCATGCAGACATTGAGAGGTATCTACGAACCTTATAATTATAATAGAAAAATAGTAGGGTTCGATACATTTGAAGGATTTCAAAATGTTAATGAAAAGGATGGTACTTCTAATATTATAGCAGAAGGATCATACTCGGTAACAAAAAATTATGAAGAACATCTTTCCAAATTGATGTCTCTTCAAGAGCAAATGAACCCAATTTCTCATATGACAAAATTTGAGTTAATAAAAGGTGATGCATCAATAAAAATTTGTGAATATCTTAAAGACCATCCTGAAACTATAATTTCATTTGTATATTTTGATTTTAATTTGTATAAACCTACAAAAGATTGTTTAGAAGCTATAAAACCACATTTAACAAAAGGAAGTATTTTATGCTTTGATGAATTAAATCATGAAAACTTTCCAGGTGAAACTATTGCACTAAAAGAAGTATTTTCATTAGACTCCATTAGAATACAAAGGACACCGTATTCGACTACCCAATCCTTCGTGATTATTGAATAAGTATTAAGGGATAAATTTGGATGTGAAGGTATTAAATCCGAATTTGAGAATGAAGCATCTGTTTTTGCAGATTTGATATTTCTGAGGTATTTAACCGCAAAGGCAGGTATGAAACTTTATGTAAAACTAGGTGGAGTTGAAGCTTTACAGATCTAAAAATGTGCATAGACCTTGCTGCAGATGGTATCATTATATTGATGGTTGAATCAGAATTTGCACTTGTAAAAAGTCAAAACATGATTAGGGACATATTTGGCGAAAATACTGAAAAATTTGATGTTATACTTAACATAGAAACCAAAACTGCCGTTGAGAATCTTGATAAGATATTAAATACCATGAATTCTGCTATTAATGGAATCACAATAGGAAGATCCGATTTAGCATACTCTTACAATAAAAGAGTCAACAAGATTCAGATTTCATAAATGCAGTACTTGAAAAAATAAGTACCAATGGTGATAATTATGTTTAATTTGGAAGTGTTTAAACAACAAAATAAACATGTTACAAACCGTATAAATCGATATAAACCCATTATTATCGAATTTTTAAATAAATTAAAAAATAAAAATTTAATAAATACAAGAGAAGTGAGAACTAATTTAAAAAAATTTGGAATTATTGCTAATGCTTCAATGACTCTAACAAATAGATCAGATATTAAAAGAAGGTATATTTATTTAGTAGCTATTTGTAATGCTTATCAATTAACTAATAGTTTGGTTTTGGTATCCATATAATTGATGCAAATTTCATTTAAATAAGGGCTTATTATTTGTAGATCTAAAAACAGTTAGTTACTCTACTATTTTTATTCTTAGTAGTTGGAAGATTTCTAGATTATCATTATCCTGTAAGTATGGAAACCATAAGATCATATAACTCATATTTCATTTTATTATCTTTATTAATCACTTTAGATAATGCTAAAATGGGTAAAAACTTGTTATAGTCTCTTCCTTCAAGTCCTTCAATATCTCCAATACTTCCATAAGCTTTAATGATTTGATCTTGGTACATTAGAGAGGTTGCCATACATTTTTGTTGTATTGTTTGGAAGTATTGATCTTTATGGATTTTTGCAGAGTTACGGCGTTTATCTTTATCTAAAGTTTCAATCATTTGGATTATAATCCCTTTTTCTTCTAATACATCATCGGTTTCCCTTGTTCCTATAGCTACTGAAGAAGCTACATAAATTGTTCTAATCCATGTGTATCTTTGTTTACCCTATCTATAGTGGAATATAAAAATGATTATTTTCAATTTATTTAAATGTGTGAAGTGACACCCACTAAAGTTGGTTTGTGTTTTCTTTTTTGGGGAGGTATTAACATTGAACTCAGGAAACCAATTATTAATATGATTGTAATAATGTTAAAAGCAAATTTCATGGTTTGGACTTTCTGGGGAGATGCCATTATCTGTTTTTCATTAATATTTTCCGGATTATTAGGTTCAATTTTTTCAAAGAATTGATGTATGCCTATTATTTGTTCTTCTGAAGAACTTGTAGTTTGATTGTTGAAAACTATACTCATACCACTGAAACTACCTATAATTAATATTACGCCTAAAACAGCGGTTCCAAGGGATGAACCAAGATTTATACCAGTATTCATTATACCCGATGCATCTGGTTGTTGATCTGATCTCGCGACTGAAAATATAACGTTGGCTGAGTGGGGAAAGACAATTCCCATACCAATACCAAGAAGGAATATCCCCGGAACCATATCCAATATGGTTGTAGACGGGGTGAAAATCAAACTTAAATAGATACTTCCTGCCATTGAAGCTAAAGAACCCAATGTAAGAATATAACGTGGTTGAATTCTTGTTGATAGTTTGCCTGCTGCAGAGGACATTATGAAAATTGCAACACTCATGGGGATCAGTGTTAAACCTGTTGTCAATGGATCTGCACCTAGAACACCTTGAACATATACTGGAATTATAAAGAGCACTCCTCCTATGGTAAAGTTCATTAATAACCTGACTATATTTGCCAGGGTGAAACTACGGTTATTAAAGAGGGAAACATCGACTAATGGCTGTTTATCATTATTTATACGATTTTTTTGATAGAAGTAGAAAATAATCAAAAGGATCAACCCAATAATAATTGGGTATGGGGCCATATTCCAGTTGTTAGGATTGTTTAAAAGTAGAATACCTATTACAAAGAGGAATATGCCTGATGCTGAATTAATTGCTCCGAGAACATTTAGATCGGTCCACTTCATTGTTGGTGGGAAACTTGAGATTTCCCTTGAAAAAAGGACTATCACCATTATAATAGCTAATTCTAAACCAAATGCATATCTCCAACTGTAGTAGGTTGTTAAAAAACCACCTATTATAGGTCCTAAAGTGCCTGCACCAGAAGCCATAGAACTGGTTATTCCCAGAGCAAAAGCTCTTCTTTCTCCTTTGTAGCTTCCTGATATTATTGATGTTGAAGCGGGCATCATTAAAGCTGCTCCAATACCTTCGAGTATGGACCATCCTATTAACAACATGGTACTGTTAATGCTGAGTGCAGCAACAACAGTTCCAACACCATAAATACTGGCCCCTGTTAGAAAAGTTCTTTTCCTACCAAGGATATTTTGTAATCTTCCACCAATAAGCATCAAACTTGCCATTGTAAGAGCATAAGTGGCAATAATTATCTGTATAGTTGCAATATTAGTATGTAAATCTCTTATAAGGGAGGATATAGCAACATTTAAGAAGGTTTTATCAATTACAATGGTAAAAATTGATAGAGTTACAATTATAAGTGTTAACCAGCCATTTTGGATCTCTATTTCTTGCCCCACCCATTCACATCCAGATACAATAATAAAATTTAATGTATATTATCATATGAAATTTAGATTTATATGAATTTTAAAGAAATTATAAAACTTATTGGACAGATGACTATTCAACAAATTAATAATATTATTGGATTTTATGTTCAAATAAATTTTTTCTAATAATTTATTATTTCAACTTAAATAGCAAACAAATAAATCTGGGGATTAAAAATTAATATATAATAGGTTTTTTTAAACTAAAGGAAGTTCAAAATGTCTAAGAAAGTGGAAGATTTTATAGAAAATTTAAATGTAACAAGGGATATATCCTCAAAGTTTGCTGTGTCTGAGAAGATTATGAGAACATCTGCTAAAGGGCGTAAATATCTAGACTTTACTTTGGCAGATAAAACTGGTCAGATGGATGGAAGAATGTTTACACCCGATGTGGATATTATTTATGAGTCAATAAAGTTAGGCAGAGTATATGAAGTAATTGGGAGAATAAGTGAATTTCCACCAGATTCTGGAAAGTACAATATGGTTATAAATCTGATAGATGAGTTAGATGAAGGTGAGTACCTATTAGAAGACTTTGTGATGATATCTCAAAACAATGTTAATGATCAGATAAAAGAGATCAGGCGAGCAATAAATGATGTGCAGGATGTTCATATTAAAAGCCTTTTAGAGGCATTTTTCTGTGATGATGATTTTACAAAGGAATTTTACATAGCACCTGCAGCAATAGTGCATCATCATAATTATATGGGAGGACTTATTGATCATTCTGTTGAGATATTGGAGATATGTAGAACCATGTGTAAAATTTTCCCAGATCTAAATAAAGATCTTCTTTACTGTGGAGTTTTATTACACGACATAGGTAAAATTAAAACTTACACCTATGGAACAGGACCTATTGGATTTTCAGAAGAGGGTGATCTGCTCGATCATACATATATCTCCTGTGAAATGGTAAAAGAAAGAATGATAAATCTGGAAACACCAGAAGAAATATCAAATCAAATACTTCATATGATACTGAGCCATCATGGATATATGAGCAGTGGATGGGGGTCTTCTGTAGATCCAAAAACACCTGAGGCTTTAGCATTACATTTTGCAGACAACATGGATGCAAAGGTTAAAGAAGCACTTCAAAGATGAACTCATTTCCTCTAAATTGATGAAGTGTTTTATTGAACCTTTTATTTTTGATATTATTCATTTTTTTTATAGTTTAATCGATTATCCTTTTTACAAAAAATTTATACTGGTTTTTACATAAATTAATGATAATTATAGTTGTCAGATTCATAGTTGTAGAAGAAAATCGAAAAAGACATGAATCGTTGTTGATGGTCTTGCTGGAGGTTATCTTATACTAAAACCAGGATATTGGAAATAATTTAAATGGGTGATTTTTTTTTTAAACTCTAATTTTATTTTAAACAGTTTCATAGATTTTAATTTAAAGGGAGTTAAATTATGGATAGAAAAATTAAGATGGTTTTTGTACTGCTTATTTCAGTAACTATTGTTTTTGCAGCCTTGGAGTACCAGCAAAATCAGCCTGTTAAACTTCAGGGCGTTCAAGTTAATGATTATCAGGGAAAGAAACTGACTCCAATTAATAACATGCCGAAAACCTCCATAAAAGGTACCCAATATATTAATGAGAGTAATTATACCCTTGAAGTCACTGGTTTGGTACAGCATCCTCGAAACTACACCTATGCTGAAGTTTTAAATCACACAGCATATCAAAAGGTAGTAACATTAAACTGTGTTGAAGGTTGGAGTGCAACTGTATTGTGGCAGGGAGTTTTAGTATCCGACCTATTGAATGAAGCTAAACCACTACCTACTGGCACGGTGGTCATATTCACGGCAGCAGATAATTACACTACTTCATTTCCAATCGAATATCTTTATAACAACAACATACTACTTGCATATAAAATGAACAATGTAACAATACCTCCAGAGTATGGTTTTCCATTCCAACTAGTTGCTGAAAGTAAATGGGGTTATAAATGGATAAAATGGGTTACAAAAATAGAAGTATCCAACGACACCAATTACACTGGCTACTGGGAGAGCAGAGGTTATACTAATGGTGGAAATTTGAACCAAAGTTATTTAGGAGGTTGATTTGGGAGATTAAATTGGAATTTCAATTGGAAATATAAAACTTAAAAATTTGGGAGAATAATCATTAATTAATGGAAATAGTTAATATAAAACATTTTAAGGATTAAACTCCCCAAAATATAGTTTATACCACCATTTTTTTTACTTAAAATTGAATAATTTTTTTTATTTAAAAAAGCTACTATAACACCAATTTAGTCATGAATTTTTTAGATCGAGTTCATCTAAAATTTTGTTAATATCACACTGTGTTTGTTCAATTGAATTACCAGTATTGATGATATGCCAATCCTTTGCTAATTCCAATGCTTTACCCCTGACTTTTACAAGATCATTTAAGTTTTCAAACATTTCATGTTCTTTACGTTTTAGCAGCCTTTTTAACAGTTCATCTGGTTCAACATCTAAAAAAAACATATAATTTGATGTTGGCAGTACAAATGAAAAAAAAGCATATAACAATTTTGCAACGGGTAATGGAAGATAGGCAACTCCCATGAGGTAACGAACCATTATGATAGTTCCACCTTTTTTACGGCATAATCGTACAGATCTAATTACATCGAGGGCGTAATACATCGATGCTGTGATATGATTAATTTTTCCCATTCCTAATAATGCTTTTTTAGTTTTTATCCCGTATTTATTGTCATCAGAGGGATGGGTACGTACAATTACATGTTCTCCCTTTATAAGATATTTTTCCCGAATTAGATTTGCCTGGGTGTCCTTCCCGGATCCATCCAATCCATCTATTATTATGTAACGCATTTATTACTCCTTTTAAATTTTTTTAATTAATTATTATAAATTTATTTTAAATTGTAAAATATTTCAGACCCATAACATTATTAATAAAAGATATGTGCCCACTGCAGAGAAACAGGCAGTTATATTGTCAAGCCCTCTAGGTGTTATTCCCTCAAATATTGTTGCAACAAGCGCTACTATGGGTATAATTATGAAATTGGAAGTGGGTATATGATAATAATATAACACAATTGTTAAACTTAAAATCAGTATAAGGAACATTCCAATTGAACCTTCAAAACTTTTTTCATCACCCAATATTTGATATTTATGTTTACCATACCTTTTTCCAATTAAAGCTGCCATTCCATCACCATAGGACATTGCTGCTATTCCCACGGCAATTATCCAAGGTTGATTAAAGAAAAAGAAAGCAAGAACAGTCCATGATATAGCATAATAAACAAGACCAAGACCATGACCAGATGCAGATATTCTATCCCCTAATTTAATAGGAGAGTAGGGACTCATTAAAAAAGTTAGTAATATGAACGGGGCAGCAACAAGGAAGGTTATAATAAATCGACTAGTAAAAAGTGGTAATATGAAAAGAATATTTCCAACCATGATATGGAGAAACTTTCGACTAAAAGTGGGATATTGCTTCAACACTTTTTCAGATATAATGAGTAAAATGACAATATATCCATAGACCAATATCAGTCCTACAATATCGCTATATATCATGTCATTTATGAAGTTCTTTTACATATAAGAGAATTTGTATTGTATTGGTCTAAAATAGTTTAGAATTAATATTTTATGAGTAATCTATTATATCTTAATGAAGAATATTTAATCAAATAGAAATGTCAGAACTTTAACTAATTATATGATAAATGAATTAGAACATTTAACAGGCATTATAAAATAAAAATTTTTATCACATAGTATTTTGAAGGAGATAATTGGTTATGTACATATGTTTGGAAGGAATTGATGGATCAGGCAAATCAACACAGATAGAATTACTCGTAAAGTGGCTTGATGACTGTGGAATTGACGTATTGATGGTATTTGAACCTACAGAATCTCCTGCAGGTAAACTTATTAGGGAAATGTTACAAAATCCAAATGCAACTAAAAATAACTTTCAAAATACACTTGCACTGCTTTTTGCAGCTGATCGAATTATTTTAATGGACAAAATAGAAGCTGCAGAGAAAGAGGGTAAAGTTGTGATAAGTGATAGATGTTTCTACTCCAGCATGGTTTATCAAAATGATGGAGATTGGATAAGTACAATTAATAAATTTGCTAAAAGACCGGATTTAGTTTTACTACTGGACATAGACCCTGAAATAGCAATTTCACGATGTGAGGGTAATGATAGCTTTGAAGATATTGACTTTTTAATAAAAATTCGAGAAAGATATCTTGAAATTGCAGATAAACAAGATTTTATGGTCGTAAATGCAAAAAATGGTTTAAACAAAGTTCACGATGATATAAAAAGGGTTGTGGCCCGTAAATTGGGCATGTGCATTTAAAATGTGATTTTGATAAAGAAATATTCATTCTGGAGGTTTAGTTTCTTCTCTATTTTTCTTTTCAAGCACATCTATTCTTTCATTTAATGCTTTAACAATGTAATCCTTTGCATCTTCAAGGTTTTTTATCTCACCCTGAAACATTGGTCCTGCATCTGTCTGTTTAACCTCAAGATTGTAATTCTCCATTACATGAGCAATTATCATTCCAGTAACTCCAGGTGGAATTATCATTTCGAATTTTTCAACTTTTTCTTCTACCAATTTATATCCCTCCAAAGATTCAAATATATAAATTTTCATTTGATTTAAGAAACTCCCTGACAGGTTCCAAAATTTCTATTAACCGTTTTATAACAGAATTTTTAAGGTCAAGGGGGTGTAATTCATTTTTTGCATAGATCTCCAACAGATCTTGGTAACTGAGTTTAAGATTTCCACCAAATTTCTCGGGTCGTTCTATTAATAGTGTCTTATCTTCGGTGAATATGAAGTGTTCTGCAATTTCAATAACTGGATTACCTTCAACCAGTCCTTGTGGACAGAAACTCTTCTGCAATTTCTTCTTTATAACATCTGGTTCATCATCTATTGCAATGTAATTCGCTTTACTGGAAGACATTTTATCAGATCCATCTGTACCATGCAAAAGTGGTGTATGTAGGCAAACAGGAGCTTCATATCCCATTCTCGGTAAACTTTCCCTTGCAAGCATATGAATCTTTCGTTGTTCCATACCACCCAGTGCCACATCAACATCAAGAAATATCATATCCAGCACTTGCATAAGTGGATAAATTACTTCTGCTACTTTATGATCTTTACTGTCCCTTGTTATCTGTGCCATACTCCGTTTTGCACGTGTTAAAGTTGTTGAAAGGGCTAGTTCATATATTTTGTATGTATAATCTTCAAATGTTTGATAGCTTGAACCTAAAATGAATTCAGTATCCTCAGAAAGCCCTAATGCTCTGAAACACTTTTTATTATAGTTTGATATTTTTTCTATTTCTTCAAGACTTCCCTTACCATTTAAATATGCATGAAAATCTGCAAGCAGAATTTTTACCTCGAATCCTGCATTTTGAAGATCTATCATCTTTTTAACAGTAATAGCATGTCCTAAATGGACGCTTCCTGATGGTTCGTATCCAATATATGCAATTGGCTTGTCTTTTTTGATTTTGTCTATGAGTTCTTCTTCTGTCACCACTTCGAGGGTGCCTCTTTTAATGCTTTCCATCTTAGAGTTAAGGTCCATATTATCACCGTACAGATAATCAAATTAAATCTTTAAAATATAAATATTTAGAAATAGTACACTTATTATCTAATTTAAACTATAGAAGTATATTATTTTGCTATTATTTATTAGATGTTTCTAGTGTTAAGAATATAAAGTATGTCTTCAATTTCAACTACCTTAACTTCATCACCAATTTCCAGGTCAGATGTTTCAGCGTTGAGATTTATATCAACTGGTTGGTATGTGTCAGGGTGTAATATTTGGATGGTTCGTGGCGTTTTTGATGTTACACTTGTAGTTTTAATATCTGAGCTTCTTGCAACAACTTTAATCTTGTTGTATTCTCTCCACAATACCGACCAAACATCTTGTGATTCAAGGTCGTTTAATAATATTTTTTTACCATCAAAACCTTTAACTTGTCCTTTACGGTTTTCATATTCTATGAAATCATCTTTTTGAAAATCTGGCAGTCTTATAGATATCCATATTCTGTACAAATCCTTTCCTCTGGACTTGTCCCTTCCAACTAAACGAGGTGATTCTTGAACAACCCCACCCATTACATCTTTAACTGCAGTTGTTAATTTTCTGGCTGCTTTATAAGATCCAATATAATAATCCACACCTTCTTTAATCACAGAAACGTCAGATACATAGGCCATCCTATTTTGCACTGATAATGAACCGATCTTGGCCCGTATTATTTGATCTACGGTTTGAAGTTCTTTGGTTGATGGGAATCTTTTGTCTGCACGTATCTGAATAACAGATTCAAAATAGCCTGAAGCATATTTACTGCAATCTGGACATGCATCCTTCTTTATTTTAACATTTGTTGTATGTTCTTCAATGATCATTGTTCCCATAACATTTCCTTCAGCATGGATAATGCATTCATAGATGGAACCTCGGATTGTTAATATCTCAACTGATACTTCAAGATCTTGAACATAGGATGGTGTTTCATAATTTTCCATCACAGCTAATGTAACAAGTTCTTCTTCTGAAAGTTCAGAATCTTCCCATTTAATACCCTTTAAAAGTGAACTGCAGTGTGCGCAGATAGTTACTTCTAAATCTTGGGGAATGGTTATGATTTTGGCTTCCTTTACAAAGCATGATGTACATATGCCTTCGTATAACTCTTGATCTTCGCTACCGCATCTTGGACAAAACATGATTTCACATTAATATTAAATAAACATTTTTTAAGAAATTTTAATCTATTATATGCCATTAAAATAAAAAAAGAAGAAATTTAAATCATTTAAAGTGTTTTTAAAGGTGCTTTAGCACCGCATGCTTCACATTTAAGTATGAATATCCTGTCTTCCCTAATTATTTTGGTATCTGGTCTGTTACACTCATGGCACATAATGAAACGGTTCACATAATCCTCTATCTTTTCGTTTATTAAGTAGTGAGTGAACTTTCCTTGGAGTATGGCACGTGTTCCTTCCAGGTTTCCTGCTGTTCCGAGTTCTCTTAAAAGGAATTTTAAAACATGCTGGGGATCTCTGTTAAGTGCATCAGTAACCTCGGTGAAGTTCTGTATCATCGTCCTGTTCCCTTGGATCATAGAATATGCGTTGGGTACATTAAACCTGGTGGTTTCTTCTACCTTTTTTGGGAGCTGCTCAATTGCTCTGTCAAGTAATTCGTTATAATCAGTCATTTTATACCTCCTGAATAAGAAATTTATATAATCGATTTTTTTTTATGAGTTTAAATTTTATTCATAACTGATAGATTATGAGTTTAAAGATTGAAATTAAAGTTAGAAAGTTAGGAACGTCCAGTTTATTGTTCCTAAACTATTTTTAAGTAGCCCTGTTGAGGTTCGAAAATTATTCCCTTCCTCTTGAGTATTCTTAATATTTCTTCCGCCTTTTCTTCACTCATATTATATCTCTCTGACATTTCAGTTATAAGTATGTTTTTTGGTGTTCTTCCACCATACTCTTCTCCTAGCTCACCTAGGACTTCGGTAACTATACGGATTTTATCACGGTCAGATTTAGCTGGACGACCTTCAACTTTGTCTATATCAAGTTTGCCTGTTTCTGGATCGTATCCTACCTGTTTCATACACTTCATCTGTATTGTAATTGCACGCTGAGCATCTATTTCGGTTACTTCAGTTCCAAGCCTGATCCTTGAACTTGCCTCTGAAAGCCTGATAAGTGCTTCTAACTGACGGGCAGTTATGGGTACTGGTGAATCATCTTCAGCAGCTCCACCCCTCATTCCAACATAAAATTCCTGAAGAACAGCAATTGCTTCATCTGTAAGTTTTGGACTGACCTCTCGTCTTGCATATGCTATATATTTCCTGAGTAGTTCGGGTTCAATCTCGAAGGGTATGGATGTTTCCTTATGTATTCTTAATATATGTGCTGCGAGTTTACTATCCTTTTCAACATTGGGTTTATCTTCCACAACAAAAATAAGATCAAAACGTGATAAAATTGGTGATGGAAGATCTATTTGTTCACCAATAGATTTATACTGGTCAAATCGGCCAAACTTTGGATTTGCTGCAGCAAGAACAGAGCAACGTGAGTTTAATGTTGCCATTATACCGGCCTTTGCAATGGATATTGTCTGTTGTTCAAGAGCTTCGTGAATAGCCGATCTGTCCTCTGATCGCATTTTATCCAGTTCATCAATACATACATTACCTCTGTCCCCCAACACAAGGGCACCTGCTTCCAATGACCATCCCCCAAATTCGTCACGTACCGCTGCCGCAGTAAGTCCCACTCCACTGGTACCTTTACCACTGGTGTAAATTCCACGTGGGGCAAGTTTAGATACATATTTAAGCATCTGGGATTTACCAATACCTGGATCTCCCACAATCAGTATGTGTATATCTCCCCTTATTCTGGTTTTATCTTCCAGTTCCTTTGGTGAACCACCGAAAAGCTGGAGTGCAATTGCTTCTTTCACTTCTCTATAACCCTGTATGGAAGGTGCAGTCGAGTTTATAATCTTATTATAGACATCTGGATCTGAAGCAAGCTTTTTAATTTCTTCTTCATCTTCTTCACTTATTTTAAGCTCTTCAAATTCATGTTCAAGAGGTTCTATGAAATTGCCGTAAATATAATTTTTAAAACGTTTGGTTTTTTCATCCCGCACCGTTTTCATGACTCCAGTAATTTTAACTATATCTCCTGGAGTTAAAGTGTCAACAAGGTCATCTTCCATCACAACCATTATCTGTTTGGGTTCTTCACCACCTGAAAGATTTTCAAGGGGCTCCTGAAGCTTTGTTGTTTGGGTGTCCATGAACTCTGATTCTTCTTGAAGTAATTTGAATGATCTACCTCCACATTCTTGGCAAAGTGCAGGTTCACTTATCATGTTACTTGTTTGCGGAACTTCCTGAAGTCGCATACAACTTCTACATTCAAATAAAGCATTAATTATACGTGGACGGATTTCATCAGTTTTACGGACAATTCCATCAACTGCAACGAACTTTCCAATATATTTACTTCTTAAATATCTTAACTGAATATTATTTCTAATATTTTCAAATCTTATGTTCAATTCAGCATTTTTTCCCAGTGGATCTATATTCTTTATAGCCATCTGTGAAGCTTTTATAACTTCTTCAGGTTTTTCAATTAAAAGATCTGCAAGGTCTGGATCAAACATTTCAAGTTCAGAATAATTTACTACCACAGATCTCTCGTCAGGATATTTTTCAAGGGCCTCAAAGACTGTATCTTTATATTTAGAACTGAAAAACTCTTCAAATTTTGCAACCGAAGGTTTTGCTTTTTCTGTAGATGATGTTGAAGATTGCATTTTTGAACTTTACTCCTACTTATAATACGAAAGTTAATTTCTTGGAAATATGAGTTAATTCTTCATCATATATATTAATATACATAATAAAAATTACAATATTAAATTATCAATATATCCAAATTACTATATGGTTGCCCAGATAATAAATGAATAATATAATTAAATTTTATGTCATCATTAAAAACTTGTGATTACATTGAATTTGAATTAAAATGGTGATAAAATGAAAAAATCAAGATTAAACTTATTTAAATTAACCTCTATGAGTATATCTGTACTGGGTATCCTCTTTATTATTATAGCTATTCTGGTAATTGCCTATATAGGTATAGCTGCAGTTACACAAAGTGTTTCAACTGATGTTGGAAGCGGAGCCAGCTATGATCAGTATAATACTTTAACAACTGAATATGACGCATTAGAAAACCAATATCAAGATATTGGAACAAGTGTATATACCTCTAAAAATACCAATTTAAAATCAGCATATTCAAATGCTCAACTTCAACTTGAAAATACCAATACTACATTAGCTAATGTGGGCAGCGCATTATCAACTGGTCAATCACAGAGTGAAGTTACAGCTAGAATAAATGCAGCTCAAGCACAGTTACTTATTACACAAAAAAGTCTAAACAATGTTACTTCACTGATTTAACATTTTTTAATTTCTTTTAATCAAATCGATATTATAATTAAAAATTTTTTTTTAAAAATTATAATCCAACTATATTATCGATGGATCAAAACATTCTTTTAAATCCCTTACCAACTACATACATCTCAACACTTCCCTTCTTTGACGAAGGCGGTTTGGTTGTTTTGACTATTTTAAATCGTTTTTTAATATTTTTTACAATATTATCAAATTCTGCT
>Ga0224535_1000182_pt1 | contig 19194 bp, 19 predicted proteins | sample 714E13034metaG_FD_179898 | JGI IMG/M metagenome (GOLD analysis project Ga0224535, IMG submission 179898) | Peat soil microbial communities from Stordalen Mire, Sweden - 717 E1 30-34 | ecosystem: Environmental > Terrestrial > Soil > Wetlands > Peat | place: Sweden: Norrbotten County, Stordalen... | reverse complement strand
TGCCGCTGGACTCTTCGCTGGGAACCGCGCCGCTGTAGCCCATCAGTTGCCGCGCGCCCTCGAAGCGCGTGATGTTACCCAACTCCGCCGCGATCGTCACCGCCGAAATCTGCGCGATGCCGCGCAAGATCTGCGCCATGCCCACGGCCAGCGAGACCGCGCCGCCGGTTCGTCCCGTCAGGTTTTCTCCCACGGCATGAGAGAAGAAACCCAGATTGACGGTATGCATTCCCAGCCTGGAGAAGACCTCCGGGGTAGTGTTGATGGCGTAGTAGTCGCCCGGCATCATGGAGCAGGCGGCGATCAGCGCCATGACGCCCACCAGCGACTCGGCCACCATGGCGCCATAGCCGACGAAGCGCGCGTCCGTTTCCTTGTCCAGCATCTTCGAGGTCGTACCGGAGGCAACCAGCGAGTGGAAACCCGAAATCGCTCCGCAGGCCACGGTCACAAACAGAAACGGGAAGAGCTTTCCGCCGATGATGGGGCCGCCGCCGTGGATGAAACTGGTCGTCATCGGAAACTGAATCGTCGGATGGACGATGAAGATGCCCAGAATCAAGGCCCCAATCGTGCCCAGCTTCAAATACGTCGAGAGATAGCCGCGCGGCGTCAGCAGCAACCAGACCGGCAAGATCGAAGCGAAGAAGCCATAAGCCACCAGCAGCAGCGTAATCTGGTGCGGATTGAAGGTCAGCCAGCCAGCCCATGCCGAGTTGGCCACAAAGCGTCCGCCAATCAGCGAGGCCATCAGCGCCGCCACGCCCCCAATGCTCGGCGCCGTCACGCGAATCTTTCCGCCCGGCCCCTTGAACATGTAAATGCCCATGCCAAATGCGATGGGAATGGTCATGCCGATGGTGAAGACGCCCCAGGGACTGTTGGAGAGCGCATTGACCACCACAATCCCCAACCCGGCCAGCGTCACCAGCAGGATGAACAGAATGGCGACCATCACCACGCGGCCGGTGAACGGGCCAATCTCTGTGCGCGCGATCTCAGCCAGGGATTTTCCCTTGTGCCGCACGGAGGCCACCAGAACGGTAAAATCCTGCACCGCTCCGGCGATCACTGCGCCCGCGACCAGCCAGATCAATCCTGGCGCAAAGCCGAACTGCGCCGCCAGCGTCGGGCCAACCAGCGGTCCGGCCCCGGCAATGGCCGCGAAATGCTGTCCGAAGAGAACCCACTTCGGCGTGGGCAAATAATCCTGTCCGTCTTTCAGGGTGTGCGCCGGGGTATTGCGCTCATCGTTCAGCACCAGCACCTTGGCGGCCAGAAAGGCGCTGTAATAGCGATAGCCCAGGGCATAAATACATAAAACGACAATAAGAACAGACAGCGTGCTCATCATTTCCTTCGGATGGAGCCAGGGCTGGCTGCATCATCACCATCCTACGGCGAGGAAACGGTGCGCTTCCATAAATGTGGGACAAAAGCGTTTTGCCGCTACAAATCCCGCCAATTCGCGCCGGATTTCAGGTCGGCCACCAGCGGCACATTGAGCTTCACCACGCCCTCCATCTCCGCGCGGACCATCGCTTCCACTTCCGCCTTCTCGTCCGCGGGAACCTCGAAGATCAGCTCGTCGTGGACCTGCAAGACCATGCGCGTCCTGAGCTTTCGCTCCGTGAGCTTGCGGTCGATGGAGATCATGGCCAGCTTGATGAGGTCGGCTGCGGTGCCTTGCAGCGGCGTGTTGACGGCCGTACGCTCGGCGAAGCCGCGCTGGTTTGGATTGCGGCTCTCCATCTCGGGAATGGGGCGGACGCGGCCGAAGAGCGTGCGCACGCTGCCCGTCTTCCGGGTCTCTTCCAGCGTCTTCTCAATGAACGCATGCACGCCCGCGTAGCGCGCAAAGTAGCGCTCGATGTATTGCTTTGCCTCGCTCATCGGAATGCCCAACTGCTGCGCCAGGCCGAAGGGCGAAATGCCATACACGATTCCGAAATTGACGGCCTTGGCGCGGTTGCGCGTCACCTTGTCCATTTTCTCGACGGGCACGCCGAAGACTTCGCTGGCGGTCAGCGTGTGGATGTCTTCGTCGTTCTGGTAGGCGTGCACCAGCAGCGGATCGCCGCTGAAGTGGGCCAGCAGGCGCAGCTCGATCTGCGAATAATCCGCCGAGAGCAGTTCGGTGCCCGGCGCGGCGGTAAAGGCTGCGCGAATCTCGCGGCCCAGCTCCGTGCGCACGGGAATGTTCTGCAAATTCGGATTGATGCTGGAGAGGCGTCCGGTGGCTGTCGCGGCTTCCTGAAAGGTGGTATGCACGCGCGAATCGGCGTCGGCCAGCGACGGCAGCGCGTCAATATAAGTCGATTTCAGCTTGGATAGGTGCCGGTATTCGAGCACCTGTCGCGGAACTTCGTGCTCTTCCGCCAGAAATTCCAGCACCTTCTGCGCCGTGGAAACAGCCTTGCTTTTGCCGCGGCGCGCCGGAGCCGGAAGAGCGAGATCGGTAAACAGAACTTCGCCAAGCTGCTTGGGCGAGTTGATGTTGAAACGGCGGCCGGCCAGCGAAAAGATGCGCTCGCCCACGCGCTCCAACTCAACCGCGAAGCTCTTCGAGAGGCCATCCAGCACGCCCAGATCGATGCGCACGCCGGCCTGCTCCATGCGGAAGAGAACCGGAGCAAGCGGCAAATCAATCTGCTGATAAACGCGCTCGACGCCTGCCGTTTTCACTTCGGCTTTGAGCGCGGGCGTCAACTCTCGCAGCGCCGCGGCGCCCTCGGCCAGGGTGGACGGCGCAGTCTTTCCGTGGCTCGCGGCCACATCGGCCAGCGACTGCATGGCGTGCGTTGGGTTGAGCGCATACGAGAGCAGCATGGCGTCATCCACCGCGCCGCGCAACTCGACGCCCTGCGCCGCCAGCGCATGAAGCGCCAGCTTCCAGTCCTGCGCTTGCTTGGGCACGGCCGCATCTTCCAGCAGCGAACGCAATTCGGGCGTAAGCGCAAGACGCAGGGCCGCGGCGGAATCCGCACAAACGCCCACGGCAAAGTTGGCCTGCTTCTCGGCGGCTTCCGCCACGTCCAGCAGCGACATCGACTGCGGCGCTTCCTCTTCTTCTTCCGGCGCGGGCTCGGCGGCATCGAGCGCGAAGGCAAACCCCGCCGCGCGCGAGGCGGCGTAAAAAGCCGCAGCCTGCGCGTCCGTTGGATCTTCGATGATCTCGACCGAAGGGCTGCTGTCCGCAGGACCAGGCTCGAGGTCGCGCAGCATCGAGGTGAACTCCAGCTCGGTAAAAAGTTCGCGGCAGGCATCGATGTCGGGCGCCTGCGTTTTCATCGCCGCCAGGTCCAGCGCCAGCGGCACGTGGCTGTCGATGGTGACCAGTTCCTTCGAAAGCAGAACGGCGTCGCGGTTCTGCTCCAGCGACTCGCGATAACTCTTGCGCTTGACCTCACTGAAGCGGTCCAGCACGGCCTCAACGCTGCCGAATTCCTGAATCAGCTCCACGCTGCCCTTGTCGCCGATGCCCGGCGCGCCCGGGATGTTGTCGACCGCATCGCCGCGCAGCGCCATCACATCGATGACCTTTTCCGGCGGCACGCCCAGCACTTCGACGACCTTGGCGGGATCGAGAATCAGGTTGTCTTTCTGCGGGTTCAGAATCTTCACCGTGGACGTGACCAACTGCATCATGTCCTTGTCGCCGCTGACGATGAAGACCTCGTGCTGCTCGTCGGCGGCCTCGCGGGCCAGGGTTCCGATCACGTCATCGGCCTCGAAGCCCTCGGCCTCCAGAATGGGAATGCGCAGGGCCTCCAGCGCGCGGCGGATGTAGGGAATCTGGCGCTTGAGGTCTTCGGGCGTGGCCGCGCGGTTGGCCTTGTAGCCCTCATAGCTCACCTCGTCGAAGCTCTGCGTCTTGCCGTTCCACTTGCGCAGCGGCTTCATCGCGCGGGCGCGCTCGTCGCGGAAGACTTCGCCGCTCACGTCGAAGACCGCGGCGAAATACTGCGGCTGGAAGTCCTGGCGCAGCTTCTTGATCATGTTCACGAAGACAAAGACAGCCGCCGTGGGCAGCCCCGCGCGCGTCGTCATCGGCCGCGAGCGCAGCATCGCGTGGTAGGCGCGGAAGATGAAGCTCATGGTGTCGAGCAGGAAGACGGGCGGTTTGGCTTGGTCAGGCACGGTACGAGTGTAGCAAAGAAGCAGGGACCAGGGACTAGGGATTAGGGACTAGGGAACAGCCAAAACACTTCCGTGCCCCATCCTTGCGCTTTTTTCTGGCGCAAGGGTGGGAAACCTCAACACTCACCCCTCCGTCTCGATCACCCCAGAAACATGCAATCGCCATTACTCAAGAATTGACGAATCGCTTCTCCCGGAGGGAGGAGGTGAGAATAGCCCAGGGCGAAACCCTGGGAAAGCTTTGGACCCAGCAATTCCCGCCCCGTAGGGGCGGTGCGAGATGCTCTTCTTTACCCGTCGGCGGAGCAGTCTATGCAACCCCTTATTGTTTATCTGAACATGAGAAACCGCACCAGGGCCATCGCAAAAGCAAACACGAAGCCATAGCCAAAGCCCTCGACGGGCGTAACCTCCCTGTCATGGTTTCGCAGCAAGCGGCCCAATTGAGACATCACGAAGCCTGTAATCAATGGGCTCACTATGACGCTTACACCATGTAACCGGGATGGATGCACAAATGGATGTGGATACGCGACTACGCTCAAGAACCCGACCAGCAATCCAAGCGCTCCAAGGGCGAACGTCGTGGCGACAGGGTTGACATCAGAGATTGTCTTGAAGAACTTGCTGACCGCTCGCGTAAGAAGCGAAGCCGCGCCCGCACAGGCAATCTCGATGACTGCCTCAAAGAGCATTTCCGCGATTGCTGCTATTACACCGGCCAGAAGTTCATCCATCGTCTATAACCTTGATTCAGAAAGAGTATATTCTCCGCCAATGCCTTCGCGAGGAAGGCGCGTAAAGGCTAACGGACGCATTCTGATCTCTGATCTCTGACCCCTGATCTCTGCCTCACCCCAGAAACATGCAGTCGCCATAGCTGAAGAAGTGATACTTTTCCTCGACGGCGTGGCGATAGGCGGCGAGAACTTTTTCGCGCCCGGCGAAGGCTGAAACCAGCATGATCAGGCTCGATTGCGGCAGGTGGAAGTTGGTCAGCACCCCGCCGACCAGGCGAAACTCGAAGCCGGGCGAGATGAAAATCTGCGTCACGCCGGAGTGGCCTTGCAGGCGGCCGCCGTTTGCCTGCTGCGCGCAGTGCTCCAGCGTGCGCACGACCGTGGTGCCGACGGCGACAATGCGCCGGCCTTCGCTCGCGGCGCGATTGATGGCCTCGGCCGTGGAGTCGCTCAGCGTGTAATGCTCGCGGTGCAGGCGAATGTCCTTCACGCGCTCCACGCGCAGCGGGGCGAAGGTGCCCAGGCCCACATGCAGCGTGAGGCGCGCAATCTCGACTCCGCGCGCGGCGATCACGTCAAGAATCTGCGGCGTGAAGTGCAGCCCTGCCGTGGGCGCTGCCACCGAACCGCGTTCGTGAGAGTAAACCGTCTGATAGCGCTCGCGATCGGTGTCCGCGTCGTCGCGGCGGATGTAGGGCGGCAGGGGCACGTGGCCGATGCGTTCGAGAACGGCGAAGAAATCATCCACCGGCTCAAATTGCAGAAGCCGGTCGCCGAACTGGCCGCGCTCCAGCACTTCGGCCTTGAGCAGGATCTCGCCTGAGGGCGACGGAAAAACGAGAATTTCGCCGATGGCGACCTTGCGGCCCGGCCTGACGAGGGCGCGCCAGAGGTTGCCGCTCGCTGCCGGTTGAGATTCGAGGTCTCCCACCCTTTCCGCTGAGGAACGCGGAATGGATGTGGCACCCAATGTTTGTGGCGCAACCGGCTCGGTCAGCAGCACTTCGATGCGGCCGGTGGGCTGCTCGCGTTCGCGGCGCAGGGTGCGGTGAGCGTAGAGCCGCGCCGGAATCACGCGCGTGTCGTTCAGAACCAGCAGGTCTCCGGGCCTCAGCAGCGAGGGGAATTCGGCAAACTGGCCGTCGCGCAGCGCGCCGGTCGCGCGGTCCACAACCAACATGCGGCTCTGGCCGCGCTGGGCCGGCGGCTGCTGCGCAATCAACTCCGGGGGCAGGTCAAAGTCGAAATCGGCAACGCGCAGGCCGTCCGCGTCTTCGGGTCTTTCTATCTGGTCTGTCATGCGCGCGGCTTTCCGAAGTAGCCGAGAGCGCGCTGCCGCGCGCGTTCAATAGCAGCAGTCAGCTCTTCGCACTTGGGCGCAAGTTCCTCCGGCGAAGCATCGGCGGGAACGAGCGTGTACTGCGCCCAACTGACGCAGATGCGCGTGAAGGGCTTGGGAATCAGGAAGTGGTCCCAGGAGCGCAGAACCCAGGCGTGCTCGGGTTCCAGGTGAAATGCGCCGATGGGCGCGCCGGTCATCTGCGCAAGCTTGATGGGGCCCATCTTGCTTTGATAGATGGGGCCGAGCGGGCCGTCGGCGGTGAAGATAGCGGTCCGACCGGTCTCGATCACGTCCTTGAGTCCCAGCAGCCCCCCACGCCCGCCGCGCGAACTGGAGCCGCGCACGGCATCGAAGCCGAAGAGCTTGAGGATGCGGGTAATCAGTTCGCCGTCGAAGCTCTGGCTGACGAGAATCACGGCGCGGGAGTGGCGGAAGTAGGCCGTGCAGGGCAGCACGCACTGATGCCAGAAGCAGAAAATCTCCGGCGGAGACTTCTGGCCGAAGAGGATGGGCGTGACGCCTTCTTCGGCAATCACCTCAAAGCGCCATGTGCGGCCCCAGACGCTCATCAGCGCCCACACCACGCGCGGAACCACGGCCAGCACCAGGCGCTGGACGAGCGTGAATCGCGAATTTTCTTTGGCGGCCACTGATTCGATTTTAGCGGAGGGAGCGGCGTTAGCGGTGATAGCGGCGTTAGCGAAGTTAGCCCGGCGCTCCATGATTGATTCGGCACTTAGATACTGTTTGGGTGCCCCATCCTTTTCCGCGATTTTTGCGGAAAAGGATGGGAAAGCGATGTCACTGTTTTCTTGCCGGTTCAATAACGCCGCGAACTCCGCTCCTACGAGTAGCGCAGCCAGCGCACCAGCTCGGGCAGCGTGGCCCGCTTGCCATACATCAGGATGCCGACGCGATAGAGGCGCGAGGAGAACCACAGCACCGCCCAGATGCTCAGAATCAGCAGGCCGATCGAAGCCGCGATCTGCCACAGCGGCGGCATCTCCAGCCCCATGCGCGGAATCATGACAAAGGGCGCGGTAGCCGGAAAGATGGATGCGGCAACAGCCACGGCGGAACTGGGATTGGTGAGCAGAAAGGGAATGATGCCGAAGCTGATCCAAACCGGGATGACGGCCAGCGGCATATACATCTGCAGCTCCTGGGCTGTTTCGCAGGTGGCGGCCAGGCCGGAAAAGAACGCGCTGTAAAGGAAGAAGCCCAGCACGAAGTAAACCGGAAAAAGAAGGCCCTCGGCCCAGGTGAAATGAAGCGCGGAATTGCCGCTGAGCAGAGGCCCGGCCAGCGCGGAGCCCGCAAGCAGCGCCGCCCCGGCCCCCCATATGGCAATTTGCGTCAGGCCCACGGCGCCCACGCCCAGCAGCTTTCCGGTGAGCATGTCATCCGGGCTGGCCACCGAGAGCATCACCTCGAAGATGCGCGAATGCTTCTCCTCGATAATCGAGCGGGCCATGTCCATGCCGTAGAGCAGGATGGGCATGGTCAGCAGAAAAGCCAATGCAATGGCCTTGGAAAACACTTCGATTCCTTTACTCTGAGCGGCTTTGCCCTCCTTGTTCATCTGCCGGGTTTCAATGGGGACTTCCTTCAGCAGTGCATCGGCTTCGGCCGGTTTCAGTCCCTTGGCGGTCAGGCGCTCATTCAGCAGGCTACGGTTCAAAGCCGCCCCCAGCCGTCCCCTGGGGGCAAAATCACCCGAGGATTGCGAGGTGTAGGTGGCAGCCGGCGCGCCCGTGGCGGGCGTCTCGATCCAGAGCAGCCCGTCGATTCTCTTGCTCTGCACCTTTTTCAGCAGAGCGGCGCGATCCTGTTCGCTTGCCGGAGCAATCACGTCCACGGTGAACTTCGCGTCCTTGTCGTCGAGCAACTGGCGGCGAATATCGTTGGCCAGCGAGGCGTTATCTGCGGCGATGGCCACATGCAGCCCCGCGCCAGCGTGGCGGCCGGTGAAAGAGCTCAAGCCCAGCAGCAGAAAAATCATCAACGGCACCAGCACCGTGGAAATCCGGAAGGACCGTCCGCGAATCTGCTCCAGATACTCGCGCTTCGCGATGAGAAGAATCTTACGCATCGGCCTGACCTCCCACGGTCTCAATGAAAATCTCTTCCAGCGACGGCTCAACCAGCTCGAAGCGGTAAATCGTCGCCATGGCCGCGGCTTCGTGCAGCAGCTTTTGCGCGTTGCCGTGCGGCTTCAGCTTGATCTGCGCTTCGCCGGAAAAGTTCTTCGCCTCGGCGATTTCCTCGCTGTTCAGAAAATCGGAACTGCCCTCGAACTCGACGATCACGCGGTTGCGTTCGTAGCGGCTTTTGATCTCGCGCAGATTGCCGCTCAGTACGGCCTCGCCGTTGTTGACGAGGCAAATGGAGTCGCACAGCTTCTCCACCTGATCCATGCGATGAGTGGAAAACAGAATCGCCTTGCCCTGGTCCTTCAGTTCCAGCAGCACCCGCTCCAGCAGCGCCACGTTCACCGGATCGAGGCCGGCGAAGGGCTCGTCCATGACGATGAGCCCAGGGCCGTGCAGCAGCGATGCAATGAACTGGATCTTCTGCTGCATTCCCTTGGAAAGCTCTTCGGCCTTCATGGGCAGCGCCTCGGCAATCTCCATGCGTTCGGCCCAGGCTCTCGCGCGCTTTTGCGCTTCCGCCGCGCTCAGCCCGTGCAACTGGCCGAAGAAAACCAGTTGGTCAAGGACCTTCATCTTCTTGTAGAGGCCGCGTTCTTCGGGCAGGTAGCCCACGCGCTCCAGGCTGCCGCGCTCGAAGGGCTTCTCGAAAAGGCTGACCTGGCCCGAGTCAGGAACCGTGATGCCCATCATCATGCGAATCGAGCTGGTCTTGCCCGCGCCGTTCGGCCCCAGCAGGCCGAACATCTGGCCCGCTTCGATCGACAGGCTCAGGTCGCGCACGGCGACTTTTTTCTGGTAGGCCTTGGTCACTCCCGCGAGTTCGACAACTGGCATGAAATCTCCCGCCGCTCATTTTTGCTTTTGGGATCGAGATCAACCTGGAAATTGGTCTGCCCGCAGTGTAGCAAACGCCGCTGGCGCGCACGCCAAGCCTCCGTTCATGGCACGCAGGCGGGGGGGGGATCGGTTCCCGGCGGCTGCATGGCTGCTTGACGTTGAACGCGGCGCAGCCTATCATCGGGCCATGATCCGCAGTTTCAAAGACTACGACACGGCGGAACTGGCTCAACTGGGGAGCAACCGGCGCTGGCGCGGCATTCAAGCCGTAGCCCGGCGAAAACTCAACCGCATGGATGCGGCTACCCGTCTGGACGATCTTCGCGAGCCTCCGGGAAACATGCTGGAACCGCTGCAAGGGAAGCGTCGCGGTCAATATAGCATCCGCATCAACGACCAGTTTCGCATTTGTTTCACGTGGAAGGAGGATGGAGCCTATGACGTTGAAATCGTCGATTACCACCGCGAACGGAAAGGGAAATAAGGTTCCCCTGGTGCGTCCCGCGCATGGCTGGAATTACCAGTACGTGACAACCTCGCCGGGAGAGATGCTGGCCGAGGAATTCATGAAACCTCTTGGCCTGAGTCAGAACCGGCTCGCCATGCAGATTCGTGTGCCATCGACGCGGATTGGTGAAATTGTGCGCGGCAAGCGCGCCATTACTCCCGATACGGCTCTGCGCCTGGCCCGCTTCTTCAATAACAGCCCGGAATTCTGGCTCAACCTGCAACAGATGCACGACCTGACCAAAGCCAAACTCGCTTTGAGCAAAACCATTGAAGCAGAAGTGCGCGTCTACCAGCCGACGGCGGCTTAGAGCTACAGTTGCAAATCGGCAATTCCGGAGGGAGCAGGAGGCTTCAGCCTCCTGAAAAATGGGCCAAATATCTGGGCCTTTAGGCCCGGACCGGGGCGACTCGAAGCAAGTACAACGGTAGGGTTAGCGGCTTGGATTGAAGCGGCAGCCAATGGATTCACGCGGAAATAGTAGAATCGCAGTCTGTGCACGATGAGGGTCCACGATGGCAAATCGATACGGTCAAGCGGCAATCCTGGCGGCGCAGCATGGGCCTTCCGGCATAAACCCGGTCGCGCGATGGGAAAGCGCGCTGGAGAAGCTGTACCCCACCAGCCCGGCGGCGCGCAGGAAGGCCGGCCCGCGCGGAGCGTTTCTGGGCCTCTGCGAAGAGGGGCTGGTCAAAGGCATTCCCCCAGGCGACTACTCAAGTTCGAAAGACAACAAGGCTTGCGCCGTGCGCGCCGTTGCCCTGCTGAAGGAAGGGAAGCAGCACTGGTCCCGGAGCGCCCTCTGGCAGGCCGTGACGGATGGGGTTGAGAAGACGGAAACCGGCCAGATCGACGTCGTTCTGGCGCTCTGGAACAATGGGCTGATCGTTGGCAAACCAGTGGCCGGGTAGCAATGGACCTTTGATTTCCCCACCCAACGGAGATTCCGCGATTGACTCCTGTTCTGAGAGGAGAACGGACTATGCGTATGTTCAACCCACCGCATCCCGGCGAAGTCATTCGGGAGTATCTGGGCGAGATGACCGTGTCGGCTGCGGTCGAACATCTGGGCGTGAGCCGGGTCGCCTTCTCTCGCGTCCTCAACGGCAAGGCCGCTGTCTCGCCGGAGATGGCAGTGCGCCTGGCCGCAGCCTTCGGCACCTCCTCGCCGGAGGTCTGGCTGCGTATGCAGGCCAAGTACGACCTCTGGCAGATCAGCAAACGCGGCATGATTCGCGTCACTCCACTCCCCCGCCTCCAGCACTCCTGAAATCTGTGACACTGACATGTGAAAACCGCGGTATACTCCGCAGTTAGGCGAAGTGGAATGACTATGCAAAGTCTGATGGCCGTGATGGGAGCTACGATAGCGTTCGGAGTTGCAACCGGGCCTTGCATCGCGCAGTCGCAGATCCGGGCGGGAGGTGAAATTCCACCAGGTACCAAGACGATGGAAGTCTTCATCGTCAACAAGGGAATGCCTTACTCGGGAGTGAGAGTTGTCAAGAATGTTTTCTTTTTTCCAGACGGAGGAAGCAAGACGGAAACCGCCAGGACGAAGGAGTGGCGCGACAACGAGGGACGCCATCGAGAGGATATTACCCCAAATGCGGATTCCGACGATGTTGGAGATGAAAGCCTGGTCACTGTCTGCAAGATTGAAGATCCGATCGAGCACGTGCGCTACACCTGGAAGCTAGGAAAGCATGTCAAGAGCGTGGTGACGGAAACGCACTACGAGATGGATGGCATCCAACAGGAGATTTGGGGCGACCCTGTTCACGAACACAAGGACGAGACAGGGAAGGCAAGAGCTGTCGTTATCATGCCCCAACAGCCGTCGGCGAATGGTGTTTCGAAAACGGTTGAGACACTCGGTCCGGAGTATCTCAACGGCGTGTATGCCGAGGGAAGCCGTTCGACACGGATAATCCAGCCTCACACGGGGAAGAACCAGACGGATCACGAGATTACGTTGGTAGACGAGTTATGGATGGCGCCGGATCTGAAGATGTATATCAAAATGTTGCACGTCGATCCCAGCGATTACACGGAGGAAGTAGAGCTGAAAGATATCGACCGGTCAAATCCCGATCCATCGGTATTCCGCCCCCCGCCGGGAATGCCCAGGCGCATGGCTACCAAGGATGACCCGGTGTGGACTGAGCCGATCGGCTGAGCTATTCGACCTATCGGATTCAAGACACTTGCAGATCATGCTCCGGGACGCGAGCTTATTCGCCTATGGTTGGCGGCTGATTTAGCATTCAACTGTGACTGACCTCGACACTCAGGTGATGTATGTGAAGGGCGTGGGTCCGCGCGTGGCGGCTCTGCTGGCCCCCAAGGGCATCGAGACCGCCGAGGACCTGCTCTACCACCTGCCCTTCCGCTATGAGGATCGCCAGAACCCGCGCAGCCTGGATGAGCTGCAGCCGGGCGAAACGGCCAGCGTCATCGCCGAAGTGCGCGGCTCGATTCTGTTGCGCACCCGCCGCATGCCCATCTTCGAGCTGACCGTCGGCCAAGGCCTCCGCTCGCTGAAGTGCATCTGGTTCAACGGCACCTATCTCGAAGGCAAGTTCCACGCCGGGCAGACCATCGCCGTCTACGGCAAGGTCGAGCCGTCGCGCTCCACCAGCAACCTGAAAATGATTCAGCCGCAGTGGGAGCTGCTGCCAGACTCGACCGACGACGCCGAGACGCGCCTGCTGGAAGTGGGGCGCATTACGCCCGTCTACGAGTCGCTGGGCGGCGCGCGGCTGGCCTCGCGCTGGCAGCGCAAGGTGATCTTCCGCCTGCTGGAACAGATGCGCGGCGCGGTGCCAGAGTGCCTGCCGCGCGCCATGCTGCAGCGGCTCAGCCTGCCAGACCGCGAAACGGCGCTGCGCGAGGTGCATTATCCGCCCGAGGGCACCAGTTTTGCCCAGTTGCAAAGCTCCTCCACGCCGGCCCATCGGCGGCTGATCTTCGAGGAGCTTTTCTTTCTGGAGCTGGGCCTGGAGCTCAAGCGCCGGCGCGTGAGAAAGAGCACCGGCATCAGCTTTGCCACCAACGACAAAGTACGCGAGGCGCTGCGCGAGGTGCTGCCCTTCCATCCCACCAAGGCGCAAAAGCGCGCGCTGGGCGAGATTGTGGCCGACATGCGCCAGCCCAGCCCCATGCGGCGTCTGCTGCAAGGGGATGTAGGCTCGGGCAAGACCATCGTCGCTCTGCAGGCCATGCTGGTGGCCATCGAGAACGGCTATCAGGCGGCCTTGATGGCGCCCACCGAGATTCTGGCCACGCAGCATTTTCTGGCCATGCGCAAGCTTCTGGAAAAGTCCTCCCGCAAGCCCCGCATCGTGCTGCTCACCGGCTCGCTGGACGAGGCCCGCAAGCGCCAGACCCGCGGCGAAATCAACCGCGGCACGGCGCAACTCGTCATCGGCACGCACGCGCTGATTGAAGAAAAGGTGGACTTCGACCGGCTCGGGTTGGTGGTCGTCGACGAGCAGCACCGCTTCGGCGTCTTGCAGCGCTTCAAACTGATGAAGAAGCCCAATCAGGCCGAGCCGGACACGCTGGTGATGACCGCCACGCCCATTCCGCGCACCCTGGCGCTCTCGCTCTATGGCGATCTCGACGTCAGCGTGCTGGACGAGCTGCCGCCGGGCCGCACGCCCATCGTCACCCGCCGCGTTCCCGGCGAAATGGCCAATGAAGTCTGGGATTTCGTGCGCAAACAGGTGGCCAGTGGCCGCCAGGCTTACATCGTTTATCCGGTCATCGAGGGCAGCAAGGACGACCAGCCGGAACTGGATTTTCCGCAGGACGATGCTGGCCCTGAGGCGCCACTGTCCACTGCATCCCAGGTCTCAAAAACCGGAGCTGGGGCGCCCGGGGTTCGTGGTTTCCCACCCTTGCCGCAAAAACAAGGCCGCGGCAAGGATGCGGCACCCAGCAGGGTTGTCCGCAAAGGCAAAACAGCCGATCTCTTTCCCAAAGCCGCGCAGGAGGCCAATCCAAATGCGAAGCTGGGTCTGAAGTCGGCCGTCGAAATGTACGAGCATCTGCGCCTGGGCCCGCTGGCCGGCCTGCGCGTGGGCCTCTTGCACGGCCGTTTGAACGCCGATGACAAGGAGGTCATCATGCGCCGCTTCCAGCGCGGCGAAATCGACGTTCTGGTGGCCACCACGGTCGTCGAAGTCGGCGTGGATGTGCCCAACGCAACCGTGATGGTGGTCGAGGACGCGGAGCGCTTCGGCCTGGCGCAGCTTCACCAGTTGCGGGGCCGCGTGGGCCGCGGAGCGGCAAAGAGCTACTGCATTCTCATCACCGGCCCGCGTGTGTCGCCGGTGGGTGAGGAGCGGCTGAACGCCATGGTCCGCACCCAGGACGGCTTCGAACTGGCGGAGCTGGACCTGAACCTGCGCGGCCCTGGCGAGTTCTTCGGAACCCGGCAGGCCGGTCTGCCAGACTTTCGCGTGGCCAATCTGCTGCGCGACCGGCAGTTGCTGGAGGTGGCCAAGATGGAAGCGGCCCGCTTTGCCAACCCGCCCGCCACGGCCAGGGCAGACGGCGATGAGACGACCGAAGCCGAGCGGGCGCGCGTCTGGGCGCGCCTCAAGGCTGCCTGGCAGCGCCACTATGGGTTGGTTGAGGCGGGTTGATGGGTTCGCCGCCACTGCTCCACCGCCTGTTTCTTCGCCCGGCATACGTAGGCTCTTTTGATAAAGTCAACCACTTCTTCGAGACGGAAGGAAGAAATTCTCTGTTGTGCGCTTGCCGGCCAGTTCTCGCGATCACGCCATTCTTTGATGTTCCCGGCTTTTACTTCCGGGTCGCCGCCTGAAGACCTCTCAGCCAAATCCGCCCATTTTGCGCACAGTTCCTGGGCCTTGTCGCTGGCCGGGTCCTCGTCCAGCGCGGCCGCGACCTCCTGCCAGAGCGCAATCCGCGCGGCCCAAAGTTGCGCTCCTTCTTCTTCCGGGCGCTGCATTACTTTGGCCCACGCTTCATCGCTGTAGTATTTTTTCCTGTATGCAGTCATTGCTTGCCCGATGAACGGCGCGATCTTGTCAAGATGGAAGTCGGCAATGCGCTGCTGCATGGCGCCGGGCCAGTTCTTGCGGTCGGCCCAGGCCTTCGTCGCGCCCTCCCGCACTTCAGGATCGCCGCTGGAGAGCGCTATCCAGCGCACAGCCAGCGCTTGTACCTTCTCAGAGGCGGGATCCTCGTCCAACGCTGCCTCCAGATCGCGATACAAGTCGATCCATTCCTGCGAGAACTCTCCCTCATAGCGCGGCCCCACTTTGGACCAGGCTTCTTCGCTGTAATACTTCTTCATTGCATCAACGTCGCTTTGCATGTTGATCACCTCAATGAGCCGTTGCAGAATTTCGGAGTTTGCGGTTTTACCGGAATCGAGGGCCTTTTCAGCAGCCGCAATCGCTTTCATCGCGCGAGCCAGCAGCTTCTGCTTTTCTGCCAGCGCCTGGCGCTGCATGCGCAAAGCCTCCGGCAGCTTCAAGGCTGCCCGATCCAGCACTGCTTTAATCTCCTTGAGAGGGAAGCCAAGAAACTTGAGCGCCAAAATCTGCTCCAGCCGCTCCAGGTCGCGCTCGACGTAAAGCCGATAACCGGAGAGCGCGCGTTGAGGTTTCAACAACCCCAACCGGTCGTAATGATGCAGTGCCTTCACGGTCACGCCTGTGAGTTCAGCGAACGCCTGGATTTGATAAGTTTTGCTCAATTTCAACCCTCATTTGCATGCTCATGTCTAACCTAAGGTCAGAGTCAAGAACAATTTTATTCATTATTTGCGCACAGCGAATCTTGTGATCGAGAAAGGGCGATGAGACGACCGAAGCCGAACGGGCGCGCGTCTGGGCGCGGCTCAAAGCTGCCTGGCAGCGCCATTATGGGTTGGTGGAGGCTGGTTGACCTCGCAACCGGCCACTTGGTAGCATCAAGGCGGTGATCCTCGATCCATGCGCGCAGGATTCCCCGGTAATCTCACGGCATTCACCGTCGATAAATGATAGAAGCAATGCGGGATCGGCAGACGGATTGAAAGGACAATCATCTCGATGAAATTCAGGCCCCTGGTTCTTTTTGTTCTCGTGCTTTCCCTTTTGCCCCTCACGGGCTGCAAGCCCAAGCCGGCAGAGCTGATGACCGCCGTCAAGGCCGACAATACCGCCGATGTTGCACAGCTCATCAAGAAGGGCGTTGACGCCAATAGCCGCACTTCGCCGACTGGCTGGAGCGCGCTTCATTATGCGGCCAGAAACGGCAATGTGGAGATTGTTCAGCAGCTTCTTGCCGCCGGAGCCGATCCGAACTACGCGGGAGTCATGGAAGGGCAGGCGAGCTCAGCCGCCGCTCTGAAGCCCATGGTTCTTGCGCAAGTCAGCATGGATTTGCTGACCCAGATACCGCCCACTCAAATCGAGGAAAAACTGCACGAAAACGGGCTTGACGACCCCGCGCTCGTCAAGAGCCTGCAAGATCCTAACGCCGCGGATCGTTATCAGAAAGTGATCGAGATTCTGACGCCGGTCACAAAGCAATAGTAGCTATTCAGCGCGTCTGAGGCTTGATGCGCTTCCGTGCCCGTTTTTTTCGGACGGATGTCGAGATCCCTGCAGCGAATCCTTCTCTCTTTCGCTGCAGCCACCCTCCTCCTGGCTTTCTCGTTGTCCTTCTTCATAAACTTGCGCCCCCCGCGTTTATGTCTTTGCGCCTGTCAAACCGCCCTGCGGACACCCGCGCTGTGCGTCCCCTCAGTGGGATAGGTCTGGATCTCCAGGTCGACGCTGGCAATCTCTGTGCCGCATTCCTGCTGATGGCTGCGGGTGCATTGGCAGAGTTCGGTGAAGCGAATGTGCCCGCTCTGGCTCAACTCCAGGCCGGCGGCGACCATCACGCTGTAAATATCGACGCAGGCCTGCCGTTCGAATTCGAACAACATGCTCACCGTGCCTATATCGTTTGCGCCGCGGCTCAGAACCCAGCCGCCGCAGCCTAGAATTGCGCCCGTAAGCGTATGTACCAGCCGCGAGGGCTCGTCGGCGGAGATAGCCTTCATCTGCATCGCCCAGGGAATGCTGATCGTTCGCGCTGCTTCTTGGGTTGGCACTGTCAGCCTCATATCCGCTTTATCGGAGGCCTGCGCCGCAGCATAACCGCTGTGCCGGAGTTGAACGGCATCTGACCTGCTTTGAGACAGCCGTGCCTGGCGCCAGGCCGCGAGACCCTGCGCCGGTAATTGGAGGCGCTTCCCATCAACGAGTCAGCAGAAGCGTCTCTGGCAGGGCAATCGCGGGAACATTTCTTGCTGCTTCGTCTAATCCTTTCGCTGGCTCCGCAATCGCCACTGCCGCGTCCTCTCCCGGAGGGAGAGGGTGATAATAGCCCAGGATGGAGCGCAGCGCAATCCTGGGATAGCGTTCCAAAAAAGCAAACAGCCCCATAGGGGCGGAACGAACACTGTCGCGGTTTCTGACTGTTCATGCGATTGTCCCGGTGCCGGGCACGAGCACAAAAGCGGCGAAATGATGTAGCTTCATAGTCATGATCGTCGGCTCCGGAATCGACCTGGCAGAGATCGGGCGCATCCAGCACTCCGTGGATCGCTACGGGCAGCACTTCCTCGACCGCGTGTACACCCCCGCCGAGCAGGCTTATTGCCTGGGCAAGCGCAAGGCCGCCGAAAGCCTTGCCGCCCGCTTTGCCGCCAAGGAAGCCGGAGCCAAGGCCCTCGGAACCGGCATCACCCATGGGGTGAATTGGCTGGAAATCGAGGTCGCGCGCGAGCCCAGCGGCAGGCCCACCCTCCGCTTCCACGGGCGCGCCGCCGAGTTTGCCGCCCGCCTCGGCGTCACCCGCGCCGCGCTTTCCATCACCCACACCACCACCCTCGCCATGGCCAGCGTGGTGCTCGAGGACAGGCGCTAATAACCTCTGCAGAAGTTGACGTTTTGAAAGGGCGCGACTTTAGTCGTGCCGTAAATGCGACAAAATAAAAGTCGGGCTTTAGCCCCGGAGGGAATGTTTGTCCCTCTGCGCCATCAGCAGAAACTGCTTTTGGGCCGCCTATTCTGCTATCCTCAAGGCGTTAACCTCCGCATTTTTAGCCCAGGGGAGTGACGTGCCAAGCCGCAAAGAGATTCAGTGGTCACAACTGAAAGTGGGAACGTTGGTGCTGGTCGCCATGGCCGTGCTGGTCGGGCTGATCCTGCTCATGTCCGGCTCGACCGGCGGGCTGTTTGCGCGCAAGCTGGTGCTCCGTTCCTACTTCGAAAATGCCTCCGGCCTGAAAAATGGCGCGCCAGTGACGCTGGCAGGCGTCACCATTGGCAATGTGATCCGCGTCCGCGTGGTTCCCGAGCGCAATCCCACGCCGGTAGAGGTAACCATGCGCGTGGGCCACGAATTCCTGGGCTGGCTGCATACCGATACGACCGCCTCCATTGCCCAGGCTGGCGTCCTCGGCGACAGCTTCATCGATCTCGACTCAGCCCGCGCCCGCGGACCAGCTCCGGCCAACAACGCCGAACTCCGGGCCGCCGGTTCACCCACCATTCAGGACGTGATCCGCTCCAGCCAGGTCTCCATCGACGAGGTCAACACGCTGATGCGCAAGGTGGAAACCCTGGTCGATACGCTCAACTCGAAGCGCGGCACGGCAGGCGAGCTGATCAACGATCCCGAACTTGCCCACAAGATCGTTTCCATCGCCACCAATCTCGATACCGTCACCAAGGCTATCTCCGAAGGCAAAGGCTCGCTGGGCAAGCTGGTCAACGACGACACGCTTTACACCCGCGCCAACTCGGCCATTGACCGGCTCGACAGGATCACCACCGATCTGGACGAGGGCAAGGGCAGCGCGGGCAAGCTGCTCAAGGACGATACGCTCTACAACAATCTGAACGCCGCCGTCGCCAACACCAATGAGCTGGTAAGCCAGATCAACTCCGGCAAAGGCGCCATGGGCAAGCTAGCCAGGGACCCCGCCTTCGCGCAGAAGCTGAACGACACCGTCACCCGCCTGGACAATATTCTGACGAGCGTGGATGAGGGCAAAGGCTCGCTCGGCCAACTGGTCCAGAACCGCTCGCTCTACGACCACGCCGACCAGACCCTGGATCAGACCCAGCAACTGGTAAAAGGCATCCGCGAAGACCCGAAAAAATACCTCGTCATCCGGCTGAAAATCTTTTGAGAATCCTGGATTGGCAATCGTGACGGTTCTCTGACTGCATATTGTGGCACTAACTTTGGGTGCCCCACCCTCGCCGCGTTTTTGTTTTTGCGGCTAGGGTGGGATGCCACAAACCGACGTACGAAATTTCACTGTTTGACCTTGCCCTCAGAATGCGTATCCCTTAACCGGCCGGTTTTGGGGGATGTTCATTCATCCCCGTCGTCGTCGAGGCTGTGGGAGTGTGGGAATCGCGTAGCGATTTCCATACTTCCATAGCCTTT
>Ga0224535_1000179_pt1 | contig 19526 bp, 20 predicted proteins | sample 714E13034metaG_FD_179898 | JGI IMG/M metagenome (GOLD analysis project Ga0224535, IMG submission 179898) | Peat soil microbial communities from Stordalen Mire, Sweden - 717 E1 30-34 | ecosystem: Environmental > Terrestrial > Soil > Wetlands > Peat | place: Sweden: Norrbotten County, Stordalen... | reverse complement strand
TCTGACCGCATAGTTCATGCTCTTCGAGCAGGTGGCGGAAGTTGAGAATCGTGGTCTCATCCGGCGCCGGCGCGCGGCCCAGATCGATGCCCGCAAAGCGCCGCAGCACCGCCGACTCATATAGCGCGTCCTCGGTCGCCGGGTCTGACAGCGCAAACCACTGCTGCAGAAAGTAGACCCGCAGCATGATTTCAAGCCCCACCGGCTTGCGGCCCGTCTCGCCCTTCGAATAGTACGGCGCAACCAGCGCAAGCAACTCGGCCCACGGCATCACCGCGTCCATCTCTTCAAGAAACTGCTCCCGTCGTGTCTTCTTCGTGCACCGTTGAAAATCTGCTTGATGGGCCAAGCTAAGCTGCTGCATCCGCGATCATCTCCCCTGCTTCAACTCTAACCAATAACCACAAAGGCGTGGGAGTTTTTCAGAGGTTCCTTAGGGCACACAGTGCCCCGCCTCACTCAGGCTAGTAGCTAGATGCCCAACTCCTTGCGAATCGCGTCGGCGATGGCGTTGGCGTGGAGCTTCATCGCCGCTTCGCTTTCGGCTTCGATCATCACGCGGGCCAGTGGCTCGGTGCCGCTATAGCGAATGACGACGCGGCCGGAATCCTTCAACTCCTCTTCGGCGGCGCGGATGGCGGCGACAACTGAGGGGAAGCCTTCGAGCGGCTTCTTTTCGCGGACCTTGATGTTGACGATGACCTGCGGGAAGACCTTCAAATCGGCGGTCAGCTCCTCGATGGACTTCTTGCTGCGGGCAATCAAGTCGAGGACGACGAGCGATGTGAGCAGGCCGTCGCCGGTGGTGGCCAGATGCGGCATGAGAATGTGGCCGGACTGCTCGCCGCCCAGGGCTGCGTTGTGCGCAAGCATCTGTTCGAGGACGTAGCGGTCGCCCACCGGAGCGCGCAGCATCCGAATGCCGCTGCGCTTGAACGCCGCTTCCAGGCCCATGTTGGACATGGTGGTGGCGACAACCAGATCACCGGTCAACATGCCACGCAGCTTCAGGTCGCGGCCAACCATCAGCAGAATGGCGTCGCCGTTGATGACGTTCAGGTGCGCGCCGGTCAACATGCAGCGGTCGGCGTCGCCGTCGAAGGTGAGGCCCAGATCCGCACCGCGCGATTTGACTTCGGCGGCCACACAGTTGGGATGCAGCGCGCCGCAGCCGTCGTTGATATTGCGGCCGTTGGGTGCGATGTTGAGCAGCGTTACCTCGCCGCCCAGGCGGCGGAAAAGCTCCGGCGCGACGGCAGCCGAAGCGCCATTGGCGCAGTCGGCAACGATGCGCAGCCCGGCCAGCGAAAGCCCCGGCACGCAATCAATGAGGAACTGAAGATAGTCTGCCTGAAAAGCCGCGTTGTCTTCGACCGGTGGCAGCTTGGCCGGATCGGGTGCGGTGATCTGCGCGGCGTGATGCAGAATCTCCTCTTCCATGGCCAGCTCGACCGCATCGGGCAGCTTGAAGCCGTCGCCGCCGAAGATCTTGATGCCGTTGTCCTGCCAGGGATTGTGCGAGGCGGAAAGAACCACGCCCGCGTGGAAGCCATGCGTGCGCGCCAGAAAAGCGACGGCCGGTGTGGTAATGACGCCCGCGCTCTCGACGCGCGCTCCAGCTTCGCGCAGACCGGCGGCCAGCGTGGCTGCGATCCAGGGGCCGGACTCGCGCGTATCGCGGCCCAGAATCACCTTGGGTTCGGCGGCCTTCTTGCGCAAAGAGTGGCCCAGCGCCAGCCCGCAGGCGTAGATGGTGGTTGGGTCGAGAGGAAATTTGCCCGCGGCGGCGCGAATGCCGTCGGTGCCGAAGAGTTTACGCTTGTTTTCTTTGCTCATAATCTCACTTGTTTGCTTTCTTTTTAGTGGCCGTTTTGTTGGGCGCGGTAGCTTCAACGCGGCTGGTGAAGGCGCCGTCGGAGAGGCGCGTTGTGACCTGGTCGCCGGAGGAAATCTGCGTGGTTGAGCGAACCAACCCGCCCGTTGCATCGAGCACCAGCGCGTAGCCGCGATCGAGAACAGCCAGCGGCGAAAGCGATTGCAGGCGCGCGTTGAGGGCTCTGACGTTGGCGGCGGAATTGTGGAGCAGACGTTCCAGAGAGCGGTCGAGGCGGGTGCGGCAGGCGGCAAGCCGCTCGCGGGCCTGTGCAAGCCCCTGCCGCGGATCGTGGCGCAGAACGGCGGCGGCAAGGTCGGCGACGTAGTGTTGATAACCGCGAAGCTGGCCGCTCACGGCACCTTCCTGACGCAAGCTGAGGTCGTCCAGGCGCTGCTCCAGCCGATGCAGCAGCGCCTGGATGCGCCCTTCGGTACGGCTGACGGGCAGGCGGGTGAGCCGCTGGCGGGCTTGCAGCAGTTGGAAGCGCGCGGCGCGTTCCAGGCGATGCTCCTGCTCGGCCAGGTGCTCGGCAATTCTGTGCTGCGCCTCGGTAATCAGTTCGGCGGCGGCAGAGGGTGTGGGCGCGCGCAGGTCGGCAACGAAATCGGCGATGGTGAAGTCGGTCTCATGGCCTACAGCGGAAACAACAGGCAGGCCGCTCGACGCAATCGCGCGGGCCACGCGCTCGCTGTTGAAGGCTGCCAGATCTTCCAGCGAGCCTCCGCCGCGGGCGATGACGATCACGTCCACCATGCACGAGGCGTTCAGTTCGGCCAGCGCCGCTTCAATCTCTTCCGGCGCGGAATCGCCCTGCACGCTGACCGGATAGATGAGGATGTTGAGGCCGGAATCGCGGCGGCCAACGATGTTCAGAAAGTCGCGGATCACCGCGCCTGTGGGCGAAGTGACAATGCCCACCGTTCGCGGAAAGGCGGGCAGCGGCCGCTTGCGCTCCGCGTCGAAGAGGCCTTCAGCCTTGAGGCGCGCCTTGAGTTGCTCAAAGGCCAGTTGCAGCGAACCCGCGCCGACCGGCTCCATGGTTTCGGCCACTAACTGCATCTGGCCGCGCTGCTCGTAGACGCTGACCCGGCCGCGCACCAGCACGTGCAGGCCGTCCTCGGGGCGGAAGCGCAGCAGCATCGCCTGGCGGCGGAAGAGCACCACTGGCAGTTGCGCGTCGGCGTCCTTCAGCGTGAAGTAGACGTGGCCGGAGGGCGCGGGGCGGAAGTTGGAGATTTCGCCTTCGACCCAGACGTCGCCCCACTCCTGCTCGACCAGCTCGCGAACCTGGCCGACCAGCTCGCGCACCGGCCAGATGCGCCGGGCGTGGCGCGGCTCTTCAAAGCTGAGGTCGAGCTGCGGCGCGAATCTGTCTTCCCTGGTCACTTGTAAAAGTGTAATTGCGCGGGCCGGTGCGGGGACGCGCTGAAAGGAACGGGGCGCCCCGTTCGATGGGGTGCCCCTGCCTTTTGGCTTGTTCGCTAGTTATGGAGGTCGGTATTGCCCAGCATATCGAGAAACTGGCGCTGGGTGCACTGGTCGATGCTTTCACCCACCAGTTTGCCCTCGCGATTGAAGACAAAGGACCTGGGAATGCCGTCGACGTGGAACTGCTTGGCGACCTTGCCGCCGGCGTCGATCAGGACCGGGGGATTGTAGCCAGCTCTGACGACGAAGGGACCAACAGTGAAGACGTCTTCGCTGGTGATCGACAGGATAACCAGCCCCTGGGATTTGTAGTGGTCATAAATCCAACTTAGGTCGGGCATTTCCATGCGGCAGGGCGGGCACCAGGTAGCCCAGAAGTTGACCAGCACAATCTTTCCGCGCAGCTCCGAGAGCGTGACCTTCTTGTTGTGCAGATCCTTGAGCGTGAAGTCGGCCTTTTCGACATCAGCGTCGTTGGCGATCAGAACCTGACCGGCTTTGACAAAGAGAGGATTTTTCAGCGTCGTCGTCACGTTCTTGTAGCGAACCAGGCTGGCCAGTTCAAGGTAGGGAGCCGGCGGCTGATCGCCTTTGGCAGGAACAGGCGACTGCTCCAGCGCTTGCGAAAGCGTATCGGCGACAGCCTGTAGCGCCACGGCGCCTTGATCGCCCTCGGTGACCAGGTTGGCAAGCCTGTAAGCGAAGTCCACCTTTTTTGTGCCGGCGGGCAGGGTGCGAATGTCTGCGGCGGTCTTGGTGGTGGCTGCGAGACGCTGTTCAGTGGAAAGGGAGCGAAGTTTTTCGAGCTGCTTGTTGATGGCAGACTCGGAAACCTGGGCGTTTAGAAGAGGCGCAGTGAGAAGAACTGTGGCAGCGACAATAAGGATGTGACGGATCGAGTTCATTGGATCTCGCTGAAGTGAAAAATTGAGCACATAGGGCTTCAGCAAAATTATATTCTTCGTCCCAAGATCAAAGAGCCGTTATGCCTTCGCTCCAACGGCTAGCCGCTCGGCGACGGCTTCGATGATTTGTTCGTGTACCTCATCGATGCTCAGGTCGCCTTCGATCAGGACCACGCGGTCCTGTTCGCGGGCGGCGATTTCGCGGTATTTCTGCCAGACGCGTTCATAAAAAGCGTCCTGCTCCTGCTCGAAACGGCCTTCGTCTTTGCCATGCTCTGCGACTGCGCGCTCATTGCGGCGGCGGGCGCGGGCCAGCGAGGCCTCTAGCCCGGGCAGCAGCAGCAGCGTGAGATCGGGCTGGAGACCCGAGCAGAGCAGGCGATAAAGTTCGAGGACAACAGCGGAGCCCAGCTCACGGCCGCCGCCCTGGTAGGCCTCGGTGGAGTCTGTAAAACGGTCGCAGAGAACGATCTTGCCCGCAGCCAGCGCGGGCGACAGAACCTCGGCAATGGTCTGGGCGCGGCTGGCAAACATGAGGGCCATTTCGGCCATCGGCGCAAGGCCCGTGGAGCGCGAATCAAGCACCAGCGCGCGAATGCGTTCGCCGGTCTCGGTGCCGCCCGGCTCGCGGGTGACGAGGACGCTGTGGCCGCGCTTCTTGAGCCATGCGGCCAGGCGGTTGATTTGCGTGGTTTTGCCCGAACCGTCCAAACCTTCGAGAGTGATAAAAAGACCGCGCGGCATGGGCTGAGTTTACCACCCAAACAGAGTTGAAGACGAGGCTGCTTTACTTGTGTTACAAGGGGATTAACCCTAAACGCTATGAAGGGGCAAGGCCTGCCCCATCACCGGAGTTGAAAAAGAATTGAATCCACGCACATTCCACAAGCTTTTTGTTTGCGGCTGCCTCGCGGTCGCCATGCTCACCACCCGGCAGCTCAACGCCCAACACCTGACGCTGGAGGGACAAACCGGCGGCTTTCTGACGCCTACTGCCTATGTCGTCTATTCGGACAAGGGCAAGACTTTTTCCCATCCGGCCGTCGGCTATCACTTCATCGACGCTTCGAAGGTCATCGGCGATATCCAGACCTTCAGCATCGAGGAGGGGTATGCTAACCGGGCCGAAGCCGGCTACACGCGCAGCGTGCACAGCTTCGGCAACAGCGGCTCGTCCACTCCCCTGAATCTAAGCAGCCTTTGGAACAGCAACGGGATGAACATCTTCAACGGCAAGGTGGTGGCGATCAAGGACGGGCAGTTCGGCCCGTGGACGCCGGGCCTGGCGGCGGGCTTTGTGGTGCGCACGGGCGACAAATTCGTTTCCAGCGCGGTCAGCCAGGAGATCGGCGGAAGCGGCAGCGCATACACCAATGAGGACTTGTTCGTGGCCGTCACCAAGACCTGGCTGCATCCGCCTGTGCCCTTCCTGGTGAACCTGGGCTGGAAGGCTACCAACGCCTCGATCTTCGGCATCGGCGGCCAGAGCACGCGCTTTGGCGGAAGGTTCTTCGGCGGATTGGGGATTCCGTTGCCCGGCCCGTTCAAAACGGCCATCGTGCCGTCGGTGGGATTCACGCAGGAGCCGCACACGGCGAAGAATCTGAACTTCATTCTTCCGGGCGGAGCGCACCTGCCGACGACGCTGGATTACGCAGTGCGCGTGACGCAGAAAGAAGCTCCGCACTTCAGCTTCGATATTGGAGTTGGACAAGTGGCGGGAAACATCGGCACGACTGCTCCGCAGATGGGCGGTTTTCCGGTGAATCTGGAGGCGCGCCACGTTCTGGGCATGGGGTTGAGTTACCGCTACTGAGGGCGTTCTTTCGAGAAAACTGAAGCGGAGAAACCTACCTGTGCAATTTTGACCAGAAAGGGGAGGGGGCTCGGGTTACTCTTGCGGCAAAGTGCTCAAGCCCTTGCGCCGTTCCGGGTAAATTGACCCCCTCAGCGGAGCAGGCGCCAAGGAACCTGGAGGTTCTTTCCATGCGAATGTTCCGCACCGCGCGCTGGCTCTTGCTGGCGCTACTATTCTCGCTGATTCCCGCCGCTTCGCACGCTCAAATCGTCATCAGTGTCGGGTTCGCTCCGCCGGAGATGCCGGTCTATGAGCAGCCCCCCTGCCCCGAGCCTAACCTGATGTGGACGCCCGGTTACTGGGCCTATTCAAACGACGATGGAGACTACTTCTGGGTGCCCGGCGCCTGGGTTGCGGCTCCCTATGAGGGCGCGTTGTGGACCCCCAACTACTGGGGCTGGTCCGGCGGCCACTACAGGTTTCATCACGGTTATTGGGGCCGCCACGTCGGCTACTACGGCGGCGTGGACTACGGCGGCGGCTACGGAGGCGTCGGCTTTGCCGGCGGCGAGTGGCGCGGCAACTCCTTTGCCTATAACACCGCTGTCATGCACGTGAATCAAACCATCGTCCACACGACCTACGTTGACCGGACTGTTGTGGAGAGGGGCATCGTTGCCAACCCCCGTCGCGTGGCGTACAACGGCGGGCCGGGTGGCATTCAACACTCCGCCGCTCCCCAGGAGCAGGCAGCCGCGCGCGAGCAACATACGGCTCCGACCAGCTTCCAGACACAACACATTGCTGCGGCCAAGGTCGACAAGACCTCCTACGCCAAGGCCAATGGCGGCCACCCGAAGACCTTGGCCGTAGAAAAGCCTATGGTCGCGGCAAAGTCCGCAGCGGCTCCGGGGGGGAAGACTGAAGCCAAGATCCCGGCAAAGGCCGCGCCAACGGCTGCTCCCAAGGCTGGATCCAAGCCAGAGTCGCATCCTGCGCTCGCAGCGCATCCTGCTGCTACTCCGGCCGCACATCCCACTCCTGCTCCTGCGGCTCACCCTGCTCCGGCTTCGGCTGCGCATCCTACTCCTGCGGCACACCCGGCTCCTGCTCCTGCGGCACGCCCCGCTCCGGTAGCGCGCCCCGCTCCGGCTCCTGCGGCTCACCCTGCTGCTGCTCCGGCCGCACATCCCACTCCTGCTCCGGCCGCGCATCCTGCTCCGGCTCCGGTAGCGCATCCTGCTCCGGTAATGCATCCCGCCCCGGCAGCGCGTCCTGCTCCTGCACCTGCCGCACGTCCCGCTCCGGAAGCGCGTCCTGCTCCGGTAATGCGTCCCGCCCCTGCAGCGCGTCCGGCTCCTGCCCCGGCAGCGCGTCCCGCTCCTGCCCCGGCCGCGCGCCCGGCCGCCGCACCCAAGTCAGAGCCAAAGCCCGAAAACAAGCCAAAATAATAACGCTAACGCAAAGTCCGGCTTCCCCCCACAAAGACCCACAGTTCGCTGTGGGCCTTTGTGCGTTCAGCGGCTGCAAACGCGGTCCAACTGCATCGTCCAGGCTGGACTGGCTCAAGGGAGAGCAGGCACAGCCATCCGCCCGGTTGGGTTCTGGCCCAGCGGCGAAGTCAAATTTTATCCACGGGGCTGCAACTTCCTGTGGCGGAAGGGGTTTGAATTGAAGTAGTCTGTCAGGGTTCGTGGTTTGGGGCCGTAAACCTGGATTACCTGGACATTGCCGGGATCTGTGGCTGACTTCTCCATGAAGTTTCATCGCAGTTGGAAAAAAGGACACTTGGCTCTGAGCGGATTCCGGATAAAGCGGACCCGGACATCAAGCAACCTCAACAGACTCTAACCCTGCACGGAGGGAAATCCGTTTCCGCGAGCCGGGCAGGCACGAAAAATCAGGAGGGTTTTCGAATGGCACTTTTGCGCTCTGTGCGCTGGCTTTTGCTGGCGCTGGTTGTCACACTCATTCCCGTGTCTTCGCAAGCAGGCGTCTTTATCAGCGTAGGGGTTGCGCCGCCGATGCTGCCGGTCTATGAGCAGCCCCCCTGTCCCGAACCCGGCCTGATGTGGACGCCCGGTTACTGGGCCTATGGTCAAGACGGCTACTACTGGGTTCCCGGCACATGGGTTCCGGCTCCCTATGAAGGCGCGCTGTGGACGCCCGGCTACTGGGGCTGGTCCAACGGCATGTATGTCTTCCACGATGGCTATTGGGGCCGGCACATCGGCTACTACGGCGGCGTGAACTACGGCTTCGGCTACTTCGGCATCGGCTTTGCCGGCGGAGAGTGGCGTGGCCACGACTTCCACTACAACACCGCGGTGATGCATGTGGACCGCAGGTTTGTCCGCAACACCTTTGAAGACCGCGGGCGCATGGATAGAGGCTTCGTTGACAGAAATAGCCACGTGGCCTTCAGCGGCGGTCCTGGTGGCATCCGCCATGACCCGCGCCCCGACGAGCGGTTTGCAGAGCACGAGCAGCACATGGACAGAAGCCCGTTCCAGCAGCAGCACGAGTCCATGGCCAGAACTGACCGCAACTCCTATGTCAAGAATAACGGCGGACGCCCGCAGAACCTGGCTGTGGACAGGCCTCTCGGCGGGGAGCGCGTGCAGCCTGGAAACAACTTCGTGAGGGGCGGCGCTCAGAATCATGCCAACCCGCAACCGAATATCCAACGCAATGCGCCGCCTCAGCAGTTCCAGCAGCCACAGCAGCGCAATGCACAGCCACAGCAGCAGCAGCCGCAACAGCGCAACGCGTCGCCCCAGCAGTTTCAGCAGCCCCAGCAGCGCAATGCGCCGCCTCAGCAGTCCCAGCAGCCACAGCAGCGCCCTGCGGCTCCGCCTCAGGCGCATCAGCCGGCTGCCTCCCATACCGCGCCTAAACCGCAAGCCGCGCCCAAGGACGAGCACAAACGCTGATCGATCCGAAACTCAACGCCAACCAGACAGGCCCACGGCTAGCCGTGGGCCTGTTTGCGTCCGGGATGCTGGAGAAAGCCTGCGACAAGAAAATGCGGGCGTTGCAGACCGGCTAAAGACGGAAAGAGCCGCCCGGCAACAGGGCGGCTCTTTCCTCAGGGAGAATAGTTCCAACGGAGGCAAAACCATCAGAGCTTTCTGGCAGCATAGTAGGGGCATGGGATGGGAGTGTCAAGAAGAAATCTGGGCAGAAATAAACTCTTTTAATTCAATGACTTGAAAGATGCCTGTTGAGAAAAAGCCGTACGGTGTCTTCGATGTTTATTCTCCTTTTTCACCCCGCAATATGCCGCCTTTTCAGGGTGTTTTCCTGGGTATTTTCCGGTTTTCCACCGGTTTTGTTCCCCCATTAACTCTTCGGATGCGGCCACGCGATTCCAGAAGGAATTCTTCCCCCTTCAGTCTCGCCGGTTGAGATTGAGGCTGATGAACTCCTCATCGTAGACCGAGGAAACCGGCTTGCCGCGCGCAAGGCGGTAGAGCGCCCTGAAGCCGCCCACAAAAAAGCCCAGAAAAATCGCCAACCCTGCGCCAACGACGATCAGCAGAGAGATTCCCACCAGGAACTTCCCGGTTTTCACTGCGTTGGAATCCGTCTGTTGCGGCATTGACGTCAGCTCCGAGTCGTAGTGCACGGTGGCCAGCAGCCTGTGGCTTTCCTCGGGAATGGCGTCGCCGCTCACCAGCACCACCAGCGGCCCGGTTCGCCGCACCTCCAGCGAGGCCAGATCGGAGTCCTGAAGCGGCTTGGGCCAGGGCGGCTGGGCCTTGCTGCCCGCCCTGACGTAATCTCGAATCCTGGCCTCCTGCGCCATGGCCATTTGCGGCGTGGGATATTCGATGATGGTCAGCGTGGCCGGGTTGGAGAGCAGCGAGTAATTGGCGGTGACGGCCTCCGCGCCGCGCTCGAAGCCCACCACCTCCGGCGGCAGCACGCCGCCCGAGCCGGCATAGCCTGCCGGTCCCAGCGCATAGTGCGTGCTCTGCTTGTCCAGCGAGCCCTTCGGCAGGTCGGACAGAATGGGAGGCGCCAGAGCCTTGCCGCCTTCCGGCTGGGGCAACTGGCTGGCCAGTTCGCGCAGCTCCGCGGCCGACATGGGGCCAATGCGCGAGAAAGTCGCATCCACCAGGGTCGTGCCCACCCAGAAGAGCACGCGGTTGCGGTCCGATGTAGCGCCTGTGCCGATCTCTTCTTTGGGCCAGCCATTCTGGCGGTAAAACGAATACGCGCCATAGGCGCCTGTGGCGTCGTGGAAGCTGAGCGCGCGCAGGCTCAGCGTCTCGCCCTCCCGCTTGTAGTTGGCCGCCATGCCGGTCGCATAGCCATACTCGTTCAGTGCCGCCGCGTTGGCCGGGTCAGCCTGGGCCGCATCCGGCAATGCTTTCGGCTTTTCCGTGGCCACCCATCCGGCCAGCGCATCCGGCAGCAGCGCCTTGGGCACGGGAGGAAGCGTCAGGTGCGTAACGCCCTGCGGGGCCGCGGCCTTCGCGGGTTTGGCAGCGGTGGATTGCGCCTGTGCGGCGCCAGCGCCGCTCACGAGCGCCGCCGAACAAATCAGAATGGAAATCCAACGCATCAAAACACTCCCATATTCAGGGTACACGTTAACGAGCCCGCGCGTCGCTGGGCGAAGCCCCTGTTTACTTGGACACTGGCGGGGGTGGAAAGGTTCCTGAAGTGATATCTCGCACGTTTTCGGTTTAGATTGTTGTGATACTAAGTGCTACACTTTATCTGGTGGACAAGACCAGCCATGACCGGATGCGCATCTTCAAGAACAAGCCATTCGCCCGCTTTGCGCGAAAGAACGGCATTTCGGATTCAGATCTTTGCAAAGCGGTCCAGGATGCGGACCATGGACTGATTGGCGCCGATCTCGGTGGAGGCATCATCAAGCAGCGTTTGGCTCGAAAGGGCTCGGGCAAGTCGGGCGGTTTTCGCACGCTGATCTTTTTCAAAGTCAGGGAACGGGCCATCTTCGTCCACGGCTTTGCAAAAAACGAAGTGGAGAACATCCGTTCGGATGAGCTGGTCGCACTGAAGAAACTGTCCGCTGTGATGCTGGCTTATCGAAGAGAAGAGATTGAAATGGCAGTTGCGTCGGGAACGTTTCTGGAGGTGAAATGCGATGGGAAAAGCGAAGCAGTATCGTAGCGGCCTGATGGCGTCGATTCACGAGACGGCCGAGGGACTGCACTCTGCCGGAGTGATGAACAAGCGGACGATGCGCGAGTTCGACGAGCTTTGCCTGACGCCAATCGAGCCGCTCGCTCCCGAGGAGATTCGCGCGCTGCGCCTGCGCGAAGGAGCCAGCCAAGCGGTTTTTGCACGTTATCTGAACGTGACGACAGGCATCGTGAGCCAATGGGAGCGCGGAGAGAAACGCCCGCGTGGAGCCTCGCTCAAACTGCTCTCGCTGGTCTCGCAAAAAGGGCTGGCGATGGTTGCCTAAGGTCTCTTTATGCCCCGGCGGAAATGGCCGGAGGCGGCGGATTGAGCAAATCTCCCAGCTCCGTGTAGCGGCCGCCGTAAAAGACCAGCGCATACTCCCGCACTCCCGTGCTCACGGGCCCTCCCAGGCAGATGCTGGCCAACAGCAGGAAGCCGAATGCAATGACCCCGAAGAAAACCTGGAGAAGAATGCCGACCAGCGCCGATGCGCCTGTCGAACCCACAAAGGCCGAGTGAATGCCGTATTCCATCGCCCCCACCGTGCCAGCCAGCATGAGCCCCGGAATCAACAGCACGATGAACAGGGCAATCGACGCAATCAACGGCAGAACCAGTCGCAGCAACAGGTAAACAAGAAACTCCCGCGGCTCCGCCGTGATGCGCTCCCACACCTCTGCCCACGCTTCTCCGGCCGATGCATCCTCCAGCGCGAAGTGCGGCAGCATCCAGTCGCGCAGGATCACGTCGATCAGAAAAGCAGCTAGCACCAGCAGAAGGATGACGGGAATCATGGGCAATACCAGAGCCAGCACCGGCCCGAGACCGGGCTGGCCGCCGGGCGGGATCTCATGAAACAGCCGCCAAAACCCGGCTACGAACGGAATCGAGACCAGCGCCAACAACAGCAGATAGCAGAATCCCACGCCAAGATTCAGCCAGAAAAAGCGCATCGCCTGCTCGCCATAGAGCCGCCATCCCGGCCGGATCTCGCTGGTGTTGTGCGTCAGGCAATGAAAGAAGGCGAACCGCAGCCGCGTGACCAGATAGAACAGGACAATGGACAAAACAATCACAATCAGCACGGCCGCCACAATCGCCGCGATCCATTGCGGGGCGAGGTTGAACGGCGAGCTAATCACTGGTCCATGGCCTGACGTTTGACCGCCGTGCGCAGGGTGTCCGGAATTGCCCCCGATCCCTTCGGTGATGATGGCAACCAGGCCGAGCTTCAGATAGGTTCCCCATCTGAAAGGCCTGAAGAGGAACTCTTTGGTGCGTTGAAAGGCAAGCGAAACGGAATCCACGGCAGAGATGGCGCGCATATGAGACCTTTCCGGGAAGACCCAGCGTAGCAGAGACTACGCAAGACCCCGTTGCAAAGTTCCCGAGGCCGGGATCTGCGCCGCCCACCACGCATCAAAAGCCGCCAGGGAGCGCTCGCACTGGAGGCGATGGCGCTCCTTCTTGTCGCGAATCTTCTTGCGCAGTTCTTCTTCCAGCGGTTCGATCAGGTCGAAGGTCATGTTGGCCGGTTGGAAGTGCTTGGGATCGGCGTGGGTAATGTAGTAAACCAGCGAGCCCAGAGCCGAGGCGCGCGGGGCTGGCGTCGGTTCTTCGCCGCGCGCTAACCTGGCCGCATAAATGCCCGCAAGCAGCCCTGTGGCGATGGATTCGGTGTAACCCTCCACGCCCGAAAGCTGCCCGGCGAAGAGAAGCCGAGGCTCTTTCTTCAGGCGCAGAGTTTCATCGAGCAGAAGCGGCGCCTGAATATAGGTATTGCGATGAATCAGGCCATAGCGCAGGAAGCGCGCGTTCTCCAGGCCCGGAATCAGGCGCAGCACGCGGGCCTGTTCGCCAAACTTCAGATGGTTCTGAAAGCCGACGAGGTTGTAACTATCGGCGCGCAGATTTTCCTTGCGCAACTGCACCACGGCCCAGGGCCTCTGGCCAGTGCGCGGGTCGCGCAGGCCGACGGGCTTCATGGGGCCGAATCTCAGCGTGTCGCGGCCTCGGCTGGCCAGCACCTCGATGGGCAGGCAGCCCTCGAAATACTCCGCCTTTTCCCACTCCCTGGCCTCGGCCGGCTCGGCGGCCAGCAGAGAGTCAAGAAAGCGTTCGTACTCGGCGCGGTCCATGGGGCAGTTGAGGTAATCGGGCGTGCCCTTGTCCCAGCGCGCGGCAAAGTAGACCCGCTCCATGTCGATGGAGTCGGCCTCGACGATGGGCGAGATGGAATCGTAAAAGGCGAGATGGCCGGAGCCGGTGATGCGCTCAATCTCCGCGCTCAAGGCCTCGGAAGTGAGCGGGCCGGTGGCCAGAATGGTGTGCTTCGCGCCGTCCTCGTCCTGATTGAGAAAAGCGTCCAGGCTGGTGACTTCCTCGCGGAAGACGCGAATCCGTGGCTCGGCCGCGATGGCCTCGGAGATTCGCCGCGAAAACTCGACGCGATCCACGGCCAGCGCCTGACCGGCGGGAACGGCGGTTTCGTCGGCCAGACGCATCAGCGCCGAGCCGGCGCGCCGCATCTCCTGCTTCAGCAGCCAGGGCGCGGTGTTGGACGACTCGCTCTTGAGCGAGTTGGAGCAGACCAGTTCGCCGAAGTCCGTGGTCTGGTGGGCCGGCGTCAGCCGCGGCTTGCCGTCCACCACCGCGCGCATCTCGTAAAGGTCTACCTGGCAGCCCAGCCGTGCCGCGGTCAGTGCCGCTTCAGGTCCGGCTAGTCCGCCGCCGATCACGCGGACCCTCACTGCGCGGCCTCCGAAGATTCAGGCGACGATTGAGCTTTCTGGTCTCCCACCCTTTCGCCAGAAGACGAGACGCAGGTCCTTCGACTCCGCTGCGCTTCGCTCAGGATGACAGGGGCACCCAACAAATCTTTATCCGGCCGGCTGTTCCCGGCCAGCCGCTTCAGCGCCTCGCCGCTCACGCGCACATTCCGCCACTCGTCCAGAAAATCGCCTCCCATCGCGCGGTAGAAGTCGATGGAGGGCGTATTCCAGTCCAGAACGGACCATTGCAGGCGCTGACAGCCGTTCTCCACCGCGACGGCAGCCACGCGCTGCAACAGGGCCTTGCCGATTCCCAGGCCGCGCAACTCCGGCTCAACAAACAGATCCTCAAGGTAGATTCCAGGCCGTCCCACCCAGGTCGAGTAGTTGAAAAAATAAAGGGCAAAACCCGCTGGCTGGCCGTCGTGCTCGGCCATCAGGCAGGAATAAAAAGGGGTGGGGCCAAATCCGTCCCGTTCCAGGTCGGCTTGGGTCGCTATGGCGGCCTCGGGCGCGCGCTCGTAGGCGGCCAGGGCGCGAATGAAGGCCAGAATCTGCGGGCAATCGGCGCGGGTTGCGGGGCGAATCGTGGTTGTCATAACTTTATTTTAGTGTGTGATACAGGCCACACACAGCTCCTCGACAGGCGGGCTACCATGGAAAATTGAATACCATGCCCTGAGCCAGCATCGGAGATGCGGTTTCGCGCAGCGTATATTCCGGCATTCCGCTCTTGTGCTTGGCAGGCGATTGGATTTAACTTTGTTTCTGCGAAGAGAGGCAGTTGGCGCGCCGATTTCCGCGCCACTGCTGTCCGGTTTTCATATGCAGCCATTTGCTGCTGTTTTAGATGGTTTTGAATGTTCCTGGATGATCCCAGGCATTCGCCGGTATGTAAACCGGCAAAATATGATTTTTTGAGCCCGCGGGCTGCCTTGTTCGCGCCGCTCCCAAGGAGACGAAAATGAAACGCAATCTTTCACTTTGGCTGGGCCTGCTGGCTTTTGCCCTCTTGCCCGTGTTTGCGCAAACGCCCGCGCCCAAGGGGAACACGGGCAAGATTCATGGCACCGTCACCGGACCTGAAGGAGCCTTGAGAACCTCGGGGACCGTGAGCCTCTCGACAGATGGTGGCAAGACCGCAAAGTTCAGCTTCCCGCTCTCTGCCACGGGCACTTTTTCCGGCGAGGCGGTGCCGGGCAACTACACGCTGGTCTTCCGTGCGCCCGAAACACCCGCCGACAAGATGGTGGACTCGATTCCTGGCATCAAGCTCATGGCCGGAGATGATCTGACCCAGGATATCGACATGACCCGCAAGGCATATATGGACAAGTTGGCCCCGGCCGAGCGGAAGCAGGCTGAGGACTTCAGAAAGCAGAACTCCGAAGTGAGGGTCCTCTCCAACGATCTGAAGACCGCTGCCCAGGACATCAAGGACGCTGAAACTGCGCGCCAGGCGGCGAAGCTGGCTCTGGGCGCCACGGCCTCCAAGGATGATGTTGATGCCAAGGAGATCGAGATCAAGGTCGCGAAATATTCCGAAGTCGAGGCCCTGATGCTCAAGGACACTGTGGCCAAGGCCGACGTTTCCGCCCTCTGGGACGAGTTGGGGCAGGCGCAGTTGGGCCTGGCAAAGACAAAGGGCGATGCGCAGAAGTATGACGATGCCGAAGCCTCCTACAAGAAGGCTGTCGAGGTCGAGACTGCGTCGAAGAAGCCCAGCGCTTTGAATCAGGGCGCTGCCTACAGCGGCCTCGGTGAGATTTATGCGCGCACAGGCAAGGTTCCGGAAGCCAATGCGGCTTATGACTCAGCGGTCAAGGCCAATCCCGCTGGGGCGGCAAGCTACCTGACAAACGAAGCGGCGATCTTTGTGAATGCAGCCAATGGCGATGCCGCTGCCGCTGCCGCCGACGAGGCCATCAAGGCCGACCCCAAGCTGCCGCTTCCTTATTACCTCAAGGGGCAGGGGCTCATTCAGAAGGCCACCATCGACCCCGCCGGGAGGATGATTCTGCCCGCAGGCTGCGCCGAGGCGTATCAGCAATACCTCGCGCTGGCCCCAACCGGCCTGTATGCCAATGACGTGAAGGGCATTCTGACAGAGTCTTCGCAGGTGCACAGCTCTGCCTTCGGAACTGACAGCACTAGCAAAAAGAAGAAAGGGAAGTAGGCCAATTCCTGCTTCGTTTCTTGAAAGGCGCTCCCGGTTACCGGGAGCGCCTTTCGCTTTCTGCGCCTCTCTGACCATTGGGTCTGCCTGAAACCCTCTACAATCCATTTCGCCGCGCGCCTGTTGCCTCGCTCACGGTTTGTGTCTCCCATCATGCGGTTTCCTCGCTCCAGAGACGCAAGCGTTCCCCGCGAGGGCAAAGCGCAGAGGCCAGTCCGCGGCCTCGTGGATGCCGATGCGTGGCGTGACCAGCACCTCACCGGCTGTGTAGCCGTCGTCCCGCACCTGAAGTGGCGAGGCAGGGTCGAGCAGATCGAGGCCGTTGTGGGTCTGCCGCGTGAGGCCGAGCGCCTGGCAAAGGCGGCTGGGTCCGGAGCTGAGCTGCCGGGCCGCTGCGCCCGGCATGAGGCCGCGATTCAAGGCCATTTGCCCGCTTCCTGTCAGCGGCTCCAGCGCGCGCAGCAGCACGCAACCGGCCCTTCCCTCTGCCTCGCAACTGATGTTCATGCAGAAGTAGCGGCCGTAGATCGAGTAGACATAAGCGTGGCCGGCAGGGCCAAAGAGAACCCGGTTGCGGGGCGTGGGACCATGATGTGCGTGCGCGGCCGGGTCGGGCGGATCGTTGTGCGGGCCAAGGTAGGCCTCGGCCTCAACGATTCTGCCGGCAAGAATTCCAAGAGATGAAAAGTGCGCGAGCACCTTGCCCAGCAGGCGCGGCGCAACCTGCTCCGGAGCCGCCTCGAAAAAGGCGCGCTGAAGCAGGCGCCCGGGCACGAGATCCGGGCGCCGCGGGTCTCGAATCTGAGACCTGGGATTCACGCTATTTGTGCGCTTTCTTCCATTCCTTCAGCAGCGCAAGCACCTCTTCGGCGTGGCCCGCGGGCGTAACCTTGGGGAAGATGTGCAGCAGGGTCTGGTCCGGGGCGATGATAAACGTGGTGCGCTCGATGCCCCACACCTTCTTCCCGTACATATTCTTTTCCTTCAGCACGCCAAACTGATTGCACACTTTCTCGTCTACATCCGCAAGAAGCGTGTAAGGCAGGCCGTATTTGGCGCGGAATCTGGCCTGGGCTTTGGGCGTGTCTCGGCTGATGCCCAGAACCACCGCTCCGTCCGCCTGCAGTTTCTTGAAGACATCGCGAAAGCCGCAGGCTTCAATGGTGCAGCCGGGAGTGTCCGCCTTGGGAAAGAAAAAGAGAATCACCGGCTGGCCGGCATACTCTGAAAGGCTTGTTGCTTTTTCCTCGTCGGTTTGCAGGGTGAAATCGGCGACTTTCTGGTTGAGTTCCATGGGACAAATCCTCGTATTGTGAATAGAGCGCCCAAAGTGGCTTTCAGATTCGATTATTTCCGAGGTGAGCGGCAGGTGCCATCGCGCAGGCCCGGTTTTGCGCCGTCCGCGCGGCCTCCGTAGTCTAAAATACAGTCTGCATGACGAATAGCGCACAAGTCGAGCTTTGGCACGCGGAGAAGGTGGCCACGCAGGTAACCGTGGCTCAGGCCCTCAACGGAATTCACTGGGCGGCGTGGGGCGAAACGCGCGTTTCCGAGGCGGACCTGGAGCACCTGGTGACTGCCGTGCCGGCCACGCTTTCGGCCGCGCTCGAACACCGCGCCTATTACTTTGTTCCCCTGGCCATCGCCGACACCGACGACACCATGATTGCGCCCAGTTACACGGTGGAGCTGGGCGACCGCGCCATCTGCCATCGCAACGCCGTCTTCGGCTCGACCGAGGCGGTCTTTATTTCGACGCGCCTGGTAGAGGACCGCTTCGGCCTCGCCTTCGAGCTCTTCATCAACGTGGCCCACAATTTCGTCGATGCTACGGGAGTTCCAGAGAGCTTCTCGTCGCTGGTATGGTCGCAGGCCGAGGCGCAAACGCGCGGCGAAACCAGCCAGGACGCATGGGAGGCTCGCCGCCGCGCCCAGGACAGCCGCGGCAACCAGAGAAGCCTTGACGAGCGCGAGCGCGGCCTCTACTTCGAGTTGGCCTTCTCCGACGCGCTGGCGATTTATATGCTTTCCCTGGCCGTGGACTTCGACTATCACGATCTGCGCGAGCGCGACTACCCGCTGCTGGCCGCTCCGGCCCTCGCCGAGCGCCTGCGCCATGTCGCCAGCCTCTTCCCCGCCAACCCCGGCTATGAGTTCCAGGTCCTTTACCGCCGCAAGGGATAACGTGCGCGGATCACTTCTGACAAGGGCGTTTACGAGTACTGATCCAGTCAGGAGTCTTCAACTGGGGCTAAATGTGCTCTTGCGTCTGTTCTCGTCAACTGAAACTCAACTTCTGGATAGCCAGCCAGTGAAATCATTTGCACCTTTGCAAAGCGGAATGCTATTGATACAGTTGTTGCATGAAAATGTCATTTGTTGGAGTGATTGTCCTCGCATTTACATGCTCAGTTTCATCGGGGCAGCAGCCGCCAGAAAAAACGCTTGGTCCAACAATAACTGACGCATTTGTTCACGATACCGTCACGTCTCTCCAGTCATTGATCCAGAAGAAGTATTTCGATACAAGCGTCATTCCTCGTATTGAAGAGGCGCTCGTTGCGGCTGAGCAACAGGGAGCCTATGCAAACACCAAGGATATTGGCGATCTGGCAGAAAAGTTGAACGATACTCTTGATCAGGCAAGCCACGACAAGCATCTGTACGTAGGCATATCAGAATTGCCCGGGGCTACTCCCATTCAGCCAATGTTGTCGCGTGCAGAACGTGCACGAATGGAGAATTTTGGAATAAAACGGGCAGAGGTACTGGACGGGAATGTCGGCTATTTGCAGATCACTGCTTTCTATCGTGCAAATGAGGGGTCAGAGGTACTGGAGACAGCCATGAACTTCGTTTCGCATACAGACGCCTTGATCTTGGATTTCCGAAACAATGGGGGTGGGTCGTCTGACACCGCAGTACAACTCCTAAGTTAGTTTTTCGAACAACCCAAATTTCCTCTACTCTCTATTGTTCCCCGGTCTGGAGAACCTACTATCTTCAGTACTCAAGCAACAGGCGTCGCGTATCGGGATGAGAGTCGGCCTCTGTATGTCCTGGTGTCAGGCTCAACATGGTCAGCTGGAGAGGCTGTTCCATTCATTCTGCAGGAACACCATCGCGCAACGATTGTCGGCGAGAAGACCGCTGGAGCAGGCAATCCCGCAAGCCCCTGGCCGATCAATAGCTTTTTGTCCATCACGATTCCGTCTGGGCATATTGAAAGTGCCGTGAGCAGAACGAATTGGGAGAAAAAAGGCGTGATACCCGATACCATAGTGGCCTTGCCCCCGCGAAACGTATCCCTTAGCAAGCTGTTCTAATGCGAAAGGGTAGCGAAGATGACGAAGGCAACGCGGGGACGTTACACGCTGGAGTTCAAGCAAGAAGCGGTGCGGCTTGTTGA
>Ga0224535_1000177_pt1 | contig 19599 bp, 13 predicted proteins | sample 714E13034metaG_FD_179898 | JGI IMG/M metagenome (GOLD analysis project Ga0224535, IMG submission 179898) | Peat soil microbial communities from Stordalen Mire, Sweden - 717 E1 30-34 | ecosystem: Environmental > Terrestrial > Soil > Wetlands > Peat | place: Sweden: Norrbotten County, Stordalen... | reverse complement strand
GACTGATCCGTTGATACGGCGACGCCGGTGCCCAACGCGCCGCTGGTGATGGGGTAGGCAAAGACGCCGGAGGTTGTGCTGACAACCAGAAACTGGCCATTGGGAGCGATGGCTATGGAATAGGCTTGGCCGGTCTGAGTGGTCGTGCTGGTAAGTGTGGTCAATTTGCCGGAAACAATGGAATAACCGGCGACCTGAAATGTTGTAGATGTTCCGTTATTCAGAATATAGAAGTTACCACTGCTCGCGGTTGTGCAGTTCGTGGTGCAGGTGCCGCTGCCGGTGCTCGTACTGCCGGGCGCCTGCCAGAAATTTCCGCAACCTGCCAGAAGCGGCGCAGCCGCAAACAGCAACCATGCCCACTTTCCCATCTTCATCGCCACTCCTCATGCACCGTTTTCAGACTGAGCCGTTCTCAAGGAACCTGCTCACAGAGTACCGCCTGGACGCGCACAGTGTCTTGCACGCCGCTCCGCACACGCGCAGCCGATATTGTGTTAGACGCAGGCCGGCGGGGATTCGCTTGGCGCGGACTCGCCCCCTCTACTCTGTTCGGGACAGGCTTCAGCGCGGCTCATCGTGCCTGGGCTGATAGATTTTAAGAAAGGTTGAGTTGATCTTGACCGTCGGCGCGCCTCGCACTGCGGCGCGCGCCGCAAGGAAAGAGCCATGTTCCACACTACAGAAGACCTCCACATCAAATGGACTAAAGTCGTTCTTCCCCCCGTATTTCTTGAGGAGGAACGTCCCGTCAGCGAAGCCGCCTCGGCGACGATTTTTGAAACCCGCCAGGAAATCTCCGCAATTCTGAACCAGCAAGACACTCGGCTGCTGGTTCTCACCGGTCCCTGCTCCATTCACGACACCAAGGCTGCACGCGAGTATGCGGGCCTGCTGAAAGCCGCGATTCAAGAGTTCTCCGCCGACCTGCGCATCGTCATGCGTGTGTATTTCGAGAAACCCCGCACCATTGTCGGATGGAAGGGACTCATCAACGATCCCTATCTCGATCAATCCTTCAAGATCAACGACGGCCTGCGCCTGGCGCGGCACCTGCTACTGGACCTGGCCGAGATGGGCGTACCTACCGGAACCGAATTCCTGGATATGATTTCGCCTCAGTACATCGCTGGACTGGTGAGTTGGGGGGCCATCGGAGCGCGCACCTCCGAGAGCCAGGTTCATCGCCAACTGGTCTCTGGCGTCTCCTGCCCGGTGGGCTTCAAGAACGCCACCTCCGGCGACGCGCAGGTGGCCATCGATGCGGTTCTTTCCGCCGCTCACTCGCACACCTTTCTGGGACACACAAAACATGGGCAATCGGCCATCTTTGTTACCACCGGCAATCCCGACTGCCACATCATCCTGCGCGGCGGCAGAAACATGGTGAACTACACCGCCGAGAGCGTGGCCCAAACCGCGGCAAAGATGGAAAAATCCGGCCTTCCGCCGCGCATCATGATTGACCTATCGCACGCCAATAGCAACAAGGACTACCGCCGCCAGGCAGTCGTCTGCCACGATGTCGCCGGGCAGATCGCGGCTGGCGACCGCCGCATTCTGGGTGTGATGATTGAGAGCAATCTGGTGGCCGGCGCGCAGCGGCTGGTTGCAGGACAGCCACTCATCTACGGGCAGAGCATCACCGATGGCTGCATTGACTGGGCGAAGACCCACACGCTGCTCAGCGAACTGGCGGCAGCCGTTCGGGTCCGGCGCAGCACTTTGCAAGCAGCCCGGCAATAGAACGGCCGGAGCTTCGGTTCGTTTAGCGCCTGTGGAGAAACCCGGTATGATGGTCAGCAGCGCAGGACGAGGCGGCGCGAATCGATTCATGCCCCAGAGCATCTTCATCTCGGCAGGCGAGGCCAGCGGCGAGCACTATGGTGCGCTGCTGGCCGATGCGCTTCAAAGGCGGCTAACGGCAGCCAGACAGACAGCCAGCTTCTTCGGCATGGGCGGGCAACGCATGGCCGAGGCTGGGGTGGAGTGCGTCGTCCGCTCAGAGGATATGGCCGTGATGGGGCTGACTGAGATCGTCCGCCATCTGCCCCGCATTTACCGCGAGTACCGCCGGCTGAAACAGGCCATCCGCGAGAGGCGGCCCAGCGTGGCCGTGCTCATCGACTTTCCTGAAATTCACTTCCGGCTGGCCAGGGAGCTGCACCGGCTGGGCATTCCTGTGGTCTACTTCGTCAGCCCGCAGTTGTGGGCCTGGAAGAAGAAGCGCATCCGGCTGGTGCGGAAATATATCGACCGGATGCTGGTAATTTTTCCCTTTGAGGAACCGTTCTATCAGGAGCGGGGCGTTCCGGCCGAATTTGTGGGTCATCCGTTGGCGGAATTGCCACTGCCCGCCGTCAGCCGCGCGCAGTTTGCGGCGGAGAATGGCCTGGACCCGGCGAAGACCTGGATTGGACTGCTGCCCGGGAGCCGCCCCAAGGAGATTCGCGACCATCTGCCGGAGATGCTGCGGGCAGCGCGGGGACTGGCGGATTCGGCTGAGCAGGCGACCGCCGGCTTCGAGTTCGTCGTGCCCCTTGCGCCGACGCTGAGTGCGGCGCAGCGAGAGGAAGTGCGGCGGCTTGCCGAAGCACACGGCAGCGGTCTGGCTCTCCGGCTGGGGGGCGATGCGCGCGCCACGCTCTTGCACGCCCGCGCCTCGGTGGTAGCCAGCGGCACGGCCACGGTGGAGGCGGCGCTGATCGGCAATCCTTTTGTTGTCGTCTATCACGTCTCGTCTCTGACCTTCGCCATCGCAAAACGGGTGGTGACAGTGCCTCACGTGGCCATGGCCAACCTGATGGCCGGCAAGCAAATTGTGCCGGAGCTGATTCAGAGCGAGTTCACGGCGGAAAATATCGTCCGCGAAGTCGAGCGGCTGCTCCCTGACGGCCCGCAGCGTCAGTCGATGATGGACGAACTGGCTCGGATGCGCGGCTTGCTGAAGAGACGGCCGGCGGGCGGCGCGATTGACCGGGTTGCGGAAGTGGCGATGGAGATGCTGGCCCGCTGATTCCCGCATTGAAAAGCGTTCCTGATTCTGAACGCACACCCCGGCAAAGTCCTGTCATTTCCTCTCTTTGAGCTACAACCCCCAGCGCGCACTGCTGATAATGCGAGCATGAATCTGCATCGTTTCATCGTCCGGGCCGTGTTCTTTGCCGCATTAGACCTCGCCGTCGCAACCGCGTGGGCCGCGCCGCGCAATCCCGCTGAATCGGATGTGAGATCCGAGGCCGCGCCGCGGGTTCAAGGCTCCGTCGATGAGGCTGCGCGCGTGGTTCTCCAAGGCAATACGCACCCACTGATCCGAACTGGGGCGGGGCGAGCCGGAGCAAATGGGGCCAGGCTCGCCGAATCCGAGAGTGACCAGGGCGCGGTCGAAGACTCCTTGCCCACCGGCCGGATGCTGCTTCTGTTGCAACGCTCCCCGGAGCAGGAGGCGGCGCTCGAGGATTTCATCCAGGCCGCGCACACGCCGGGCAGCGCCTCCTTTCACCAGTGGCTCAAGCCGGAGGAGTTTGGCCAGCTCTACGGGCCGGCCATCTCGGATGTGGCCGCCACCACAGCCTGGCTTGAATCGCACGGCCTCACCATCAACAAGATTCACGCGGGACGGCTGGCGATTGAGTTCTCAGGGACAACGGGCCAGGTGAGCGAGGCATTTCAGACGCAGATTCACCGCTACCAGGTGAACGGCGCGACACATCTGGCCAACGCAACCGACCCCTCGGTTCCCGCCGCGCTCGCCCCGATCATTGCCGGCCTGGCGATGAACGACTTCCATCCCCAGTCGCATCTGAAGGTGCTGGGGCAAGCCCAGTTCAACCCCAAGACCCACCAGGCCACACCCCAATGGACCTATCCGGGGAGCGGCGGAGTCAGCTTCGTGATGGCACCGGGAGATTTTGCTACGCAGTATGACATCAATTCTGTTTACAAGGCCGGCATCACCGGAGCGGGGCAGTCGATTGCCATCGTCAGCGCATCGAACGTGGACCTGAGCCTGGTTCAGGCCTACCAGAGCCTCTTCGGGCTGAGCGCCAACCTGCCCCAGGTGGTGGTGGACGGCGAAGACCCCGGCCAGAACAGCGCGGCCACCGAGGCCTACCTGGACCTTGAGATTGCGGGCTCGGTTGCACCCGGCGCCACGTTGATTCTGTACACCTCAGGCGGAACAGCCCTGACCGACGGCCTGGCCCTGGCGGCAATGCGCGCCGTGGAAGACGATCAGGCCGGGATCATCAGCGCCAGCTACGGCGAGTGCGAGATGGAACTGGGCCAGAGCGGCAACGCCTTCTGGAGCGCCCTCTGGCAGCAGGCCGCCGCACAGGGTCAGACGGTCTTTGTCTCGGCGGGCGACGGCGGCTCGGCCGGATGCGACGACTACGACTCGCAGCAAGCCGCGTACAGCGGGCTTCAGGTCAACGGCCTCGCCTCGACGCCCTACAACGTCGCCGTCGGCGGCACGGACTTCTACTATAGCCAGTACGCCGGTTCGCCCTCAGCCATCAGCACCCAGTTAGGTAACTACTGGTCCACAACTTCCACCACCGCGCCCGCCGTTTCCCTGAAGCAGACCATCCCCGAACAGGCATGGAACGACTTCTTCGGCTTCAACCTGTACGACGGGGGCAATCCCGCGAATCAGTCCAGCGAAACCATCGTCGCCGGCGGCGGAGGAGCCAGCAACGCCGCAGTCTATCCCAGCGGGAGCGCGGCCGGCTACCCCAAGCCGGCCTGGCAAACGGGGACCGGTGTCCCCGCCGACAAGGTGCGCGACCTGCCCGATCTCTCCCTGTTTGCCGCCAATGGCTACAACTACAGCTACTATCCGATCTGCGCCAACCCCGGAGACTGCTCCAGCGCAAACCTGACCTCGACCGGGGCGGTGGTTATCACCGGCGTGGGCGGCACCTCCGCCAGTTCTCCGGCGATGGCTGCCATCCAGTCCCTGGTGAACCAGAGCACCGGCACCTGGACCGGGCAGGCCGACTTCATCTACTACCCGCTGGCCACCAAAGAGGCGGCGGCCTTCCACGACGTGACCGTGGGCGGCAACCGCGTGCTCTGCTACCCGAGCACGGCCAATTGCGTGACCGGCTCCTCAGCGACGAACTCCAGCGGCTATTTTGTGGAAAACAGCTACGCCGTAGGCACGGGTTATGACCTGGCCACGGGCCTTGGCTCGGTGGACGTCGCCAACCTGATCAAGTACTGGAACACGGTGACGTTCACGCCCACCACCACCACTCTCAGCGTGAGTCCGACAAGCCTTGTCCACGGCAAGACGGCCACGGTCACCGGCACGGTGGCGTCCACCAGCGGATCCGGAACGCCCTCCGGCGCGGTAAGCCTGACCGGCAACAACGGCATGACCCACTACGCGGCTATTAACGACCTGGCCCTGACTGCGGGCAGCATCTACGCCTCAGTGGACAACCTGCCCGGCGGAACCTACCAGCTCACCGCCGTCTACGGGGGCGACGGAAGCTTCGCCGCCAGCAAATCCGCGCCCGTCACCGTCACCGTCACCCCGGAAAACGATACGCTGGCCGCAACTGGCTGGGCATGGAATCCCTACGACCTGAATCTCTACGCGCTTTCCTTCGGCATTACCCTGCCCTACGGAGCGCAAATCTTTCTAGATGTGCAGCCGGTGAGCGCCAACGCCACCATCGCCAGCGAGTCTACCCCGGCCACCGGGACCGTCACCTTCACCGACAAACTGGGGTCGGCGACGGTCACCTCGACGCAGCCGCTCAACGCAGCCGGTCTGGCGGAGTGGTCAACCGGGGTCTTCGCGCCGGGCAGCCACACGGTCAGCGAGTCCTACTCCGGCGACCCAAGCTATAACCCCTCGACCGCCGCTGCCGCAGCCTCCTTCACCGTGATTCCGGGCAGCACAAGCCTCACCGTCAAGCCGCTGGCCACCAGCGTCACCGCGGGAGCGAGCGTCACTGTCGATGTGACCCTGACCACCGGCTACCTTTCCCTCTACGGAGTTTTGCCCACCGGCAACGTAACCGTAACCCTGGCCGGGCAAGTGGCTACCGCCGCCTGGCAGCCCTTCGGCACAACCGGCAACGCCAGCCTCGAAGCGGTGGTGACCTTCAACAACGTCCCGGCGGGCATTCTGCCGCTTATCGCCTACTACACCGGCGACAGCAACTGGCTGGGCAGCGCCGCCAATGGAGGAACCATCATCGCGCTGGCCAGCAAACTAACCCCCACCGTGGCGCTCACTTCCAGCTCCGCCAACCCCGCGCCCGGCCAGAGCTTTACGCTCACGGCCTCCGCCATCGGCCCTGCTGGCAAGCCAACCCCGACGGGCACGGTCGCCTTCCTCTCCGACGGCCAGAGCTTCGACACCTTCGCAACCCTGAACAAAGGCAAGGCCACCCTCACCATTCCCGGCTACTCGGCCGCCAATGGAACCAACATCTTCACCGCCGTCTACCAGGGCGACGCCAACTACAACTCCGCCGCCTCGAATGCGGTGAACGTCACCATTGCCCAATCCGACTTCTCCCTCACTACCCAGAATGCCGAGCTCGCGATCTCCCCTTCCGGGTCAGGAACCGCGACCCTGTCGCTGGCGCCGATCAACGGCTTTAGCGGAACCGTCACGCTGACCACCAGCGCGCCCGCCTCCATCACGGCAACTCCGGCCACGGCCTCCCTGGCCCTCAGCGCGCCCGCTACAGACGTGCTCAACCTTAAAGTCGCCGCCTCCATGGCACCCGGAATCTATCCGCTCACCATCACCGCCAGCGGCGGCGGACACGTCCACACCGCGCAGATCCTGGTCAAGGTCCTGGCGGTCGCGGCGCCCGTTTTCTCGCCCGCGGCCGGGAGCTACACCACCTCGCAGCAGGTCACTCTCACCGACGCCACGCCGGGCACGACACTCTACTACACCACAAACGGCGCGATCCCGACCGCTTCTTCGACCAAGTACACCGGCGCCATCTCTGTTTCAGCGACGGAGACCATCCAGGCCATCGCCGTTGCCAGCGGCTATGCACCTTCCTCGGTGGCCTCGGCTGCCTACACCATCGTGTCTTCCGCCAGCAACGGATGCCCCACGGGAAGCGGGAGCTGCGTCGATCAATTCACAGGCGCCTCCGGAACGACGCTTTCCTCGTATAACTCCCAGTGGGTGCTGGCGGGAGGAACTGGCGCCATCTATACCACGGGCTCCGACAGCGCGGAGATTGCCGGCACTTCGACCGCCGTGTACTACTACACCGGCTCTTCCTCGGAGACTTCGCAGATTACCGCCGCGCCATCCAGCGCAACCATCGGCTATGAAAAGCTGGCGTGCGTGAGGGTATCAGCCGGCATTCCGGGGTATTGCGTGGGTTTCAGCGCGGTCTCCAGCGGGAATTACACCGCTTGTTACGTAATGAAGGATTTCAAGTACCTAGGCGGCGGAAACTGCGGAACGGTTTCCGCGACCGCCAGTCATACGCTCGGGCTGACCGCTTCGGGAACTTCCACCGTCACACTCTCCGTCTATCTCGATGGCGTTCTCAAGGGAACGGTCACCGATAGCTCCAGCCCTCATACCGTGGCTGGCTCGGGATTCGGATTGCAGGGAGACGGAACGCCCGCCGACAGCGCCGTGAACGAATGGCAGGATCACAACGGAACGCCACCCACCAACAAATGTCCCACAGGGAGCGGGAGCTGCGTCGATCAATTCACAGGCGCCTCCGGAACGACGCTTTCCTCGTATAACTCCCAGTGGGTGCTGGCGGGAGGAACTGGCGCCATCTACACCACAGGCTCCGACAGCGCGGAGATTGCCGGCACTTCGACCGCCGTGTACTACTACACCGGCTCTTCCTCGGAGACCTCACAGATTACCGCCGCTCCATCCAGCACAACCATCGGCTATGAAAAACTGGCATGCGTGAGAGTTTCGGCCGGCATTCCGGGGTATTGCGTGGGTTTCAGCGCGGCCTCCAACGGAAATTACACCGCATGTTACGTGATGAAGGATTTCAAGTACCTGGGCGGCGGAAACTGCGGAACGGTTTCCGCGACCGCCAGCCATACACTCGGACTGACCGCTTCGGGGACTTCCACCGTCACATTGTCCGTCTATCTCGACGGGGTTCTCAAGGGAACGGTCACGGATAGCTCCAGCCCCCATACCGTGGCTGGTTCGGGATTCGGATTGCAGGGAGATGGAACGCCCGCCAACAGCGCCGTGAACGAATGGCAGGATTACAACGGTAGTTCGCCTGCTAGTACAACCAGCTCCCGCCCGGCGACCGGAACATACAGCCCCGTGCAAGCCGTAACGATGAACCCCAGAATCCCAACCGCTAAGATTGATTAAAAAATCCAAAACTGCAAAGGCCAGCCTTCAGGGGCTGGCCTTTGCTGCTCTTGATCGCTTCCAGTTGCTTATTTGTCGCGGCGAATCTTGCCCAGGGATAGGACTTCCAGTTCAACCGGCGCAAGCCCAGGCTTGGTCATCGCCAGCTTCTGAGCGGCGCCGTAGGAGAGATCGAGGACTCGCCCTTCGTAAAGGTAGCCGCGATCGGTGATGCGCACCACGACCGAGCGCCCGTTATTGAGATTCACGACCCGCACCAGCGAGCCGAAGGGCAGGGTTGGATGGCAGGCGGTCATCGCGTACATATCGAATCGTTCTCCACTGGCCGTGTGGCGGCCGTTGAAGACGCCACCATACCAGGAGGCAATGCCGTGGAGCATATCGGCTGTTGTTTCCGTGGGTTTCTGCGGCGCAAGCAAGGCAGGTGTGGCGCTCGCTACCGGAGCCGCGGGGGACGCGGTTGCCGCTGGCCGGGAAAGCCGCGCATCCGCCTGTACTGTTCGCGTAGAAACTGTGACCACCACCGCGACCAGCGCAACTGAGGAAGCCCCCGCCATCAGCCAAATCCGTAGCGATGATTTCGAACTCGGGTTGCTTGATGTTCGTCGTTTGACCATCTACCCATTTTACTAACTAGCAACTAGTTCACTCAACCAGTATCTATAAATACACGAGGTATTATGCCCAAATAATCAATTTCCCTGTGGATTATAAACTTAACTCTTTCCATTTCAGCAACTTGCAATTTGAACCAAAAATGGTGCAAAACTGCGCTTTTTTGCTCTCGTGCAAGCAACAGCTTCCGCGCCGCCAGGTCGTCTTGAACGAGTGTATCTTTCTCATCAGGAGGAATTTCCGTTGAACCGCATCGGATTTGGATTCCGTTTTGCCGTCTGCGCCGCCCTTCTTTCGGCGGTTGCCGCCCTCGCCCAGCAATCGCTCACGGCTCCGGCAGGCCCCGTACCACCGGCCATCCTCGCAGCCAAGAAAATATTTCTCTCCAATCCGGGAGCCGCCTCCGCGCTCTACAGCGGCGGACCGAATCGCGCTTACAACCAGTTTTATGCATCTCTCAAGACAGCAGGCGTCTTCGAAATGGTTGGAGATCCGTCCGATGCCGACCTGGTTCTGGAACTCCAGATCGCCGACTCCGGCTCTGGGCAGGCCAGCTTCAAGCTCGTCATTTATGACCGCAAAACCCAGTTCATGCTGTGGACGCTGCTCGAACCGATCAAATTTTGCAACCGGCAAAAGAGCTGCGACAGCAACTTCGACGATGCTCTGCCGACTCTGCTTCTGAATTTCGAGAAACTCGCCGGTAAAGGCCCCGTCGCGGCTCAGTGATTTGCGGCTTCATTTCCTTTCCGGAGGTCCGGAAAGGGCAAGGCTGCCGATTGCGGATCTGGTTTTGCAGATTATTTCTCCCCTCCTGCTAGCGTGAAATTGACGTTATCTCAAAGAAAAAGCAGGAGGAATCGATGCAACTCAGCGCCGCTGGAATGGAGCTACTGAAGAAGTCAGAAGGGTATCGCAATCGCGTTTATATGGATGTGGCCAGGTTCCCAACCATCGGGTATGGGCACAGGCTGCTACATCCCGAGTCGTTTCCCAACGGCATTGACGAAGCGCAGGCCGCCAATCTTCTGGCTTCGGACGTGCGCAATGCAGAGCAGGCCGTCGAACGGCTGGTCAAGGTGACGCTGACGCAAGGCCAATTCGATGCGCTGGTGGATTTTTGTTTCAACCTGGGCGCGGGGCGGCTGGCTTCTTCCACCTTGCTGAAGGATTTGAACCGCGGGCGATATGACGATGCGGCCGAACAGTTGTTGCTCTGGGACCACGCTGGCCGGGAGGAAAACGCAGGACTCAAGGCGCGGCGCGAGGCCGAGGCCGAACTTTGGGGCAACACCCAGGCGCGGCAACAGGCAGTTTAGCCTCCCACCCTTTTCACAAAGAACGTGAAAAGAATGATATACATAGCCATCGGACAGGGTTACGATCCCGCCCTGCTGATCTCCGCCACTTCAAGCCGTTCGCCGGGCTTCAGGTAGCCCTTGCGGCGGAACCAGTCTTCCATGGCCGGCTGAAGGCGCGCGAGGGGCACGCACACCCCGGCTTCAAGCACTCCGTCAGCGATAGGCAGGGTGTCGTCGAAGACTGGATCATTGGTAAAGTTGCGCATGGCGAAGTTGTCGATCCAGCGAATCGGGCACGCATGCCGGAGGCCGCTCGAATCAATCCGCTCGATAGAGAGCTTGCGCACGAACATACTTCCAATGTATTGGATTCGGGCTGAGATCAACGAGTATCACGACTTGACGATGTTGGAGCTGGGGCTGACCGCCCACGCGAGCACCGGCTATTCCAACAATCAGCCGTAGCAACGGTTCTGTCTCTCGCCCTCGTGTTGACAGCACAATCGCCTCTCCCTAGAATTAAAGAGGAAGAATTTGCGCATTTTTCTGGCTTAAACACTAGAAAAATCAGGTGTTGAGTGGTTGAATCCGGGCGGATCAGGCTGCTAGCTTCAACCATGGACGAGTCCAGGACGGAGAGCGAGGAAGATGCCTGACGCACGCGTCAGTCCGCGAGAGCGGCTGGTGCTCACGGCCATCATCGAGCTGTACATCGCTACCGGCGAGCCGGTGGCCTCACAGGCGGTTGCGCGCTTTTTCGCCGACCGGGAGGGCTTGAGTTCAGCCACCGTCCGCAACGTGATGGCCTCACTGGGCGAAGCCGGCCTGCTGGAGCAGCCGCACACCTCGGCCGGCCGGGTACCGACCGCCTCAGCCTTCCGCTACTACGTTGAACAGATCACGCAACCAGAGACGCAAATGGGCCGCATGGCCGTGGGCGCATCGGGCGGCAGCCTGGGCGCGATGCCACAGGGCGCATCTCAACTGGGCGCCAATCCGCTGCCTTCTTCCCCGTTGGGGCCGTCGCCACTGAGCGAAGCGCGCCGCGAGCAGATTGAGGAAAGCTTCTCTGGCGTCACCAGCACCAACGACTATCTGGAGCGCACCTCACACGTTCTGGCGCTGCTTTCCAGCGGCCTTGGCGTCGCGCTGGCCAGTGCCACCGCAGACCAAGTGCTGGAACACATTCACTTTTCTAGGCTTTCGACCGGCCGGGTACTCGCCGTGCTGGTCACTCAGGCCGGAGTCGTGCAGGACCGCGTGCTGGCGCTGGACCGTGAACTGACTCACATCGAGCTGGAAACGGCCGCAGGCTACCTGAACGAGAACTTCCGCGGCTGGCCCATCGAGCGCATCCGAGCCGAGGTGGCCCGGCGCGTTGAGCTGGAGCAGGCAGCCTACCACCAGATGCTGACTTCAGTCGAAGAGCTTTGCCGCAAGGGCGCTTTGGCCGGCGGTGAGACCGGCCCAGCCATTTTTGTGGACGGAATGGCCAACCTGATCGCCGCCGAGGCAGACCGCGAGCGGCTGCGCCAGATGCTGATGGCTTTGGAAGCCAAGCAGCGGCTGGTCGAACTGCTGACCGCCTACGTGGACGGCCGCCAGCAAGAGGTGCGCGTAGTGGTGGGTCTCGGCCTGGCGGGCCTGGGTGAAGCTTCACAGGCGATGCAGGATATGGTGCTCATCGGCGCCCCGGCCCGGCTGGGAGGCGTCAGTCTGGGCACCGTCGCCGTGATTGCGCCAACGCGTATCCAGTACCAGGAGATGATCCAGGCCGTGAGCTATATCGCCCGGCTCTCCGGGCGCCTGCTGGAAGTTCCGGCAGACTATCGCGGTTCTACGGTTGCCGGAGAGGGAGGTCCTTATCGCTGAGCGGCTTTTCTATTTTCTAGTGAGCGATTTGCGCACGCTGGGTGGAGAGAGGTCTTCGCCGCTGGGGTGGGGGGGAAACAGGCTGCGGAAAAAGGCCTCGATTTGATCCGAACTCCCGAAAAACATCCCTCAGGGCCTAAAGGCCCCGTTGATTTTGCGGCACTTGTGGCACGACTAAAGTCGTGCCTTTCAAACGGCGAGTTTTTCCGCAACCTGGCAAGCCGCCTCGCATGGCGCAGGAAACGCCACAGTAAACTAAAGAATGGTTCCAGGGCATGGGAGCGCTGACGGGCCTTTATCGGAAGTTGCACTGCTCCCGAGCAGCAAGAGAGAAGCCGGCACTTGCCGTGGAATTTATCATTGAAACAGACGAAAGAGTTTTTTCGGAGATTGCGTAGAACGATGCCAAAAAAGGAAACAGAGTTGACCTTGTCGGAAGAGGCGGTCGCCGCGGCTGCCAAAAATCCCGTGATCGAAATGCCGACACAAGAGCCGACGCAGGAACCGGCGCAAGAAACGGCTGAGGAAGCGCCCGTCCCCCGCGCGGAGTTCGACCAGCTCAAGGCTGAGCGCGACCAGTTGCTGGACCGGCTGGCCCGGCTGCAGGCTGAGTTTGAGAACGCCCGCAAACGGGGTGAGCGCTCGCGAAGCACCGACCGCGACTACGCCGTTGCCAACGTGGTGGAGAAGTTTCTGCCGGTACTGGACCATTTTGAGTTGGCGCTGAAGTCCACCGGCACGGCAGAGCAACTGCGCTCCGGCGTCGAGTTGATTGTGAAGCAGATGGAAGATGTTCTAGGCCAGTTGCACGTGACGGCGATTCCCGCGCTGGGTGTGGAGTTCGACCCCCACTGCCATGAGGCGCTGGGCACGGTTGAGCGCGACGACTTGCCCGATCAGCACGTGGCCGAAGAAATTCGCCGCGGCTACAAGCTGCACGGACGGCTATTGCGCCCAGCGCTGGTGCGCGTGGCCTCCAACCCCAAACAGATAAGTGAGTGAGTTCATACAAGAGTGAGCAAATCTGATTATTACGAGGTCCTGGGCGTATCGCACGATGCGAGCGAACAGGAATTGAAGAGTGCGTACCGCAAGCAGGCGCTCAAGTACCATCCTGACCGCAACCCCGGCAACCATGCCGCCGAGGAGCGCTTCAAGCAGGCCAGCGAGGCCTATCAAGTGTTGAGCGACGCCGACAAGCGCGCAGCCTACGACCGCTACGGCCCCGAAGGCGTCAGGGCGGCCGGCCAGGGCTTTGGCGGGCCGTTCGCCGGCGGCGTGGACATCGGCGACATCTTCGGCGACATCTTCGGCGAGATGTTCTCGATGGGCGGCAGCCAGCAGCGCGCCACCCGCCAGCAGCGCGGCGACGACCTGCGCTTCGATCTGACCATCGACTTCGAGCACGCCATCTTCGGCTACGAAACCGAGGTGAAGATTCGCCGCATGGAAACCTGCGACGTATGTCATGGCCGCGGAAGCGCCTCAGGCCGCGGACCCTCAACCTGTGCCCAATGCCAGGGCCGGGGACAGGTTCGCTTTCAACAGGGCTTTTTCACGGTGGCGCGCACCTGCGGCGCCTGCCGCGGCACCGGCCAGGTCATCGGCGACCCCTGCACGGCTTGCCGCGGCGAAACCCGCGTCACCAAAGAGCTCAAGCTCAACGTCAAGGTGCCGCCCGGCGTCGAGAGCGGAACCCGCATCCGCTACGCCGGCGAAGGCGACGCTGGGCGAGCCGGCGCGCCCTCGGGCGACCTCTATGTAGTGCTCAATGTCCGGGAGCATGAATTCTTCCAGCGCGATGGCCACAACCTGCGCTGCGTGATCCCCATCAGCTTTCCCCAGGCCGCTCTGGGCGCCGAGATCGAGATTCCCGGCATCGGCGGCCCGGTCAAACTGAAGATTCCTGAAGGCACGCAGAGCGGCAAGGAACTGCGCGTGCGCGGCCACGGCGTTCCTTTCCTCAACGACAGAGGCGTCGGCGACCTGATTGTGAAGGTGATGGTCGAGATTCCGCACAAGCTCACCCGCGCCCAGCGCGATCTGGTCGGCCAACTTGCCGAGTCCCTCGCGGTGGAAAACAAACCCACATCCCATGGACTGATCGATAAGATGAAGGACCTGTTCAATTAAGAAATCCAGGCAGAAGCAAGATTCCAGTAGTTCGCAAGTTGAATCATCTGGATGAAATATTTGCGGAAAATCTTCTGTCAAATGCAGCGGGCTAGCGGAGTGCAGAGATCAACGCCAGGTCTCTGACGTGATGGTTTCGTACCATCAGGTTCATGGTTTCCCACCCTTTCGCCAGAAAAAAGCGAAAGGATGGGGGCACGGAAGATGGTACATAAACAAGCAGTCAGGAAACCAGTTCCATCCCTCAGAGGGCCGGAAAAACCATCGTCAGTTTCTAACAACCAAATCGAGCTATGATAGGATGCAGAAAAGCGGAGAATCCCAGACGCAATGACCAACCCCTCACTCGCACCGGCGCCGGTTCCGCGCCTGCTATCGCTGGACTTGCTGCGCGGCATCACCATCGCCTTCATGATTATGGTGAACAACAACGGCGGCTCCGGCTCGTGGGGCTTCATGAATCACTGCGACTGGAACGGCCTGACGCCCACGGACCTGGTCTTTCCTACTTTTGTGTTTGTGGTGGGAGCTTCGATTGCGTATGCTTTTGAATCTCGTCTGGCCCGCGGCGCTTCACGCGCCCAGTTGGCCCGCCACACACTGCAACGGGCCGCGATTCTCTTTCTGCTGGGCCTAGTGATCAACGGCTTTCCATTCTTTGAACTGGCTCACCTGCGCATCTATGGCGTCTTGCAGCGCATTGCCCTCTGCTATCTTTTCGTCGGCCTCTTCTACCTGTGGGACAAGCGCGTAGGCACCAAGGTCGCGGCCCTCGTGGCGGCGCTCGTTGGCTATTGGATTCTGCTCCGATGGGTTCCCGTGCCCGGCGCCGGGATGCCGGGCCGTGATATTCCTTTCATGGATCAAAGCCTGAACCTGGTTTCATGGATTGACCGCCATGTCATGCCTCATCACCTCTATCTGGAAGCGCCGGCCTACAACCTGCGCGACCCCGAGGGATTGCTCAGTACTCTGCCCGCCCTGGGGACTACACTGCTGGGGCTGTTGACCGGCCTGTGGCTGCGCACCGGCAAGCCGCTTGCCGCCAAGGCGCGGGGGTTGGCCGCAGGAGCCGTTGCCTGCCTGGCAACCGGCTACCTGTGGTCCATCTGGTTTCCGCTCAACAAAAACCTGTGGACCAGTTCCTTTGTGCTGGTGTCGGCCGGCTGGTCGCTGGCCGTGTTCGCGCTGGCCTTCTGGGCCGCCGACGTGCGCGGCTGGCGCAATCGCTGGACCTGGCCCTGGCTGGTATTAGGATCAAACGCCATTGTGGCCTACATGTTCAGCGAACTGGTACCCAGCGCCTTCTATAACATTCGTTTCAGGGCCGGCGGACGGCGGACCAACGTGCTGGCCTGGGTCTTCAACCACGTCTTCGCGCAGATTCCCAGCCATGGTTGGGCTGCGTTTGCTTACTCGGTTTCAATCCTTGTGTTTTGCTTTATTCCGGTGTGGGTGCTCTACCACAAAAAGATCTTCGTCAAGGTGTGAAGGGCGGCTCGCCGATCAACCTCCCAGCGGAGGTATGATCGCATATATCCTTACTGTCGCATCCAATCGAAACCGAGAGGACCACTCCTTATGCTTTCTGCTGTTCTTATGAAAACTTTCAAACCGATTCTTCTGTCGGCTGGACTCATTCTCACGGCCTTTTCCACAGCCTGCCTTGACGCCCAGATGGTCTCTCCCTCGATTGACTCCCCGGACCAGCCGTTTTCCTACTTCTCCAGGCCCACGGACGAGATCGGCATGATGGACGCCGAGGCTGCTACCGAGATCACTCCGGAAGGATACCTGCGCACTGGCTACGGCGAGATGATGTTCTTCGCCGGTCCAAAGCTGGAGCCCACCAGCGTGCGCATCCGCACTCTCGAAGAAGGCCATTTGCCCATCATTCACTACGAATTCGAGAGCGATGGCGTGGCATACCGCTTTATTCTCTTTGCCGCAACGCTGGATGGCAAGCCTGAAGGAAAGCTGGTGAACTTCATCCGCGTCACCATGAAGAACCAGTCCAGCCAAAGCAACCGCGCAATTCTCGCCACGGGCATCCGCTACGACGCCCCCAACACAACCGGCGACTGGTCCGGCGATAATCGTTTTTATCGCCCCGTTCACGGGCGATTCCCCGGCGACTATCGTCAGCTCGGCGAATCCTTCAATAGCCAATGGGTCTACTCCTTCGACGGCAATCGCTTTCTTCGCGATGGCCGCCTGCTCTATACCTTTCCCGTCGGCTCTTCTTCCCGCGGCTTCACGCTCCACGATGCCTATAATTTCAACCACCCGCAGGACGTGAGCAAACCCACCCGGCTCGATGCGGGGCCGAATGCCGCGGAGGGCGTGGTCACCTACTCATCGCTACTGCGCCCCGGCGAAGAACGCGTTCTCGACTTCAAAATGCCCGTTGTTCCAACCGCCGATCCGGCAACGATGACAGCCATCGACGAAGCCGCCTTCGACACGGCGAGAGCGCAGGTAACCGCGTTCTGGACCAGTATTCTCGGTCAGGGAATGCAGATCAGCCTGCCAGAGCAGAAGTCCGTGGACACTTTTTACAGCAACCTGGTCTATGACCTCATCGCCCGCGACCATATCGGAGCCGACTACATCCAGACGGTGAACAAACTCCACTACCACTCGTTCTATCTCCGCGACGGTGCTGACATTGCACACAGTTACGACGTGACCGGTTACCCGGAGATTGCCCGGCAGACGCTCGAATTCTTTGCAAAATCGCAAAAACCAGACGGCAACTTTCTCTCGCAACCGCAGCAGTACGACGGCTGGGGCGAGGCCTTATGGGGCTACTCCCAGCACTACCGCATCACCCATGACAAGGCCTTTGCCGAATGGGCGCTGCCGCAAATCGGCCGCGCCGTCGAATGGCTCAAACAGGCCCGCGCAGCCGATCCGCTGCACATCGTCCCCGCCAGCGACGTGCGCGACAATGAGTACGTTCCGGGCCACCTGACCGGCTATAACTTCCTGGCGTTGAGTGGGCTCAAACTGGCCATCGAAATGGCCCGCGAGACTGGCCATGCGAACCTGGCCCAGAACTGGCAAGCGGAGTACGACGACTTTCACCAGGCGTTCTTCAAAGTGCTGGAGGAGCGCGCCGGTGCGAACAACGGCTATATTCCGCCAGCACTCGACGGACAGAAGGGCGGCTACGACTGGGGCAACCTGTTGGCCGTTGTCCCCGAGCCCACACTCGATCCCCACGATCCGCGCGTGACCGCGACCCTGAAAGCCACCCAGGCCAAGTACGCCGAGGGCATCATGACTTATGCCAACGGCGAGTTTCTGCACCATTACCTGACGATCAAAAACACCATGACGGAGGCTATCCGCGGCGATCAGGGACAGGCTTTGAAGGAGTTTTACGCGCTGCTGCTTCATACCAGCTCAACCAACGCCGGATTCGAGTTCGATATTTACCCGTGGGGCAGTCGCAACTTTGAAGACAATCTCTCTCCGCACGGATGGTTTGCCGCCGAGTACCGGACTCTTCTGCGCACCATGCTGGTCCGCGAAGACGGGAACCAACTCCACCTGCTCTCTGTCGTCTCCCCGGTGTGGATCGGCGCGGGCAAAAGGATCACCGTGCGTCAGGCCCCGACCAACTTCGGCACTCTCGCGTTTACCCTCGATCAGCCGTCGGCAGGCGAGGCAGTACTGCGCTTGGATGCATCCTTTACCGCCGCGCCGCAGCAGATTGTTGTCCACCTGCCATGGTTCGTCGATCTGAAGTCCGCCACTGCCGACGGCAAAGCGATACAGGCCACCAACGGCGCTTTGGCCGTTTCTCCGGGCACAAAACAAGTCCATCTCCACTGGGTCCTCAAACCCAACACTCCTTCCCTGAGCTACGACCGCGCAGTCAAAGAGTACAAAGCCGAATATGCCCGGCGCTACCAGATTCTGATGCACGGAGAAGCGGCGGGGAAAAACTAGAACCGTTCTCTCTCACAATATGACGCGATGAAGGACTCTTATGTGATTGATGCGGAGATGGCAAACCGGCTGAAGCCGGAGGCGATCATCATGCAAGCCTTGCCGCGCGTGAACGAGATCTCTCCTGATGTGAATTCAAATGCCAGGACGGCTTGCTTCCGACAGGCGGAGAACGGCTTGTATCTTCGCAGGCGCTGCTGAAGTATCTGCTTCTCTATGGCCCTTACCGCGTGATTTCGCGCTTTCCCCCCCTTGCGGCAATAACAAATTCGCCGCAAGAGGGGCACGCAAACCTTACACCATCCATGAAAATGCTCTAACGCGTGGACAGGAGCCAGTTGCGGTAATCGGAATAGAGCTTGGCAGATTCCGGACAGCCGGCAAAGGCCACCGAATCGGGCTTATTCATCATTCCCTGATACTGATAGACGAGGATCTTGTCAACCCAGGGCGAGACGGCCTCAAGCTGGCGCAGCACGCGGTCAAACGGAGCTGGCATTAGGGCGCTGTTATAGACCTCGCCTTCAAACTGAAAGAGCTCGACGTCTGCCCAGATTTTGGCTTTCTGTGCGCGGTCGTGAGCTTTGCGCAGTCCCTCATAAAAAGCGGCGGTCTCTGTCACCTTGGATTTCTGCACACCCACTTCATCCTGGTAAGCAACGATGTCAACGTCCATCGTGTCCAGTTGCCGAACGTACTGGTCGTCGGGGATGGCAATACGCGTGCCGTAGGGAGCAATCATGATGGGCGCATGCGGCTTGAGTTCGCGGGCCAGCCGGGAATTGGTATTGACATACTGGATGAACTCCTGAGAGTAATGCGGATTGATGCACGCCTCATCAGGCCAATACCAGCCATAAAAGCTCGGATGGTGGCCGTAAATCCGGGTAACTTCTTCGATGGACTGGAGTCTTTTCCGGGTACCGACGGGGTCCGTTATGGCATTGTCTTTGGTCCAGTCGCCATAGAATCCGCCGCCGATGAAAAACTTCACCTTGTACTTATCCGCCGCGGCGAGAACCGCCTCCATGGGATCGGGGCAGGCCAGCTTCCACTTAGGATAGATGTGTGTTTCATAAAATGAGCGGTAATAGACCGCCGTCGCCATCAGAACGAGGTATTCCAGGCCAGCATCGGCCATTTCCTTGATCTTGGCGTCCCACTGGGCGGCTGTGAAGCGAACGCAGGCCGGATTCCAATCGACCCCTTCCACGGTGGCGTGGTGTTGAAATTCAAACCAGCTTCCGACGATCGGCTTGATTGCCCCAGGACGGGGTAACGCACTTGCTTCCGATGGGTTGAGCGCGAGCGCGGCAGCCCCCGCGCCTAAAGCAAAAAGAAAGTCCCTGCGATTCAGATCGTTGCTCA
>Ga0224535_1000174_pt1 | contig 19889 bp, 23 predicted proteins | sample 714E13034metaG_FD_179898 | JGI IMG/M metagenome (GOLD analysis project Ga0224535, IMG submission 179898) | Peat soil microbial communities from Stordalen Mire, Sweden - 717 E1 30-34 | ecosystem: Environmental > Terrestrial > Soil > Wetlands > Peat | place: Sweden: Norrbotten County, Stordalen... | reverse complement strand
CAGCCATCAGCAATGCGCCGATTGCGCCGATGAGTGACGTTTTCCAGTTTGCTGGCATAGCTGTTCTCCTTTGCTTTGCGGCGGCTTGCATCGCAGCTCACCGCCGCTCAGCGTGCCGGAGTTAACACCCCTCCGACTGAGTTGAGTGGACCTGCTCCACTCTGCTTAATGCGGGGCTTTTCGCATTGCGCTACTAAGCCCCTCTCTGGGGTATCTCAATCTCTTTGCGCGGGAGCCAGAATTAAAGGAGTTGCAGTGTCTCTGTGTCTGCGTCCTGCGTACCCTTTCGGCTGCTCTAATACGGGTATCTGGCTTTCACGTCGTCGGTAACCATGTAATCTGCGCTGCAAGATGGTCCACATCGATTCCGCTTGATTACACTTTCACCCCGCGCAAACTATGCCGAGATTCAGGCTCCCGGCTGGCCTATGCGCTATCCGTAGACAGCCGCAATCTCACTGCTTCCGTGCTTGCAAACGTCCTGCATCCCGGTAGGCTTTTACCGCATATTGCAAATGACGCGCAACCAGGCTCTTAAGCGACAGATGCAATTGATGCGCTAACATCTTTAGCTCATCATGCAATTCACCGGGAATGTAGACTTGCTTAGGCTTCACAAATACACTTTTACACTTTTTACTCTGCGTTGTCAAGCGGTTCCTCTTCGGTTTCCTCGACAGGCTCGACGGGTTCGACGGGCGCTTCTTTTGCACAAGAGATCGGTTCTTTTTTCGGCGGAATTGGCAACATGATTCACCTCAGTAGTTCGGTTGGTTGTAGGAGATCGGCGCGGGCTTCTCTTTCAGGGCCATCGTGCCGGGCGGGGTGAGCTTGCTATGCGGCGCGGGCGGGGCTGCTGTGGCCGTGCCGGGGGAAGTGTCAATATGCGGCTGGGAATAGGGTGCATCTGGCGAACAAGGGATGTTTAATCGATAGCAGATTCGGTCAAACTTTTTATCTTGAATCGACTGCGCGGCTTGAATGGATTTGATGGTTTCTCCATGTAGCTTCAATGTATTCAGCACATCACCGATTTGAATTCCGATGACAATCAAGCTGATAAGGATGGTAAGTCCAACGCCGATTACTTCGATATTGGCCCGCACCCTTTTCAGAAACGCGGATAGCAGCGCTCCAGATCCCGCACTATCGGGCGTCTGCTGCGGTCTCGTGTTGTTTTGCTCATCTGCCATCTGCTTTCCCCTCACTCGTAGTCTCCAACCCCGCCACCGATTACTGGATACAACGGGTGTTGCTAGTTACGCGTCGAACATTGCCTAGCCGTGGTATTGCATCGTCGCCTGTGTATATGTTGGAGGTGTGCTGCACCCCACTCCCGCTGTGGACATGCGGTAGCGCAGCACATGACCTGCCGTTGCCGACACGGAAATAACTCCACTATCCCATGGCCCAGAAGAACCATTGCTCAACGTCACCGAGGTTAGAATGTTGGAGCTAGTCTGATCGAAGATAGACACAATTGGCTGTGTGCTACACCCCGTTAAGAGATTGTTTGCCGTTACTTCCAGTCTTACGATAGTTATATTTGCAGCTAAAGTCATTTGAGAGCCAGATCCTGTGGACGTAATTCCACCGAAGGTTATTGGAGACCACGTAGAATAATAAGATGTACTCCCCGCAGGTAACTCGCTTGACGAGATGGTTCCGCCTGGCGCAATCGTCACGACTCGCGAACCTGTCCCATCGGATGATGTGAGTGTAGTGTCTGCCGCGCTGAAGTGAAGACCAGCATTGAAGCGTGTGAGTAGCTGAGCCGCGTCAGTGATCGACCCAGCGGCCTGTTGGTAAACATGCGCTGTAGCAGAGTAGGCCGACGATCCATTCGGTGCGAAAATTATCTCTTCTACCCCGTTCGTTATTGGAATAAAAGCCAGTGCGCCGTCTGTTGTCGTGTTATCTGTGAATACCGCCGCATAGTAGCCTGGAAGACCTGAAAACGTGGGCTGATAGCCTGTTACGGAGCTGGCAAGCCAAGTGTTCGCAGTAGGAACCTGACCAGTTAATTGCACATTGCAGATACCAGAACCATGAACCCCGAAGCATAGCGACTGGCTTGGTTTTAGAAACAAAGGAGCCACCGCGCTCGGCTGTCCCGTTCCTGTTGTCATTGCTTCTAGATTCGCGCCGCTCCAATCATCTCCTAGAGGTGCGATAATTGTAGACCAATCCCAGACAGACCTGCCGAAAACAGTAGCCATATTCTCAGCCATGCTGTATTTTATATTGCCGAAACTAAGGCGAAAAAAGTAGTTTTTAACGTCTTTTGCTGACATGTCCAATCCATATAAATGGCCACCTAGTCCGCCATCATAAGCATAGTTAGAGTCAATGGTAAACGCGGATAATCCGGGACCGTTGCTAACATTGTGAACGTGTACTCCACCAGCGAAATCGATGTATGAGGAGTTCTCGATATTCTGCGTATCCATCATCACGACTCTGTGGTCAGGTGGTTGCAAGATTGTATCTCCGGAAGCGAAACTAGAGACAGCATTAGTATCCAGCCACCCAGTAAAAGTTGGGCAGGTCGATGCACACCCTGCAGTGGTGACTCCATCGACCGCAAGCGTCGAGTTTGTCATGGTGAACGTGGGCGCTGTGGTATAGACAGGACCACCAGATTTAATTGTCACAACGCTTGTCACTGTACCGCTAGATCCTACAGCGATTTGAATCTCAGCACAGGCTAAATTACCTGTAGATGGTGTTGTGGGAGGGGTTGCACAAGTAAGACCGGCACTTAATCCACCAGTACCGTAAATCTGATATGTTGCCGGTGTAATTCCTGAGCCTCCATTTGCCACAGCGTTCAAGAATGTGCCCAGTGATTGGAATGATCCGCTGGTTGTATATCCAACCCCACCAGAGGCAACCGAGTCAGTTAGAATTGCTCCATTTGCGTCCACCGTCAGAACGTTTACTGATCCTCCAGATGCGGAGGTTCCTTGCTTGAGCGATAAAACATCTCCCGCCTGATACTGCTGGCCGCTTGATGCAGGTGAAACCCCACCTACGCTTCCGCCTCCACCTAGTGATGTAATAGTGAACATCGCTCCAGAGCCATGGCCTCCAGTTGTTGTGGGGGTTGACAAGGTAATATCATTCACGGATGTAGCCGGAATAAGCACGAAAGGCTGACTCGCGGTATTAGCGCTTATTAGACGAATATCGTAGCCGTTTTCGATTGTCACAGAGGTGCTGCTATTAACTGCGGTGACACGCTGTGGATGTCCCCAGCACGCCCCGTCTATAATGACATCGTCGCCTTGGCACGGTCCTGACGTAGGTGTCAGATTGATGTTCCCCGCGCAAGTAGTAGTTCCATTTTGCATTGACGCGCCAGTCGCATTGACTAAATTGTTATACCCCGGCCAGATTGCTGATGGGTGGATTCCGGTGAACGGCGTATTAGCTGCAATGGTGTTTGTACCAGTGAGTTCCAGCGTCAATCCGCCGCTGCCTGGACCCGTTGCTCCTGTGCCGCCTGTGAAATTTATTATCCTGCACGATGATCCGGCTGCGCCGATAACTCCGGTAATCTGCGTGATGTTAATCAGTGCGCCTGTGCCTGATCCGGCGTAGGTGCTGACTGTCGTGCTGAGGTTATTCGCCACCGCGCATCCTGATCCTGTTGGAAGGGTGCTCAACATATAAGATGTTGGCTGACCACTACCATCTACCGTGCTCACAGTGGCCACTGCTCCTGTGCAACCTGATTGAATGATATTTAAGATCTCTCCTGGAAGATACCCAGTGGCACCTGTCCCGGTGGGCGCGGAAACCGCATAGATCGCCCCTGGATTAGAAAAACTGAGGAATTGACCTGTAGCCCCGTTCATTGATCCGTTGTAGACCGGAGCATATCCAGCCGCGTTAGAGCCAGATATTAGAAGCCATCCAATAGGGTTCAAAGAACTCATGCTGGGTGCTCCGCTAAAAGTAGCAGTATTACCAGACATGGTTACTGTGCCCGTATTAACGATCTTGCTTACATCCCATATCGTTCTTGCCCCGGCGGAAAAATTCTCATGCATGGCCGACGGACCATCATACGTCAAAACATTACCACTGCCCAGTCCAGAGTTAAGGGTTGCTGTCATCACATACGGCCACGTCGCTGTAACAAATTGTCCAGCTTGACAAGCTGATATAGAGGTTCCTCCACTTAGTTTTCCCATTCCTCCAGCACAGTATATACTCCCGTAGACACCAATAAGATCGCCCTCGCCAAGTCCCACTCCGTAGTACTGATATAACTGGGATGATCCGCTTGTTCGGGATAAGTGTGCCGCAAGATATTCAGATAGCACATTTGCTTGTTGCGATTGATACCGCCCTCCATGCAAGAAATTCCCGTTGGATTGATGGAGAGCCCATCCTTGCGGCCTCACGCCTCCTGGTGCTACCCCAAGCGTGGTGGAAAGGTTCGCAAATATAGCATCCGCGCTGGAACTTGATATACCTGTGGAGAAAAACGGATATTCGAACGGCGTAAATCCCGTGGGAATATGCGTGAAAGGACCGGTAACCGTTCCGCCTGGAGCTACGATGTTGCCGAACGCTCCTTGCACCGTGATCGCGCCCGTGCCGCCTTGGTTAATCTGCACCGGGGCAGTAAGACCGCCGCCGCCACTAAATGAAAATCCCGGATAAATACCCGTTAGTGTCATCGGAGTTTTATAAACATTCGGTGTAATTCCCCCGCTGAACGTTACATCGTATCCTTGGTTTACTGCCGCGTAAATTGGAGGTATAGAACCATCAGATTTTGCTTGTAATGGAGTTTGAGGATTCGTTGTTGCTATCGTTGTCGTTCCTGTTAGAAACACACTAACCTGGCAATATGGCACTACGCCCTGTAAATAGTTGCTAGATTTCAAACCTGACGTTACTGCCTGAGTCCCGTTCTGAATGCAATCATAGACAGGGAGAGCCGCCGTCTGACCATAGGCCAGAGAAGTGAAAAATAACAATCCTAGTGCCAAATATCTTTTCATATTCAATCTCCCTTAGTCTTTTATCTCGTACATAAAGCACGTCTGACCCGTCGTAGATGTTAGAGTTACCGTGAAACTCGTTCCCGCAACAACTCCCGATATGGTATACGGAGTTGTTAAAAGTGGTGCTACGCAAGTTGGGGTGGATGGTAGATCAGACGCAAACGTGATCGGAATCAGAAAGATTCTGCTGTGCGTCGTTACCGCCGTTGTATTCACCGTGTAGGTTGCCGTTAGGGTTGGGATGACGAACGCGCCCGCCGATGCGGACCCGCAAGCACCCGGAGATGCCGCATTGATTGCACAGTTGGTTGCTGTCGAGTACGTAGCTGCTGATTCGTTGCCCACTACTGCTAATCCAGTTGCGTTGATTGTTGCTGCCAATTGAGTTGTAGTCGTTCCTCCGACGTTGAAGGTAATCACCTTGCCCGTGTTGGCCGTGGCGATATTCAAGTTGTCGGTGGACGCATACATGTAGCAGTCATCAGCCGCGCCGGAATTGTACGCCGCCTGGTTGTAGGTGGACGAGTTGCAGCCTACGTCAAGGTAGTGGGTGGTCTGCGATCCATTGTCAGAAGTGGCAACTAAATCGCTCGAAGCAGCGTTGTCAGAGGATGTATTCATTACGTTGATCTGGGTGGTGTTGGCAACGTTGCTCTCTGTGGCGTTGATGACCGCGCCCACCAGCGGAGTGACGGACCCAGCTTGAAAGTTTGCAGCCTGGAATCCAGTGAGTCCAGTAGTGCCAGTCTGCGTGAGCGCCAAAGTTGCGGTGGGGTTAGTCCCCGGAGCGCCCATCACGTTTTGCAGACAAGACGCTTCCGTACCCTGAGTACCCGCACCGCTTCCGTAATTATTAGTCAAGCAAAACTTCGGGGAGTTTACAGCCGCCGTAGACTGAATTACGGGTGAGCCTGTCGAGCAAGTAGACCCTGCCGCATTGGTCACGGCAATGTATGTCGCAGAACTGGCAATCACAGGGAAAGTCGTGCCGTTGTTTGCCGTGCAAGTCGTGAAACCAGATACGGTCACAGCCGGAATTCCCGCATAAGCTCCGGCAGGGAAACCAACAGCCATCGCACCGCCCGTAATCGTGCCAGCAAGAGACGTGGTGGAAGCAGCGCTGACCACGGTTGATCCTGCCGCCGCTGTTTCGGTGACGCCCCACCAGTTCGTGTAGGTAATCGCAGAAGTGCTGGCTGCTGTCAAAATAAATACGCCGTTATTGCTCGGTGTAGTCAAGCCGGAAACTGTCACGGCATACCCGGTTGCGAGAGAACCCGGAAAGGTGCCAGTAATCGTGACCGTGCCGGAGCTTCCATAAGACCCGGTGTAGGCCACGGCGTAGCCTGTAGTAGTCTGGCTAGAAGCAGCCTGTTGCGTGGCCGCAGTCAAAGTCAACGTCGCGCCAATTATCGGCAAAGCGTTTTGAAGAAGTTCCTGTGGCGCATTGGCAACATTTGTGTACTGCGCCAGGATATTGCTTGGCTGTGTCCCATTCAAAGAGATGTAGACCGCCTTGTTTGCTACCCCGTTAGCAAGGTACATATTGCCCGCCGTGGAAAGCAAACTTGTATCCCCCGCGAGTCCGATATTAAAAGCAGACGGGCAGTTGAAACCTGAATTGTTAATTCCTAGCCACATGAATCCGAGAGTATTTGTGCCTGTATCCTGCGTAGCTGAGTATCCAGACTGAGAGCATACTCCACTATTGAAATTCTGGATGTTCGTCTGCACGATTCCGGCGTAATTCTGTCCGATACTCAACCAATTTCCAGCACCCAGAGAAGCATTGCTGCTTCCTAAATTCAGTCCGATTCCTGGAGTCCAAGTATGGTTCGCATCGAACCCAGTAGTACCCGTTCCCGTCTGATACGGAATTTGGTAGATCGCTCCGCCCGCTAGATTAGTTGCTGTACCCGACGCACCAGCCGTAAGCACAGCCCACGTACCAGTTCCCGCCGTAATGTTTTGGCAGGAATACTGTAACCCGGTCGTCACTACCTGCTGATTAGCCACACCCTGAGCGCAAGCTCCAGATGGTGCGCTGCTTACACTAACGGCTCCTCCGTAAACGGTAAGGCTTCCATAGTTTCCTACTCCAACTTGTCCGTTTTGCGCATAGGAAACAGCACAAATCATCAACACCGCAACTAAGAGAATCCTTTTCATCGTCCTACCTCGTCAACAAAACCGTCATTGTTACTGTTGCATAATTCGCCAAAGCAACTACTTTCACGCGAGTAAACCTTGCCCAGAAAGACGGAAGTTCAATCCTTCCTACGTTTCCCGCATTTATCGTTCCTGTCGTTAAACTTGCAATCGTTACATAGTGCGAGTCTTGGTCTATATCCGCTGTCTGCACGTCAATTTCAAACGCTCCAGGCGCTCCACTAAACGCTATGTCAAACGATATTCCCCACGGATAAAAGATTCCTGGAATACGAGAAATCATGCACGCTACACTAGACTCGCCAACATACACAGACTCATTCTGAAACAAATAAGTCTGCGCTCCTTGCGCTATCAACGTCGCTTGTCCCGGACTTGCATAAGGTGGCATTTTTGTTTCCTCCTACCAACCTACGTTGGCTTGGTTCCCTGTGTATGAATCTGGTTGCCCGTCACACGGAGCGTTCATGCGGGCCTTGGTGAAGTAAAGTTCCATCAAATTTCTATCCGCGATACGTGCTTGTCTCAACAAATCCTTATACTCTTCGTGATAGGCCTTTGCCAAAAACTGCCAGTTTGCGCCAGACCCGCGTTCCATATCGTCGCCTTTGGAACCTTCCTTCCAAAGACAGCACATTTCGTAAGTCCTTTGTCTTACCAATTCTTCACTTAAAGGATAAGCAATCGTGTCGTTCGGATTTACTAGCGGTGGTAAGTTGCATTGGCATTGGAATGTGTAGCTTAAAATCGAAATTGGGTGCGGCCATAATTCCACCAAAAGCTGACCATATGTTGCGCTTCCTGGCCTCGTATCAGTTCCATACGGAACTACGGCAGTTGGCTGATCGAATATTTCGCGCTGGGCGTCTTCTACGGAGAGGTCGATCTGCGTCCAACTCCACCAGTCCATCTGCTCATTATTTTGCGTATCGCGAATATCCATCCATTTACGGAATCCAACAGGACAAGGATAATAAGCCTGGTACACGCAATATTGTCCGTTCGTCTGTGCCGGTTCTACCCAGAGACGGTCGGTTGTTATTGTTGCAATCAATGTAACAGAAAATGTAGCAGCCGTTCCGCCTTCAGAGAACGTCACATATGGCGTTGTATAGCCGCTCCCTGCCGTCAGAACGATGGGCGGTAGGGTAACCGTCCCATTGGCGTTCACAGTGACAGAGAGCGTGGCTCCTGCGCCTATGGATGGGTCAAGAACGGGTACCGTATACGTTCCTGGGGTTTGGCCTAATCCTGGAGTCAAAACTGTAGCGTAAGCAACCGTGCCGTTATTTCCTACCCCGATGATGTTGTACAGGCTGTAGTAGGGAACGCGGATTTGCTGCTGCGTCAATAATGGCGGATACGGAACATTCGCAGTCCAAGCCGCTGTAGCGACAGCATCGGCTGTGATCGTGTTTGTGAATGGAACTACTGTAATTGTTCCGGGACTCAAGAAATTCGTTCCGGCGTTCGGTCCACCTAGAAGTGAAGGGGTTAACCAGCCTCCAGTGACGTTCTGGAAACTCCAGACGTTTTCCATCTGTATCTTCGTGTATGCTTCGTTAATTCTGGTCGCGGCTAGTCCCCTATTCATGCCTGAAAAGGTTCCCAGCACATCTTGAATGATATTCTGAAACGCCACGTCTCATCACTCCCTACTTGCCTGCAACCCGTTTCCGCGTAGTTTTCTTCCGCGTCTGTGGCTTCTTTGCCACACTTTTTGGCTTTGGTCCTGCTACGCGCTTCTTGCTCGAATCTTTCTCATGCTTATTCCAAGCGTCCTCGTTTTTCAGATGAGCTTGCTTTTCCCTGATATTGTCTTCTTTGTTGCCTGGAGTTTCGTATTCATGACTGTAACCCGCGTATTGTTTCTCAGCTTGTTTCCGATAACGACCATGCTTCCACTTTTCCGTAGAACCCTTCCCGTAGTATTCTCCTTTGGTTATTCCATAGGGAATATCTGATTTAACGGAAGGTTTCTTTGTGGATTTCTTAGTCGCCATAGGACACTACTTTCCCGCAACGCGCTTGTGAGTCTTCTTGTGGTTCACTGGCTTCTTCGCCGCAATCGCAACCTTTGCCAATCCGCCAACAATCTTCTTGCTACCCGCTGTACCACCCTTGATCGTAGCGTGTTTCTTCCCATTCTTCTTGCGGTTGTGAACCTTATGAGCCACCGCTGGATTATCAGGAAAATGCGCGTCATCCCCATCTTCCATGCTCTTCTTGCTCATTTTCATCTTTGCCATGATTCCTCCTCCGTCTTAATCTTCTTTTTCGTTGGCGGGAACTCCCTGTCGGTAATACTTCGGGAACTCTTCGTTAGTCTTCCTAGCAAGGTCAATTTCGCCTGATGCTTTGGTTCCGCCAACGACATAATTTGTCGGCGTAATTTTCGCAGCAGACCCTCCGCCATACGTGTTGTAGATGCTCTTGGTCGCCATCATTGCTCCTAGTTACTTGAGGATAGTTTTCTTGCCAGACTTCTTTTTGCCACCAACTTTCACTTTTCCTGTTCCTTTGTGAACATGGATCGTCGAATGACCTTTGATATGGTGGTTGGCCTTCACTGTGTGCTTTGCGTGGCTTGGCGATGGTGTCTTGTGAATCTTAGATTTCGTGGGCATTGTGTTTCTCCTTTTCGTTTGGTACTTATTCAAAATCCTTGTCTTACCGAAAACGCCCCCTGCGATTACCCTTCCGGGACCACAGAGGGCGTAAGTGTCTGTCCACCGGGAGAGGATAGAATCAGACCTTGTGTTAAAACTTAGTATTCACCACCAAAACCTGCAAGCTGTATAGTTTCAGCCGATAGGTTGGTTCCTGCTGGAACTTCAATACCGTTTACTATGCCAATCGTTGCGGTAAGCGTTGGAGGAGTTCCACCAGTGGCAGCGCTCACTGTGGGAACAGACAAATACCCTGAACCAGACGATGTTATATTAATAGCAGTCACAGCAGAAGTCGAAACCGTGATAGTACCTGTCGCGTTTCCAGTAGAGAACGTGAGCGCATAAGTTCCAGCAGTCATTCCAGAACCGCCCGAAGAACTAACACCATCCACGCCAAGTTGATTACCCGCATAGACCCACTTAAGTTTCCAAGTTGGTCGTACTCCAGATGAACTTTGTGCAGGAACAACAGCGTAGTTTCCGCTAAGAGATAACACATCAGACGTAATCGTATCAATGTATGTGTGAGAAGGCGAGAGTTGCGATGGATCGCCTCCTAAAACATAAGACGCAGGTCCGTTACCGTACCCTACCCACGCGAATCTCCGACCAATCAAATCTGGGTAACCAGGAATTAGTGTTATCAGCATGATTTCTCCTTACTGCAAAACTTGCGGGGCGGTATTTCACCGCCCCATCCATTAATGATTAGTCTTGGACCGTTGGACCGTTAAGAAGAACCTTGAATGGCGTGATTGCCGTATTTGTAACGGCCACTCCGTCAAGGACGTATCCAATTGCGTATTGGGTGAAAGTAGTGCTCGAAGTTGTCATCAATCCAATTGGGGATGATGAAGCCGCGATAGCAAATGTACCTGCGGTTTGAAGTACTGTCGCAGCATCCAACACAGTAGCAATTCCAAGTTCCTGCACAAATCCATAGTTGCCCGGTGTAATTGAGTTCAAGAACACCACAGGGCGAACTAGCACACCATTTGAAGACGCAATATCTGCGCTGGTAACTTGATTGACTGCGTACCCCATCTGAACATTAAGAGTAGGAGGAGTTCCGCCAGTTCCAGTAATCGTTGCAGTTGGGAGTGAGGTAAATCCAACACCCGGAGTCAACAATGTGATTGCTACAGTCGTTGCAGTCAGCACAACAACTTGGTATGTTGCCTGAGTCGTAGCACCACCGCCTGATGTGGTTCCTGTAACAGAGGTTCCTACTGTCATACCGGAACCAGCTACAAGCTGCACAATGTTCTGGACAAACTGACCTGGTTGAATATAGCCAACCGTACCAGCCTTGACGTTAGCAGCGGTAGCGTTCGATGCTACATACACATAACGATACCGACCAGCGTGCAACAGTCCATTTGTCGGATAGGACAGTTGATTAGCTTCCTGCTCCGTAAGGTCGAAGTAGTCACCAAGATTCAATCCACCACCCGCATACTGGAGGCCAGTGATCGGATCGCTCATGCCTGACTGCGACACGCTATTCACGTTGTTAAGAGGACCAAATGTTGGCAATGCTTGTTGAAGTGGCATCGTAAATCTCCTTGACTACATTCTCGAAATCAAACTTGTTGTCAGCCTGACTGCCTAATTACTCAAACAGTCAGGCGTTAATCTTAGGCGGTGAATCCGAATCCTAGTGCGTTTTGCCTTGGCTGGGCGCAATATAGGTTCGTTGCCAAGCGCATGAAGATTGTATCCACGCTCACGTTATTCCACTGGCTCGTCCTGCGCACTCCAAAGTTCCATCCGGGCTTGTCTGTCGTCCGTAGTTTGAACGTCTCAGGAGTCAAGAAGTAAATCGCTTCTGACGGCTGAATCAAAGCATTCGATGGCATACCAGAGTTAGTTGGAGACAGAGCTACGTTTGCACCTGCCGCGCTTACATACTGTGGAGTTTGGAAAGCTATCGTGGTGGTGTTCGATCCTACGCCGTCAACCAAGCTCGTGTTTCCAGACGCTCCACCAGACGCAAGAGGAATGTAATACTGAGCGTTTGCAGACGGTGCCAGAGGATCGGAATAAATCTGCGTTCCGTTGAAATCCAGAGCATCCCAAGTAATATCATGCTTCGTGTTGGAAATGTCGCGCCGATAAGCATCCAACGCAATCGCAATCGCCTTGAATCCAAATACGTTCGTGATTCCCAACTTCGGCTTGCCACCTGTGATCTTGCACTGAGACCAAAGCTGCATCAAAGAACCAAAGTTAATCTGTCCAGGGCCGCTCGTTGCAGGAGCCGACGTTGTACCAGTCGTTACCTGTTGTCCAAGATACAACGGAGTCACGTTAATTGACGCACCTACCGCGCCGTTACGTGCCTGTGAACCGTAAGACTTGTAGATGTTTCCATACAGCGACGGATCAATACCGTTATTCAAAGCCTCGTCCAAACCGTTGCTCACCTTGCTACGGTTATCCAAAACTGTCGAAGACGATACCTGTCCATGACGGAAAGAGTCCATCTCAAGCATCGTATTGATCTGCATGACCAACGCTTCCATAAAAATAGCGTACAGATCAGCAATTCGCGCAGGACCAGAGTTAATAACACCACCCTGCTTCGAGCCGTCATCCATTTCCCAATCGTCCATCGGGAACCAAGAAGCGTATCCCTTCTCGTAGAACTTCAGCTTGTCAGTGATCTGATTACGAGTCACTGTGATCGTCTGACCAGGGTTTACGCCTCCGCCCTGTGGACGACCATAAAGGAAGACTTCCGTCATGCCCGCGCCACCAAGGTAAGGGTCTGCTACGCCAGAATGACGAAGCTCTTCGAGAAACGGGGTTCCAACGAAGAAGTTATTCCAGACCGTCTCCTTGCGTACCGACTCCAGGTTGGTAGCATCGATTTCATTAACCAAAGGGTCTTGCGGTGTAAATGCCATGATGGTTTCCTTTCAGCAGTTAAGCTGTTCTTAAAATCTGTTTCTCTTACGCTACAACCGATTCGCGCTCTTCAATTGCCTTGTGAATATTATTCAAGGTCAACTGTCTGCGCTCATTTGCGCTCATCTTCGTTGGATCGGGACGCTCACCTTGAGCTACTGCCCGCTTCAACTCTGTAAACTTTGCCGACCCAGGAGGCAACTTCGTATCAGGATTGCTGCTCATCTGCTCGGCTCTCAAACGATCCTTGGACGCAAACTCAGCCTCACGAGCATCCAACTTAGCCTTCCATTCAGCATCCGCAGCAGTTCTGGACGCGGCTGCAATCTCATCATCATGCTTCTTTGCTTCCGCCGCACGATGCTCCGCTTCCTTCTCCGCAAACTTAAATGTCCTAGCCGCATACTCCATCGGGCTAAGTTTAATTGCGTCTGCCTTCGCCACTAGATCGCTAGGAGAAATAGGAATTGGAGTTCCATAAAGTTGCTGATACTTCCAATTAATATCTTGAATTGTGTGTACTCCCTGATCCAAACGCTTCATAATCGCATCTTCTGAGAATGTAGGAGTTCCGGGAGTCTTTACTGGGTCTACTACTGGAGCAGGAGGGGTAAAATTAGGAAGGTCCGCAGGAGCAAAATTCAAATCTTTCAATCCTGTAATCTGAGTCTTATAGTAAGCTGCTGCTGCTTGTGCGTCCGCTGCTTCCTTTGCCAACTTCTGTCTTTCTGTTTCCCAAGCTGCTACGCCCGGATTATATGTGGTGTTCCAAAACTCGTCTACCGATCTCTTGTTCAACTCTGCGGCGTCCTGTGCGGCCTTCGCTGCCGTTGTTAATTCCTCTTGCGCTTTCCTATCCGCCTCGGCCTTCGCTGCTGCTTCTACCGCCGCTTTATGCTTTTGTTCCGCTTCCGTCTGTACGCCAGTCACATAACCGTTAAGCCCATTTAGAGCTTTCGCGTCAAGAGCATCAATTTGTTCCTGACTCCAACCGGATTGCTTCAACACTTCTGCTATCGTCATGGTTCACTATTCTCCCGGATTTCCTTGTTGTCTTAATATGGTGGCTGTTGACTCGTAGGCGTTGGCTGTGGCGGTGCTACCATCTTCGTCTGCGCCTCACCAATCGCCTGCACGATTTTGTTCAATTCGGCAGCGATCTGTGGATAGGCTTGCGCAATTTCTTGCGCTGCTTGGCTCCATTTACCTAAAAGCATTTGGATTTGATTTGCTGGACCCTGAGACGGTTGGCCTTGCTGACCTCCACCATCAGGAGGTGGGGGAGGAGGGGCAGCACCCGCTCCTTGAGGAGGAGCGCCGCCCTGTTGATCCGTAACTGGCATAGAATTCGTAGTCATTGATCTCTCCGTTAGAGGGTTAGACTACGCCTTGATTGCGAGCTTGTGAGCTGCACGCTTTGCACGACCCTTAACTCCGCGAGATTTCTTGGCTGCAACCTTCTTGATGTGAGCTTTTCCACCTACGTGACGCTTTGGCATTGTGTTTCTCCTTTGAATGTGGTTCAACAAGTTTTTGGACACGAAAAACCGGCCAGAAGCCGATTTCGCTTCTAGCCGGTACTTGTTCTTGCCACAAGGCAAGGGGCACGCGCTATTTCTTGACTACTTCAGTTCTTAACGCTCTTGTTCCAGCGTCTTGTTCTGTTCGTCTTTATAAAAAGTAGAGCATATCTGACCATTTGTCAAGTCTTTTTTACGTTTCTGCGAACTTTTCTTCAAAAATCTTTTCTTCGCCACTTTTTAAGTTGAAATCCTTTAAGCGCAGGAATATAATCAAGTGGGAGAAACAATGAAACCGTATTATTCTCATAACGGAATAACAATCTGGAACTGTGATTGCAAAGAAGTCCTACCGACTCTTCCCAAGTGCGACCTGCTACTGACAGACCCACCGTACAAGCTGGTCGCGTCTGGGGGGGGAATAGGAGCTAAACGAGAATACCTATCCTCTATAGATGGTGAGCTTGACGACGGGTTCGATACGAGTATCCTAGCGCCATTCAAGAATTGGATGGTATTCTGTGCCAAACAACAACTCTTGGAAATTCTTTCCCTTGCATCTCAAAGGCGATGGATGCTCTTGACGTGGAATAAACCGAATCCTACGCCTCTGGTCAACGCGAACTACCTTCCCGACACAGAGTATATCGTCCATTCTTTCGAGGATTCAAGTTGTCTTTTTGGAGGATACGAATCACGTAGCAGATACATTGTTTGTCCAGCAGAGCAAAACGGATGGATGGGACATCCCACAGTAAAACCCCTCTCCGTTATGCTACGGCTAGTTTCAGTCGCAAGCGGAGAGGGGCAAACAATCCTCGATCCGTTTTGTGGAAGTGGTACGACACTGGTAGCAGCCAAGAAACTAGGACGAAAAGCAATCGGTATAGAAATCCGCGAAGATTATGCAGAACTCGCAGCTAAACGTCTTTCCCAAGAAGTATTCGATTTCGGTTAGACTAAAGTTCTTTGTCTCCAAGTTTAAGAATTGTCCGTATTTGACTGGTTTTAGTCTCAGGTATTTTTTCATTTTGCTCAATGTTGATCCCTTGGATATACCCTTTGTTATATAAAACAATGAGCTTACCGTCAGTATTGGTCGCTCTCAACAGTTCGTCTACTTCCGCAACCTGAGCTGGAAGTTCGATTGTTGCTTCTGTTCTCAGCACGTCACGTTGAATTTTGATTTTGATACCCATTATTATTATCTCCTTTTCACAAGCTATGATTCTTTTACGACCGTCCTGGGTGTTCCACCTGCTCCCCCTTTGGAGGCCAATTTTGGTGACGCCTGCCCCGAAGGTGGCCGTCCCCCCGCGTGCTGTCCTGCTGGTCCTTTGCCGCCTCCTTTACCGCCCTTACCACCCTGTTCTCCACCTTCCAATACAGACGGATCAATCCCCATTTCCTTCAACTTCATGAAAGCCTTAGCCTTAGCAATAATCGCCATGACCTGCAATTCTGTTTCCTCGTTGAAGTATTTTTCCTTTTCAGTCGATCCCGGTGAATCTCCCCAGTTCGCTATGTCGATTGTTTTCATCACAGTAGACCAACTTAAAGGCGCTCCGCTGCGCTTTAATTGCAGCATCATCATCTGACGCTGCATAGCCGTGATCCTGAGTAGCGTATTCGGAACAGTGACAAGACGAAGTTTGTTCGCAAAAAACTTCGCTCTGGTCAGACGGTCGTACATCGACTTCGTTGTAGGGAATTGACCACTTAATAATTCATCTGGCAGATGGCTAGGAACCATATCGTCAGGATTGTAGTCAAACATTTCCTTCGCTATGCTGTCCGGTCCTACATATTCAATAAGCCTTGCAGCGTCAAACCATTGAGGAATAAGAGTTTTCATCCTCTCTCCTACGCGCTTATTGGCTTTTTCTATCCTCATCGCAATTCCCTTAGCGATAGGACCGATAGATTCCAGCATTTTATCTGCTGTGTCGTTGGCGATATTCATTTTCATGTTGGAAAGGTTCCCAACATCATTCAATCCAAGCTGAGCTAACTCTTTATCACCCAAGTATTTAAGGTACGTTTCATTTATTTGTGTCACTCTCACTGAATCAGGTAACAGCGATTGGAATGTCTTTGTCGGCTCTCCACCTGCAAGTCCTAGCCTTACATCAGGTTCAAAAATATCAAAATGCTCAATCTTCGCTCCACCGTTGGTATCCAAATCATACCCCATTGGAGGATTCATTCCTGCCGTAAGAACCTGATCCATCAGCCTTTCGTGCTTCCTAATCGTGTTCTCAATTGACGCGACATCCCCTACTAATGACCGTCCTAGCGGTTCCCATGCCCAATCATCCACTGTATACTGAATGACTGGTATTTTGGAGTCCCAATCGAAGGAAGTACCGTCATACATCGGCCTGTCCAGTCCTGAAGACGTAATGATGAGCCGTAGGTTAGGGTAGATTCTACAATCTTCAGGCATCGCTGGACGACTGTATGGTTTTCCATCCCTCATCCCTCCAAAAATAGGCTGTCCCATAGACGGGACTTTATAGAACCAGGACGTTCCCGGATCACCCATCTGCATCTCTTTTCCCGTAGTGTTGATCCGTATGTCTCTAATAAATGTGTATCTTATCTCTGTGTACAGGTTTCCAAAACTCCGGCTCTGTACATCCCCAACCATTCCATAACGAAACGTAGCAGCAAAATCCTGCCGCTGTGCCTGAATTAAAGTTTTGTAATTATTTCTTCCAACTGTTTGAAGTTGGCCTTGGAATAGAGGAAATTTCGCACTCGCCTCTGCAATGGGCATATAATCATAAACCGTGCAAGCATAACAATCTTGAATATCGTTTGACCAAGCAGGTATCTGGACTGGAACTACATCTAATAGCCCTAGCGCATCAAATGTCATTTCTCTTGGTCCAAATCCGTACTCTGTCGGACGAACTTTAGGCCATAAATATCCAATGCCGCAAACTGTTGCGTACTGCAAAACTTTTAGGATTTGGTAGGGAAAATCTGACTCTAAATAAACACATTTGCTTACCTTTGTAAGCATCTCTGCCATTGCTTTATAGGCAGGTACGTCTGAGCTAAACCCCGCAATTTCACGTACTTCCGCAAGGGTTTCGCAGAATTTCCGAATGTTGTATTTTAACTGATTTGTGACTAGCGTACTTTTTGTTTTATCGTTAAAAACTCCATCAAACACACGCAGATTTCTGTTGAGATTCCTATAAGCCGAGGAGCCAGATAGATAACCCTCACCTTCTGAAATACACTCTTCAATCCAGCCGATCTTTTCACTCGCAGATGCCTCCCAGTTAGGCACCTGCCACCTTACGGTTTCAAGTTTAGAAGGCACACCGCATCGCTTTCCTCCCGGTACGTGTCGCATCCTTAGATACGGCTAAACGAATCGTAAAGGAAAAACATTCGTATGTCAAGAAAAAAATAAACGGCGATCCGAAGACCGCCGCCCTTTGGTCTTAAATCATTAGCACCTTTCGTTTACACTCATTGACGGACCCATCCAAAACTATCCCCTCGACGCCCCGCCATGCCACGCCTGCGTTACTACACCGTGCCCGAACCTACCGTCCTCATCGTTCCACAACTGTCCATCCTAAACTAACGCGACCTGCCGTTCATGTCCTAGACAAACCTTTGCGTTCCTCGTCACTCCTTACCTGCGTTTCCCCGCCTCGCCACTCCAATGCGAGCCTGACCGTACCTGCGATTCCAAACACAGCCATACTCAACACAACCGCCCATTCCAACCATACCTGCCGCACCAGAACCTACTCTCTCGCTTACTCAGCCAGAGCTTTACGAATTTCCTTGATTACCAACGACAACTCTTTCAACCGTGAATATCTTTCCTCAAAACGACGCATATCCTCCTGCGCGTCTGATAAAAGTTGTGCCTTGTACTGCCGATTGGAAAGAACTGCAACGGTTTCTCTGTACCCTCCACCATCATTTTCACGATCTGGAGTAAGGCTACAAAATACACGAAATGATTGATCTTTCCCATCCACTTCGATGTACTGAATTGTTGTGCGAATCAATTGTCTCGCTTGTTGTAGACGATACTGATTTGCCGCTTCTGTATCGTCCCATGTGAACCGAGTATGCAGCGGAGAATTTATGGGACGGGCTGATTCCACCACGTCTTCTGGTTTCAGCAGCCCGTCATTCTTCGCAGCGATTGTTCGGAGTTCTGAAATAATCGCTTCTGTTGCCATTATTTCGCCTCCTCAATCTTAAACAATCCCCAACCCATACCAGCAGAAGACTTGGAATCAGGACGACCCTCACATAGTCCTACCTGTTCTCCTACGCGCATAAGGAGATTCGTCACATCGGTAAGGCTGAAAATGTCAGCGTCGAAACGAATACGGAGAACTGCCTTCCATTCATCCCACATCGGACGAATACGAATGTCGCATACGCCTGTTGCGTTTCGGACAGCCATCTTCACTGGCCTTGGCTCGCCCTCAACAATACGAACAAGAGGTGTACCCTCATCGCGGTCAAAACCATCTGCTTCAATAAAAACACTTAGCTTTCCAAGTGTCATTTTGAAGTTTACAAGGCGGCAAGCCGAGATCATCGCATTGCGAAAAGCAGACGCAGGTAGACCGCACCATCCTTCGCGGCTGATATGCTTTGCGCCTTCGTATAGGCTATCGAAATCCTTGGATTCTCGCTTCGCGCCCTTCTTTGCTTGACTGCCAGCGCGTTGCCGAGCTTCCATCTCTTCCAATGCTTTTTGTGGGAACTTGTTGATGACTAGAGGGGCTACGCCATAGATGTGAAAAACTCCAATTTGAAACTTTGGAGGCTTGATTTGAACAACCATCTGCTGTTCACTGCTGTTCGTCTTCGCTTTCACGTGTTATTCCAATATGCCTTGAATTAGCGAGTGTCGGATTTGGTTTTACGCGGTCTGTCCCAGTAAGGTGATTTGCACTCAGCGCAGCGAAGTGGCTTGTCGCCATTTACGCTACTCCATTCGTGTCCACACCTACTGCAAATCCAGATCACTACCTTCTGTAATCGCTGTGGCATATTAAAAGTATACACCTCTGGTGCGCACTGTCAAGTAAAATCTGTCAAACGTCTACTGTTTTTTTGTATATCCCGTTTCAACTCAAAAGCTCTATTACCTGCTTGCGAAACTCCTCTTCCTTTTTGAAGTTCCTATGCACTTCCCCGTCTTCTAGATGGGAGTGTCCATAAAACTTGTACGAAAGATCGTCTATGTTTTTTCGCAGTTTCGCTATTTCGTTTCTTACTTGCTTGATTTCATACATCACATCTTCAGTATCCATTTCATCTCCCATCTACCGTCCTTGTTCAAAGGCTTCCGCGTGAAGGTACGATTCCCGCTCAAACGCGGTAGGGTCTTTCCTGTTCGCGTTGTTTTCCAATGCCCTTCGCATGAACTCCCGATTGATTGGATTCCTAGCGTTTGCGTATTTCGTCCTCATCTCTGATCTGATCTCGCTTGCAAACTCATTTTCAATCGCACCACGCTCGGCCTGTTGACGATTATGATCGACCCTCTCCTGACGCCTCTGAAGTTCCGAGTACCTCTCAGCCTCGTGAACATTATTGCAAAC